>SESG01012219.1_pt1 | contig 33437 bp, 32 predicted proteins | sample 3171421 | NCBI WGS metagenome assembly SESG01 (sample SAMN10866946, study PRJNA518727) | freshwater metagenome | biome: subpolar coniferous forest; feature: holomictic lake; material: water; isolation source: holomictic Lake 227, 6 m and 8 m depth | place: Canada: near Kenora, Ontario | collected...
AGACTTCAAGAACAGGGCGCTTAAATTCTGGCAACTCATCCAGGAACAATACCCCGTTATGAGCCAGGGAAATTTCCCCCGGCTGCGGAAAACTTCCACCCCCAACGAGTGCGACATCAGAAATTGTGTGGTGCGGACTTCGAAAGGGCCTGACAGAGATCAGGGCAGTATTCCGGGGCATTTTTCCGGCGACGCTGTGAATTTTTGTTGCCTCCATGGATTCGCTCATACTGAGCGGAGGAAGTATGGAAGGCAGTCGTTTGGCCAGCATGGTCTTCCCTGAGCCGGGCGGCCCGATCAGGATAATGTTATGACCTCCTGCGGCTGCAACTTCCAGTGCACGTTTTATGTTTTCCTGTCCTTTCACATCCATAAAGTCAAACTCATAGCTGCTTAACCTGGAAGAAAACTCATCTGCTGCATTGACTTTCACTTCTTCCAAAGTGTTCTTGTCGTTGAAGAAATCGATGACTTCCCTGATGTTTTGGGCACCGAGGACTTGTAAGTCATTTACGATCGCAGCCTCTTTCGCATTCTGAATCGGCAGGATAAAGCCCCTGAAGCCTTTTCTTGCGGCTTCGATGGCAATGGGTAAGGCGCCTTTCACAGGCAATAGACTTCCATCGAGAGACAACTCTCCCATGATCAGGTAATCGGCCAGTTTGTCGATTTTGATTTGTTCTGAAGCAGCCAAAATCCCCATCGCAATGGTGAGGTCATAGGAAGAACCTTCTTTTTTTAAATCGGCAGGCGCCATATTGATGACGATCTTCTTGCCGGGGATCTTATGGCCATTGTGCCGCAGCGCTGCTTCAATGCGCTGGTGGCTCTCCCTTACAGCACTGTCGGGAAGACCTACCATGAAGAACTGCACGCCGATATCGATACTAACTTCCACTGTGATTGTCACTGCGTGAATCCCGATCAAAGTGCTTCCAAATGTTTTTACCAGCATAATGAGTAAATATATCTACTCATATATATGGAAAACAGGAAAAAAGTGGAAAGAAATTTTGAATTTATTTTTCAGGCTTGTAGCCAGAAAGCTTTAATATTTGCTGTGAATTCTCATCTTCAAGCAGTTGCTTTAAACTAAGGCCTGAGTTATTTTCCATATAAGCCCGTACGATCTGCCACCCGACCCAGACACCGATTCGTCCTGGCGATTCTTTAGGAAATCCTTTGGTAAATGGAGCTTCTGAGATGAAATCCTGAACATTTTTTTTATCCGTACTGAACAACAACTTCTGTGAGATGAAGAAACTCCAGATTAAGGCTTCGTTTTTTTTACACCATTCGAGCTGATCAGGCTTGTAGGAGATTTTAAAGGCATCCTTGCCTGCCAGGAGTGTTGCATCGAGGAAATACATTACTTTTCCCTGCAGGATCATCCAGTCAAGTAAGGTTTTGTCGCGTTTGCTGTCCCTGATCAAACGGTAAGCCAGCTGACTCATACAGTCAGCAGCAATATAGTTTTTACCGAGGCTTAGGCATTTATATTCAGGCAGTCCGAGTTGTTTATAATAGCGGGAGGATTGCCCGAGGTACATGTCGAGTCCGATCAACATGACGCTATCGGCCAAATGCACCGGATTTTCATAATCAAGTCCTGAAACATAGGTATAAACGCGGGGAATCTTTTCATCAGGAAAGGCTTTGTGATAATAGGCAAATGCGGCACCCAGCTCACTTTCTGTGGAATCCAGGCGAGGGTAGGCTGCTTTTGTGTCTAAGAATAAGGATTTTATCAGGGTATCTGAAAGGTAGGCTTGTAGTCGCCCCAGGTTTTGCGGACTGTCATATTGTTCTCCCAGGAAGAATGAATACTCAGCATGAATCGAAGGCAGTTGCTCTTTCAGCTTAGCCGGATCTAATTTGGACAAGGCCAGCTCATAACGATGAATATGAACTTGCAAGGGGTCAGCGGCAGGGCGGCTCACTAAGTTTTCATCCTTTCTATTATGGCATGCCGATAGCACGAAAAGAAGAAAAATCGGGGCTAAAATTGTCTTTAGGAGTCTAGTAGCGGGCATTCACGTAAACTTCATAGGTATAAGTCAGGGTCTTCTTCTCTCCACTGCCCAGGCTGAGCTCCCATTCGGCCACAGAGGTTGGGTTCAGGCCGTTGTAGCGTGCGGGTTTGCGGATATTTCCTTTGTCGCTTACATCGGTCATGATTGCAGTCACCGTCTTGTCGACATTAAGGGTAAGGGGTTTGTCAAGAAGATTCTGGACGGTGATACTACCCTTGATGGTGATTTTGTTGAATGTGTTTTTGTCGATGACTTTTGCTTTCTCCTCCCTGGCTTGTTCTTCTTCGGTGTTTTTAACGATGATATCAGGTGATTTTGAGAGATTCACATTGACGACATCCCCGGGAGCTGTGTATTTTATCTCATCCTGGGCCAAGGGCCTTAAAGACTCATCCATCACGAAAACGGGTGCCGTAGTTAAAGGGTTCTTCGTTGTATTGGTTAACTTTAGGGAATGAAACACATCAAATTTCTGATCCGGGTTGTTAAAGATTGTCCTGTTGCCAGCATAATTAATGACATCAAACAGCGATACTTTGTAGGTATCTTTATAAGGCAATTTCTGGGAAAAGACAGGGAATGTGGCTTTACTGTTTTTGGGTATCGAGACCTTCCCGAGTTTGAACATGAAGAGGTCATTGGTTTTCTCTCCTTCAGTATCATAAACCTGATAATCCTGGAAGTTGTCGGCCCCGGCAGCGACAGAAGATTCTGCCATCATCGAAGCGCGCATGGGGGCATTCTGGTACATATAGGCTTTGGGCGTAGCGCTGGCCTGGCCACCCAGGTTCGTTAGGAAAGGGTTGACAAAGGGCTCAATGGCCATCCCAAATTTATAATTGGGGTTACCAACTGTCAAAGTCAGGTCAGCATCTTTGATGACTTCAGCAAAATTTTCGACAAGAGCACGCATCTCAATCTGTAGCTCTTTGTCGTTGATGACTTTGATGTTATATGAAGGGATCCATTGAATCCCTGCCTGCATATAAACCATCTTCAGGCGTGATGTGCCCGAATTTTTGTTAAACTCAACTCTGGCAAGATAGGCAGTTGAGTCATTTTTCAGCACTTCTGATGGGACTTCGTCCACGAAAAAGTGACGTACATCTGCGGCAGGAATATAGGCATATTTCCCTTCAGCGGTTTTTAATTTGATGAGGGAAGAAACCTCATAAAAAGCCATCATTGTACCTGAAATCTCGCCATAACTCTTGTCATCGATGCGGTAATTCAGTCGGATCTTCTTGTCTTTGTTGGCTTTGATGAGGTCGATGATGGTGCGGGCAGGCCGGTTTGATTTCAGGGTATCTGTCATGAAAACAATCTTGGAGATCGACGCATCTTTGGCTGTGGTGAGCCAGAAGGTTCCCAGCAAAGGTGTTTTCGGTATTTCAAGTTTGCTGATACCGTCATCGATCTGAACTTCACCCTCTTTTACCACAAAATAGGTTCCGTTTTTGAATACGTTAAGTTCAGTAGTTTTCAGGCCATTTTGTGCTGATGAGGCAGAAATGCCGACAAAGAGGGCTAAACCGGGAAGCCAAAGCTTTTTCATAAGAGTATTTTTAAAGAGACAGTCGTATCAGAACAATTTCAGTGCCAAAGAAATATTGAAATTGCTTTCATTCATGTTCAGACCCTGGGCAGTGCCGGTTCCTGAATACATACTTTTCCATTCATATTGATACCTGACGTCAAGGATGAGGAACCAAACGTCGATACCGGCGCCAGCCTGAAGGCTGGTATTGAAATTGGTAAAGTCCTGTTCTTTGAGAAAGGAAGCACCATAGGTCGTTTTTATTGTTTTATTGACGGGGATGCTAAAAACGGGACCGGCATTCAGGTGAACGTTTAATTTCCCGGTACCTATTTTCAGGCCCAGCAGCACCGGTACATCTATTGCCTGAATTTCAACTTCCTGTTTCACGGTATGTGAGGCGTTTTCGATGATACCCCCTTTGGTGAGGTAGATCATCTCAGGTTGTATAAAGAAGGCTTTGCCAGAAATCCGGGCAAAGACCCCTATCTCCAGGTTTTGCTTAGCTGCAGCATTCAGACTATCCATATTGGTTGTGAGGCTCGACTGTAAAATACCTACTTTAGGACCCAATGTCAGCCTCTGTGCATAGGAAGAGAGCCCGAACCCCAGAATAAGTAGTAAGAAAAAAACTTTTTTAAGCATTTGGCAAAGAATTAAAGGACAAAAATAGATAACGCAATTTAGCACAAAATTGTATAGTTGCGGCCTGAATGCTTAATTTGTCGTTGTTTGCAGGATCTGTTTGCTTTATCTTTGCAAAAATTCAATTTCTATGAAAAAAGCAATCCTGTCATTTGTCCTGATTGTCAGCAGTCTACAGCTATTATTTTCACAACAGAATACCCAGAACACGTATCCTCAAGGCCAGCAAATACAACAAACGCAGCCTTATCATCCCGTACAGCCTGCCCCAGCAAACCCAACAAAACAGTTTCCATATCAGTTTGGAATACGCATCTCCCCCAATATCAGCTGGATGAGTCCAAGCACTGACGCTTATACCTCAAAAGGCACCAAATTGGGTTTTAGCTTTGGCCTTGCCGGAGAATACAAACTCTCTGACAATTATGCCTTTTCATTCGGAGTCAATTCGGTGAGCACGGGTGGCAAAATGATTGTGACAAAAGATGTCGACACCCTGAAAGCCAAGTCTGTCACCACCAATTACACCTTACGATATTTGGAGATTCCATTCAAGTTGAAGATGATGACCAACGAGATCAATAAGATTCAGTATTTTTTCGAGGTCGGGATGGGGACCAATATCCTGTTCCGGACCAAGGGCGAAGAGACTTATAACGGAATTACACAATCGGTCAGCATCAACAACAGGATTACTTTAATGAAAGAATCTTTCCTGGCTGGCATTGGCGCTCAGACTAGGATTAGCGGGAACACCAAGGTATTCGGAGGATTGTTGTACAACAGCGGGTTTACGAACATTATGAAAGGGACTGACACTGTGACTATCGGAAGTAATCCAAAAACGCTGACACCCAATGCGGTAAACTCTTATGTTGAACTGAACCTAGGAATTCTCTTTTAAACGATGAAACTCGCCCTTGCCCAGTTAAATTTTCATATTGGAAATTTTGGTGAGAATATCCAGAAGATCCGGAATTCCATTCTAGAGGCCAGGCTTGCCGGTGCAGAGCTGATCATTTTTCCTGAACTTGCTGTCTCGGGATATCCGCCACGTGATTTTCTTGAATTTGACGACTTCATCAACAAATGTCAGAGCGCAATTCATGACATTGCCAAAGATTGTATCGGGATTGCTGCCATTGTTGGCTCGCCTTCAGTAAACCCGGTGAAAGTTGGGAAGACTTTGTATAACTCAGCTTTTTTTCTTGAAGATGGGGAAATCAAAGCGATCCGGCACAAATCGCTGCTTCCGACTTACGATATTTTTGATGAATACCGTTACTTTGAGCCGAATAAAGATTTCGATATCATTGATTTTAAAGGAAAACGTATCGCACTGACGATCTGTGAAGATCTGTGGATGGAAGGGACTTATCAGCTCTATACGACGGATCCGATGGAGGAGCTTTACCGGCAAAAACCTGAATTCATCATCAATATTGCTGCTTCGCCTTTTCATTCGGGCCAGGCACATGTCAGGACAAAAGTTCTCAAGGCCAATGCGAAGAAATATCGCTTGCCGGTGATTTATGTCAATCATGTTGGCGGGCAGACTGAGTTACTTTTTGACGGGGGATCGATGGCTGTTTCTCCTGCTGGGACTGTGGCTTTACAGATGAAGTATTTTGAGGAGGAGTTGGGGTTTGTTGAACTGGATGGAGTTATAAATTACAGGGATGGACTGGATGGAGTTTTAAATTACAGGAATGGGCTGGATGGGCAGGATAGGATTTGGGGGATCCATGACGCGTTGGTGATGGGGATCAGGGATTATTTCGGGAAGCTTGGTTTTCAGAAGGCGATACTGGGACTGTCGGGAGGAATTGACTCAGCGCTTGTTCTTGTATTGGCTGCTGAGGCGCTTGGTGCAGAGAATGTCACAGGAGTTTTACTCCCATCAGGGTTTTCATCAGACCATAGTGTTTCAGACGCCCTGGAAATCTCAAAAAACCTCGGAACTCCCTGTGAGACGATTCCTATTGAAGACATTTACCAGGGCTTTTTAAAGACTTTGCAGCCCCAATTCCAGAATTTAGCCTTTAACCTGGCTGAGGAAAACCTACAGGCCAGGGCCAGGGCGGTAATCCTGATGGCCTTATCGAACAAATTCGGATATATCTTGCTGAACACTTCGAACAAAAGCGAAGCTGCTGTGGGTTATGGAACACTTTACGGGGATATGTGTGGTGGCTTGTCGGTGCTGGGTGACGTTTACAAGACCGAAGTTTATGAACTTGCTGAGTTCGTCAACAGGGAACAGGAAGTGATCCCCAGGAACATCATCAACAAACCACCTTCTGCTGAATTACGGCCCGGGCAGAAAGACTCTGATTCATTGCCGGATTATACGATTCTGGACCGGCTCTTATATCAATACATTGAACTAAGGCAAGGCCCTGATGAATTAGTGGCAGGCGGATTCGAAAAGACCCTGGTTGACAGGGTCTTAAAGATGGTTAACACCAATGAATACAAGCGCCATCAGTCACCCCCGATATTGAGGGTGTCATCAAAAGCCTTTGGCACCGGAAGAAGGATGCCCATTGTGGGGCATTATCTTTCGTGATTAAATGGCTTCGACAGATTTGATCTCAGGCAGGGCTCTTTTCACAGCAGATTCCACACCATTTTTGAGTGTCATACGGCTGTAAGGGCATGTGCCACAGGTTCCCTGGAGCTCAACGTTCACCACATTGTCATCGCTGATATTTACAAAAGAAATATCGCCACCATCAGCCTGAAGGTATGGCCTGATTTGCTCAATGACATTTTTTACTTTGGTAATTAGGTCTTCATTTTCTGACATAAACTTTAATATAGATTGTTTAACAAAATTTTCTTGTGAATTAATTCATGTTCATGGCTTCCATAAAGGCATTCTTTATGGCGATTTGCTGCGCGATGGTTTCTGCGACGGCACCGAAAGCCCTGGCTACCGGCGAATCATCATTCAGGGCAATTGGGCTTCCATTGTCGCCGGATTCGCGAACCGATTGTACCAGGGGGATTTCGCCCAGGAAAGGGACTTTTGCTTCAGAAGCCAGCATTCGCCCTCCTTCTTTTCCAAAGATATAATACTTATTATCAGGAAGTTCTGCAGGCGTAAAATAGGACATATTTTCGATCAGACCGAGGATAGGGATTTTGATGTTCTCAGTATTAAACATGCTGATTGCTTTTCTTGCGTCGGCAACCGCTACTTCCTGAGGGGTGGTTACGATGGCGATACCGGTCACAGGTACTTGCTGGGCAAGGCTGAGGTGGATGTCGCCGGTTCCGGGTGGGAGGTCGACGACGAGGTAGTCGAGTTCGCCCCATTCAGAGTCGTTGAAGAGTTGCATTAATGCGCTGGAGGCCATGGGGCCGCGCCAGATCAAGGCTTTGGAAGCATCGACGAAGAAACCGATAGAAAGAAGTTTGATGCCATATTTCTCGATGGGCACGATCATGGTCTTCCCGTTTTTCTCAATGGCAGCAGGCTTTTCATCAACCAGGCCAAACATCAACGGAATGGAAGGACCATGAATGTCGGCATCGAGTAAGCCAACTTTTGAACCTTGTCGTGACAAGGCGATTGCCAGGTTAACGGCGACGGTGCTTTTCCCGACGCCACCTTTGCCGGAAGCAACAGCGATGATATTTTTTACACCGGCCAGCTGGGCAGAATCCATCTTACGCACGGTGGTGACTCTTGACGTAAGATTTACATCGACTTCTGCATTTTTATCCACTCGCTCATGAATAGAAACGATACAATCGTTCTTCATGAGATTTTTCATTGGGCAAGAAGGGGTAGTAAGCACGATAGAGAAGCTAACTTTATTTCCATCGACGACTACATCTTCAATCATGTTGAGGGTAACCAGATCTTTGTGAAGGTCGGGGTCATTTACAAAACGCAGAGCATCAATTACTTGTTCTTTAGTAAAAGACATATTAGAATTGTTATTATTATTTAGATTTAGACCGTGTAAAGTTATGAAATTAATTAATTACATGTTAATGAAATCACAAAAAAAGCAATTGCAGTACTTAATTAAAAAACATGGGGTACATCAAATCCTGACTGAGAGAACCTGAGAAGGATCACTCCACAATAAGTTTCCGGGAATAAGACTTATTGTTGTAGGTGTAATTTACAAAATACATCCCTGGTTTTAGTTCATTTAAGCGGATTTCCTTCGAATGAACTTCGCTGAAAACGAGTCTGCCACTGAGGTCAGCAATACTCACTTTACTTACCTCCTGAGAAAAGAACAAGGTTTCATTGACCGGGTTTGGAAACATGTCGACCAGGCTTGCCTGATTATCTGGCTGACCCAGGCTGGTACAACAATCCACGAAACCATTGACCAAAGCCCGGGCAAAATACCCATTGGGACCGAGAACGTTGCTATTGGTATCAAAACTCAGTGACGACTGATTGCAGGAAAAATTAAAATCGAATTTAAATAAGGTGTCATTGCTTAAAGTGATGGGTGTAAAGCTATGCCAAACGATGTTCAAATAGCCATTTCCGGCAGTGAAGGTCAGGTTAGAAAGCAGGATCCCGGTATTGTGATACGTCATGCCAAGGAAGGTGAGCCAGCTTGGGTTGAATGTTGTTTTCAGTGACATTCCCTGCACACTCACGAAATTCTTCGCAATTAATGACGCGGTGATTGTTCCGGGACAGGCATGGACCGTATCCCAATAAAAAACGATAGGGTCTTCGACATCAACACTGATTGAATCGCCGCAAGGGCTTATAAGGGTATCAGGGCCCAGGATAAGCACAACATGATGAGGCCCGGGTATTGTAAAGGTATGGCTTGGGGAATAGACAGAACTGACAGGTGATCCATCCCCGAAATTCCAGAAAAAATACATAGGGGTCGGACTTGAAGAGGCATTTACAAAAGTATAGGCATGAGGAATTACAGGTTCTGGCACAACCGAAAAACCAGCATGACACGTTTCACAGACCACAAAATTATTTGTGATTACAGGGCTTAAGGTCGTAGCAAAAGCATAAAGAGTGTCCGCATTACAATTGATTACTTTCACAGCGATGTCAGCGGTGTCGAATTGGTAGTAAGGGAAAGCCATGGTGACAGTATAAAACCCATTGGCCGCAGTATAAACGGTATCGCTGAAGCTAAACCCAAAATTCCCTGAGGCGCTGATCAAGACAGCTTTGTTTACCACTGGGTTTCCATTCTGGGCATTGGTAATATATCCGGAAATCTGGTTCAGTTGTGCGAAACCAGAGGTGATCAGAAACAGGAACAGGCTTATCGTAAGGCTAAGGGTTTTCATAGGGAAAATTTGATCAAAAATAGTCAATAATAGAACACGGATAAAACTGATCAGACTGATTTACGCGGATTTGGTTTCCCGGAAAACTAAAAAAGCGCTGTGGACTCTGTGGTAAAATTTGTGAACCTGTGAGAAACAAATTTTCCTTAACTTGCAGCATCAAAATCACATGTAAGAGATGCGGTTAAAACCAGAGATAGCCAATGATTTAAAGCAAATGATCGGGGAAAGGATTCCTGGATCGAGTGTATTTTTATTTGGATCCAGAGTTGATGTCAATGCCAGAGGCGGAGATATTGACTTGATGATTTTGTCACAGGAAGTTATTGAAAAACAAACACTTCGAAAGATCAGGCTGGAGTTTATCAAAAAATGGGGATGGCAGAAGCTTGATTTGGTTAACTTTACGTATTCAAGTGATTCGAGTTTCCGAAAAATTATTGAACAAAGTTGTATCCCGCTATGAACAAAGACCAGCAACAAGCAAATTTAGAATTGCTTCAAACTGAATGGGAGCTGCTAATTGCGTCAGTAACAACGCTTCAACTTTCTGTGACCAAATGTCAATTGATCGGGAAAAAAAATCAGTATTCTTTTGAAGAACTTGAATCTTTTGACTCCTTAACCTCAAAATTTAGCAGGACTTCTGACATTTTTACTCAAAAGGTACTTAGAACAATCTGGATGTTACTTCATGAGCCGTTTGTTCCATTCATTGATAGCATGAACAAGGCTGAGAAAATGTCATTATTGCTTTCTGCTGATCAGATGATTGAGATCCGGGATCTTCGAAATGAAATCGCACACGAATATATTCCTGACGCGATACATGACCTTGTACCCGATACCATTGAATTAACTGCTGTGTTGTTTGAGAATATTTCTGTTTGTCAGGACTTCCTTATGAAAAGATCCTGGATTCGCTAGGTGTTTAGGTGTTTCACACGGAGTTAACGGAGTTTGGCACGGAGTTGCACAGTTTTTTATAGTACCAGCTTGTAGGTTTTGTTTCCTGAGGCTGAGGCTACTCGCACCAGGAAGAAACCGCGGCCAAGGTATATGGACTTTACGGTTCCTGGCATTATTTCAAGGTCATGAATCACTTCAGCCCCGGTCACATTAAAGACAGAAACTTGTGAAATACTGTTGATGCCATTGTTGATTTTCATCAGCCCTCTTTCCTGTGCTATCACACTAAATCCGGCTTCCGGAATGGGTTCACCAATGGCAGTAGTGACATTTAAGACACCACAGAGTGTAGGTCCAAACGAACATTTGTTTTTCCCCTGAACGCAAACCTGGCCCGATTGGACGCCGACATGAATGACTACAGTGCTCGAGGTATCTGACCCGACGATAGTCGCATCCGGAGGCAGGGTCCAGATATAGGAAGTGGCGCCCATTGCATAAACGGAAAACGTTACAATTGAATTGGGCCAGACGGTATTTTGCACACTGGTAAAACCGGGCTGATAAGGCATTCCCATTGGATAGACGTAGTAAATAGCGCTGGTGGTGTCGGAAATACAATAGCCTTTGATACCTACTTTAATATACCCTCCACTTAAATTGGGGGCTAATGCGACAACAATGCTGTTGGTCCCCTGTCCTGACACCAATGACAAACCATTTGACATTTCCCAATTCCAGCTCGAATCTGCGGTAGTGGGGTTGAGGACAAAGGTGGCTGTATCACCGGCACAAAGGCTGTCGGGACCGGAAATACAACCTGGAAAGGGACTAAAGGGTTTTACAATAATGGTTTTACAGAAAAGAGCGCTAGCACCATTGCCATTGGAGACGGAAACGCAAATCTGGCCCGAAGTGGTACCCGTATATCCATAAACAATATTAGCCAGGGAGGAATTAAATTGCCAATTAGCAGGAAAAGTCCAGTTATAAAAAACACTAAAGTCAAGCCCGGGGAATACTGTAAAAGTAACATAGTCGCCGGCACATACTGTATCAGGGCCCAGGATTGCTAGTGGAGTCAAGGGTGGGCCGGTCATGTCTGACATAATGTTTAACTGAGGACAAAGAGTAATATCCGGATCTTCCCTATCCATATAATGAGAAATCGCCGGAGGAAACGCGCTTTCACAGCTCAGCATGATTCCAAAGTTCGTTGAAGGGTTTGTAGCCCAGTTTTCTACGATAGACGAGGAGAGATAAACTGTCAGGTAGCTTGCTGTCGGTATTACAGAATCTAACAAAGCACCTTGAAGGCTCACTGCGCTTGTATAGGTGATGCCGGTCTCAGTCCAGGGCCCGTTGAGTGCGTAGACCCTTACTTTCCCAAGCAAATTATTCAGGAATGAGATGTCCGGACTTATGGTGATGATGGCACCCCATACAGATCCTGTTGTTGGAGGAATGTCGAATTTAAGGCAAATGTTTCGATGGTAAGTGACGGTACTAATTACTTCCTTCGACAGAATCAAACCCTGCCCATTATAGTTTGTGGTCGGGTTTTGCTGATCGACATACACATCTGCGGTTGGTAATAGGATCATGGACTGTGATGAAACATGGCTGATAGAGCCGAACATCATGATTAAGATCAGGAAAAAGTCAGGTTTTTTCATGAGATGGAATAACACGGGTAAATATAGTTATTTTTTCGATGGGTTTCACACGGAGTTGCACGGGGTTTGGCCCGGAGTTCACTGTTTTTATAATATCTCTTCGATCACGCCATCCTTCGACTCCGCTCAGGATGACTTCCGCCGAAAAGCCTTCAGCCCTCAGCCAGACAGCCTTCAGCCCACAGCCTAAATTTTGAATGATTTTAAATAGCGGTCGCTTTGCCTATCGATTGAATTTATTATCTTATTTTTGCCAGTCTCGAAAAGCGTGCGAGATCATTCTGTTGAAAATGAGCAATTTACGTTAATCTGTTAAAAATATAACGATAAATACATTTATGAGAGAAAAGATTCTTCCGGCCAGCTGCAAAAGATAACAAACCTATACCACCATGTCTAGTGCCCACCACCCTATTACGAAAAAAGGCAGCCTGATGGAAGAGATCCTCGATACGAGGGGAATTTCTGTTCAGAAGTGCTACCAGTGTGGAAAATGTTCCGCCGGGTGCCCGCTTGCCGAGGACATGGACAATCCGCCAAGTGTGATCATGCGTCACCTACAACCCGAGTCTAAAGTATTGGAAGAAAAGATTCTGCGTGCAGAATCGATCTGGGTATGTGTTGCCTGTGAAACCTGTGCTGCGCGTTGTCCGATGGAAATCGACATCCCGGGCGTGATTGATTTTCTGCGTGAGAAATCACTTAACAGGAAAATCGCCAACCCCAAAGCCAAAAACATCATCTCATTCCACAAGGCTTTCCTCGACTCTATCGAACAAACAGGCCGCTTATACGAGTTAGGTCTGATTGCAGATTATAAAGTCCGTTCCTTGAATATGGGACAAGATGTAGCCCTGGCACCTTCGATGATTGCCAAAGGGAAGTTGTCCTTTCTCCCGGAATTGATTAAAGGACGAAAGAATATGCTGTCAATCTTCAGCAAGACCCTTAAGAAGAAGAAAGGCGGTAAGTCATGAAATTAGGATTTTACCCGGGCTGCTCGCTCAAAGGCGGCTCCCGTGAATATAAAGAAAGTGTACAGGCTGTCTGTAAAGCTTTTGATATTGAACTCGTAGAGATCCCTGACTGGAGTTGTTGCGGTGCTTCTGCTGCCCACAACCTCAACAAAGACCTTGCGCTTTCATTACCAGCGCGCATCCTTGCCCTGGCCGAAAAAGAAGGACTGGATGACATCGTTGTTCCCTGCGCTGCCTGTTACAGTCGCCTGAGTGTGACCCAGCATGAGCTGAATGAGCACAAAGAGAATAAAGATCGCGTAAAGGAAATCATCCAGATGGACTATAAAGGCACTTCCAACATCCTGAATATCATCCAGGTGATTGAGAAGTATATGCTTCCCATCCTTGAATTCAAACAATACCAGCAGTTTAACTACAAAGCTGCTTCGTATTACGGCTGTTTGCTGGTTCGCCCGAACAGCATCTTAAAATTCGACCGTGAAGAAGATCCACGGACGATGGACAATGTCATCAAAGCTATCGGCGGAACCCCTATTGAATGGGAATTCAAGACCGAGTGCTGTGGTGCTGGACATAGTGTTTCGCGGACTGACCTTGTCGGAAAATTAAGTGCCCGTATCGTCAGAGATGCTGTCAAACGCGGTGCTGAGTGTATCGTGGTGGCTTGCCCTATGTGTCATTCCAACCTCGACATGCGTCGCCCGGAGATTAACAAATTCCTGGACGAGCCCTCTGAAATCCCTGTCATTTACCTGATTCAGGCTATCGGCCTTGCAGTGGGTGTCAATCCTAAAGAACTTGGCTTACAGCGTCATTTTGTCCCGGTAAAACTGCTGGATCGCCCTGTAGATTATACCCAGCATGTGATGTCAGACTCATTGGTCACTAAAAACCCGGAGGAATAAGCCATGGCAAAAATTGGAGTTTTTATCTGCCATTGCGGCTCAAATATTTCAGCAACCGTTGATTGTGAGCGCGTTGCCAACACCGCTGCCAAGATTGCCGGCGTTGCCTACAGCACCGATTATAAATATATGTGTTCGGATCCTGGGCAGACCCTCATCAAGGATGCCATCCGTGAGCACAATTTAACCGGAATCGTCGTTGCAGCCTGTTCACCCAGGATGCACGAGCCTACCTTCCGTAAGGCTACCAACGCTGCCGGCCTGAATCCTTTCCTATGCGAGATGGCCAACATCCGCGAGCATGTCAGCTGGGTTCATGAAAAGACTGAATCAACCACAGAGAAAGCGATGGACATCGTCAGGACCCTGGTTGAGAAGGTAAAACGCAATACCCCGCTGGAACCGATCAGGGTTCCCGTGACGAAAAGGGCTTTGGTCATTGGTGGCGGCGTGGCCGGCATCCAGGCTGCCCTCGACATTGCCAATGCCGGACATGAAGTGGTGATGGTTGAGCGCGAGCCTTCTATTGGCGGTCACATGGCCCAGTTGTCTGAGACCTTTCCTACGCTCGACTGCTCCCAGTGTATTCTGACCCCAAGGATGGTTGAAATTGCCCAACACCCGAACATCACCCTGCATACTTATTCAGAAGTGATTGGTTTGGATGGCTTTATCGGCAATTTTCAGGCAAAAATCAAGAAAAAAGCAAGGGATATCGACATGCACGACTGCACTGGCTGCGGGCTTTGCATCACGAAATGTCCCCAGAAAAAGATTTCTAGCGAATTTGAACAGGGCCTTGGCTATCGTCCTGCTATCTATACGCCATTCCAACAGGCAGTTCCAAACAAACCGGTGATCGACCGTGACAACTGTACTTATTATAAGAATGGTAAATGTAAAGTTTGTGAGAAGGTCTGTCCTACAAATGCCATTCGTTTCGACCAGGAAGATGAGATTTTAGATGTTGAAATTGGCGCCGTAGTTTTGGCGACAGGATTCGACATCAAACGTCCTGATTTCTTCCCAGAATATGGTTATGGCAAATACAAAGATGTCATCGACGGTCTTCAGTTTGAGCGCCTTGCATCAGCTTCTGGTCCTACAGCAGGGGAGATTCGTCGTCCTTCCGATGGGAAAGAGCCTAAAAAAATCGTCTTTATTGCCTGTGCCGGCTCCCGTGATCCAGCCAAGGGTATCGAATATTGTTCGAAGATCTGTTGTATGTACACTGCAAAGCATGCGATGCTGTACAAACATAAAGTCCATGAAGGCGAGGCAACGGTGTTTTATATGGACATCCGCGCCGGAGGAAAGATGTATGAGGAATTTGTCAGGCGTGCGATCACTGAAGACGGAGCGCAGTACATCCGTGGACGAGTTTCCCGGATCTACGAAGAAAATGGCAAGCTCATCGTCAAAGGGGCAGATACCTTATTAAATGGAATGCCTGTTGAGATCGAGGCTGACATGGTAGTTTTGGCTACGGCAGCTGTTGCCAGCAAAGGTGCTGAAATTTTAGCACAGACGATGCACGTGAGCTATGACCAGCATAAGTTCTTTGCTGAAGCACATCCCAAGCTAAAACCGGTTGAGACCAACACAGCAGGCATTATGCTTGCCGGTGCATGCCAGGCTCCGAAAGACATCCCTGAATCTGTGGCTGCTGCTTCCGGTGCTGCCGCTAAGGTGATTGGCTTGTTCAGCAAAGATGAGCTGACACGTGACCCACTGGTTGCAACGGTGAACCGTTTCCCGGGACCACTGTATTCAACTTGCGTAGGATGCTTCATGTGCCAGCCTGTTTGTCCTTACCAGGCTATTGAAAAAGAAGAGATTAAAGATCGTTCGGGTAAGCTCATTAAGACACTGGCGAAGATCAACCCGGGCCTTTGCCAGGGCTGTGGCACCTGTGTTGCGTTGTGCCGTTCCAAATCGATCGATATTTTCGGGTATACCAACCACCAGATGTATGCTGAGGTTGTCGCCTTATTGAATGAATAGTGAAAATGAAAAATAAATCATAATAGAAATAAGAAAATGAGTCTAAACAATGAATCTCTGATCCTGTTTTTCATCGTAGCCGTCGTGCTGGTGGGAGCAGCGATTATTTTCTCCAGCCTCGTGCCGCAGAAATCAGACAATCCGCAGAAGTCGGAGACTTACGAATGCGGCATCCCAACCAAGGGTTTGTCGTGGTTACAGTTTAACATCGGGTATTACCTTTTTGCGATCCTTTTCCTTGTCTTTGACGTGGAAACGGTATTTGTATACCCTTGGGCTGTGGTCATGCGCGAGCTTGGCATGGTTGGTTTTGTGGAGATCCTCATCTTTTTCGTGATACTGGGTCTCGGTTTAGCTTACGCCTGGAATAAAAAAGCGCTGGTATGGGAATAAAGATAAAATCAATGAAGCAGGAGGATTTCCTGGACAATGAAACCCTGGATCTCCTCAAACAAAGTGGTGGCAGCATCATGATGACCACACTTGACGACCTGGTTAACTGGGGACGTTCTAATTCGGTTTGGCCCTTAACCTTTGCCACGAGTTGTTGTGGCATTGAGATGATGGCAGCCGGAGCTGCGCGTCATGACTTTGCCCGATTTGGTATCGAGGTTTACCGTGCCACGCCGCGTCAGGCTGACGTTATCGTGGTAGCAGGTACGATCGTGAGAAAGATGGCACCCGTTTTAAAACGTCTGTATGACCAGATGGCTGACCCAAAATATGTCATTGCCATGGGGGCATGCGCTGTTTCCGGCGGACCATTTTTCTACAATACCTATAGTGTGATTCGTGGCGTTGAGCACGTGATCCCGGTAGATGTTTACATCCCCGGTTGTCCACCCCGCCCCGAAGCCCTTTTGTATGGCGTGATGCAGCTGCAACGCAAGATCAAAGGCGAGTCCATGACAGTAGATAAAAACTGGGAAAAAGCCATGTCAGAAGGGCCTCTTCCAAGGATTGACAAATAATATTATTGTATCATGAACAACGAAGAATTAAAAAGCAAGATACAGTCACTTGCATCCGATACTGAGTTTGTGGAAAGCGGGCAATACCTCACGGCCAATGTCCCTTACCGTAAAATCAATGCAATCTGTAAGAACCTGAAAGAGGGTGCTGATACAGCTTTCGATTATCTTTTCAACCTAACGGGAATGGATTATCTCGAGCAGAACCAGATGGCAGTGATCTATCATCTGGAATCAACAACATTCCATCACATTGTTGTGTTAAAAGCCATCATACCTACACGTGAAAATCCTGAGATTGAAACCGTTAGCAATGTATGGGTCGGGGCGAATTTTCACGAGCGTGAGGTCTTTGACTTTTTCGGGATCACTTTTAAAAACCATCCTGATATGAGAAGGATCTTTTTGGATGAAATTTCTGATTCCATTGGCCACCCATTCAGAAAAGACTATGTTGACGAGGTTAATATCATTGAACGTTAAGCCATGACAGAAACCACTACACCTTATTTGGAAGAACAGGAATACACCATCAATATGGGGCCACAGCACCCGTCGACTCACGGCGTGCTCAGGTTTGTGGTCGCTCTTAAAGGAGAGACTGTCGACCGTGTTGAGCCACACCTGGGATATATCCATCGCGGTATCGAGAAGATGAGCGAGAAGCTGACTTATCCTCAGATCATTCACCTCACTGACAGGCTCGACTATCTCAGTGCCCATATCAACAATCATGCGCTTTGTATGCTCGTTGAGAAAAACCTGCAAGTTGAAATTCCGGAACGTGTGCAGTACATCCGCACCATTATGGATGAGCTGAACCGTATTGCTTCACACCAGTTATGGTGGAGTGCTTTCGGGATGGACATGGGAGGATTGACCTGTTATTTCTACGGATTGAGAGATCGTGAGCATATCCTCGACATTTTTGAAGAGAGCTGCGGGTCACGACTATTACACAGCTATTACTGTCCGGGCGGATTGATGAAAGACATCCATCCAAATTTTCAGCAAAGCGTGAAAGACTTCCTGAAGTATTTCAGAAAAAAGCTCCCTGAATATGACAAATTCCTCACAGGGAATATCATCATGCAGGAAAGGACCAAGGGAATTGGCCTGATCTCCAAGGCAGAAGCGATTGATTATGGATTGACCGGCCCCTCAGGTCGTGGATCCGGCTTCTCATGCGATGTGCGCAAGCATCATCCTTATGCCAAATATGATATTGTTAATTTCAATGAGCCATTATACACTGAAGGGGATACTTTTGCCCGCTATAAAGTCAGAATGGACGAGATGATTGAGTCAATGAATATCATTGAGCAGCTTATTGACAATATTCCGGCCGGCGATCATGTTGCCAAGATGAAAGCGGTATTGAAGCTTCCTGAAGGCGAATATATGCAACGTGTGGAAGCAGCCCGTGGTGAGTTCTCGATATTTTTAGTGAGCAAAGGTGACAAAACACCCTATCGTGTAAAATATCGTTCACCGAACTTCTGTAACGTAGCTGCTATAAACCGACTGGCCTCTGGTTATAAAATCGCCGACCTTATTGCGATCAGCGGTTCACTTGACCTTGTAATTCCGGATATGGACCGCTAAATCGGCGTGACATTTAGATAAATGAAAAATAACAAAGAGTAAAAGAAAGATATGTCATTTAGTATTTACGATTTTACCGCATTCAACCAAGCCATCGACCAATGGTTGAGGTCTGTGATGTCACCCACCTGGGCATTGATCACAGAATTGACCATCATCGGGCTTGTCTTCCTGCTGTTCTATGCCCTGGTAGGCTTGATTTTGGTTTATGCCGAAAGAAAAGTCTGCGGCTTCATGCAGTGCCGCGTCGGCCCGAACCGGGTTGGTCCTTACGGGATTTTCCAAACGATCGCCGACTTCATCAAGTTGTTGATGAAAGAATTGATTACCATCAGGAAAGCAGACAAATTCCTCTTTAACCTGGCGCCTTTTATCGTCATTATCGCCTCTTTTATGGCGATTGCCACGATTCCGTTTGGGAAAGGACTTCATGCCATCGACTTCAACATTGGTATTTTTTACCTGTTGGCAGTGTCGTCGCTGGGTGTAATCGGGATTTTGCTGGCAGGCTGGTCAAGTAACAACAAATATTCGCTGATCGGTGCGATGCGTAGTGGTGCCCAGATCGTGAGTTATGAACTTAGTGTAGGTTTGTCATTACTGACGCCCTGTATCTTCATCGGCACGCTACAATTCAGCGGTATCGTTGAAGCTCAGGCTAATGGATGGCTGATCTTCACAGGTCACATCCCGGTTATCATCGCTTTCTGTATCTATATGATTGCAGCTACGGCTGAGACCAACAGGGGTCCTTTCGACCTTGCCGAGGCCGAGTCAGAGTTGACAGCCGGTTTCCACACTGAATATTCAGGAATCAAATTCGCCTTCTTCTTCCTGGCAGAATATATGAATATGTTCATCGTAGCCTCTATCGCCGCTACCGTTTTCTGGGGTGGCTGGATGCCTTTCCACATCTCCGGCATGGATGGCTTTAACCATATCATGGACTTCATCCCGCCTTTCCTATGGTATCTTGGAAAGACCTGTGTGATCATCTTCCTGATGATGTGGTTTAAATGGACATTTCCTCGACTGAGAATTGACCAGATCCTAACGCTCGAGTGGAAGTACCTGCTCCCGATCAACCTGGTCAATATTTTAATCACCGCCTTTCTTGTACTCATGGGTTGGCACTTTGTAAAATAAACTATGGGATTATTTAGCTATTTATCAGGTATATACAAAGGGATTCGCTCTCTTCTGAGGGGGATGAGCGTCACCGGGCATTATTTCTTTCATCCGGGAGAAATTGTGACCCAACAATACCCCGAGAACCGTAAGACTTTGAAGATGTACCCATCGTTCAAAGGGGAAGTCATCATGCCTCACAACGCAAACAACGAGCATAAATGCACGGGTTGTGGCATTTGCGAGATGAATTGCCCGAACGGCTCTATTGAGGTCATTTCCAAGCAGGTAGTCAATGAAGAAGGCAAGAAGAAACGTCTGATCGACATGCATATCTACCATCTCGACATGTGCACATTCTGTGAATTGTGTATCAAGACTTGTCCGTCGGATGCACTTGCCTGGGGTCAGACCTTCGAGCACGCAGTCTTTGACCGTTCACGTTTGACTAAAGTATTAAACAAACCCGATTCCAAACTCATGGAGGGAGTAGAATAATGGAGCAGAACCAAATCATGTTTGCTATTCTGGGTGCGATAATCGTCCTTTTCTCGATTTTCACCGTCACCAGTCGCCGTATCCTTAGAGCGGCAGTATTTCTTCTTTTTGTTCTTGTCGCAACGGCAGGTATCTATTTTTGGCTGAATTACCAATTTTTGGCAGCAGTGCAACTTACTGTATATGCGGGCGGTATCGTAGTACTGATCATTTTCTCGATCTTGCTTACGAGTAACATCAGTGACCAGTTTGCCAAGGTAGAATTCAGGAAAATCGCATTTTCATTTCTTGCCGTGCTGGCCGGTGCCATCTTATGCATCGCTACCGTGCTTCAAACCGACTGGATGTTACGAGAAGTAACACCCAAGGAGGTAAACATGACTGCCATTGGCAAGAGTTTGTTAAATTATGGTGAGAATGGTTATGCCCTTCCGTTTGAGGTCATTTCTGTGCTCCTGCTAGCTGCTATGGTCGCAGCAATCGTTATTGCAAAAAAGAGTAAATCCAGACAATCATGATGACATTAAACGGTATCCCCCTGTCCTACTTCCTGATCCTTTCCACATTGATGTTTTTTGTGGGAATCTATGGCTTCTTAACACGCCGTAACCTGATCACGATCCTGATGTCAGTTGAGCTAATCCTCAATAGTGTCAACATCAATTTTGTAGCATTTAACAAATTCCTTCACCCTGATAAATTTGAGGGTCAGTTCTTTGCCTTAATCGTTATCGCCGTTGCTGCTGCCGAAGCTGCTGTGGCCATCGCGATCATCATCAACATCTACAGGCATTTCAGCACGATCAACGTGGAAGATGTAGATGAGATGAAGTATTAAGCGCATCGTTCAGGAATTATTCATAAAGTATAAAAGAGAAATTCATTAAAGATTATGATAAATCTTAATATCGCAGTTTTGATCCCGCTCATTCCCCTGATGATGTTTTTGGTCATCGGTTTGTTTGGGCACAAATTTAAACCCATAGTATCGGGGATCCTTGGCACTTTCGCATTGGGCGTGATCTGGATGCTTTCCCTCATCACTGCTTACCAATACTTCTTTGTGCAGGGAAAAGTCGGGGAAACTTATGAGAAGATCATCGCTTTCAATATTCGCTGGCTGAACTTCACTGACAAACTCCACATTGACCTGGGTGTCCTTTTGGATCCAATTGCCGCCATGATGCTGGTTGTTGTGACGACAGTATCTTTCATGGTTCACCTTTACAGCATTGGATACATGAATGGCGAACGCGGCTTCCACCGATTCTTTGCCTTCCTGTCCCTGTTTACGTTTTCCATGCTGGGCCTGGTGGTTGCCACCAACATTTTCCAGATGTATATCTTCTGGGAACTTGTGGGTGTTTCCTCCTTCCTTCTGATCGGGTTTTATTATCAGAAACCCTCAGCTGTGGCCGCTTCCAAGAAAGCGTTCATCGTCACCCGTTTTGCTGACCTTGGTTTTTTAATTGGCATCCTGATTTTATCCTTTGTCACTAAGACCTTTGACTTTGTCACCCTGACTGATGTTCACGGCTCTGCCATTCGCATGGGCACTGAAACCTTCATGGGAGTATCCCTTATGACCTGGGCATTGTCCCTGATTTTCATGGGAGGAGCAGGTAAATCAGCCATGTTCCCTTTACATATCTGGTTGCCTGATGCCATGGAAGGTCCGACCCCTGTGTCAGCCCTCATCCATGCAGCTACCATGGTTGTTGCCGGCGTTTACCTGGTTGCACGCCTTTTCCCTATGTTTCATTTCTCAGCACCTGGAGCACTTGAGATGATTGGTTATATCGGTGGTTTCACCTCATTATTTGCCGCCGTTATTGCATGTACACAACTCGATATCAAACGAGTACTTGCTTTCTCAACGCTATCCCAGATCGGTTATATGATGCTGGCTCTTGGGGTATCCGGTTATGGTGAAGAAGAAGGACTTGGTTTTATGGCCTCTAACTTCCACCTGTTCACCCACGCCATGTTTAAAGCCCTCCTATTCCTTGGAGCCGGCTCAATCATCCATGCCGTCCACAGCAATGTGATGAATGAGATGGGCGGTTTGCGTAAATATATGCCGATCACTCATATAACATTCCTGATCGCCTGTTTAACGATCGCCGGTGTACCCTTCCTGTCTGGTTTCTTTAGTAAAGATGAAATCCTGGTAGCTGCCTATCACCATAACAAGATTTTATTTGCAGTTGAGTATTTCGTAGCTGGCTTGACTGCATTTTATATGTTCCGCCTTTATTTCACAGTTTTCTGGGGTGAAGACAGGCATTATCACCACAAACCCCATGAGGCTCCGCTTACGATGGCCATTCCATTGTTGTTCCTGGCCGTAGCTTCAATTTTTGTAGGTTATATTCCTTTTACCCACCTTGTTACTTCTGACGGAATGGCTTTTGACGCTCATACCGATTATGCCATTGCTGTTCCTTCCGTATTGATCGGACTTCTCGGAATTGCTGGTGCCATGTTCATGTACAAGAATCCTGGGAATGCACCACAAAAGATGGCTGAAAGACTCAAATATCTCTACAAATGGTCTTTTAACAAATTTTATATTGACGAAGTATATATGTTTATCACCAAGGTTATCATCTTTGGTTATATCGCCCGTCCGATTGCCTGGTTCGACCGTCATGTCATTGATGGCTTTATGAATGGCTCTGCCGGGACTATCAACGTGGTTTCTTATAAAATTCGCGGGTTCCAGTCGGGTCAGCTACAGAAGTATGGCTTTATCTTCCTGACCGGAGCATTGGCACTGGCCTTGGTTTTTATTTATTTATGGACAAATTAATATTCAGATAGATGGATTTTTTAACACTATTTATTGTAATCCCGGTCCTGACAATCTTTGGCATCGTTATCGCGAAAAGCCACAACCAAGTCAGGTGGACCGCCGCCGTTGGATCCAGCATTTCACTGGTTCTTGCCGCCATTCTTATCTTTCGTTACCTGGCAGAAAGACATGCGGGCAATGTATCTGAATTTATTTTCACTGCAGATTATCTATGGTACCCAAGCTTTAACATCCGATACACGATCGGTGTTGACGGGATCTCAGCTGCCATGATCGGCCTGACCTCCATTGTTGTTTTTACAGGCATCTTTGCTTCCTGGGAAGTCGAGTACCGGCAGAAAGAGTTTTTTGTCACCTTGATTTTGCTGGCAGGTGGTGTCTTTGGATTTTTTATCACTACCGACTTATTCACCATGTTCTTGTTTTACGAACTCGCAGTGATCCCGATGTACCTCTTGATCGGTATTTGGGGTAGTGGTCCAAAAGAATATTCTGCCATGAAACTTACCCTGATGCTTATGGGTGCTTCTGCCTTGCTGGTGGTGGGTATCCTTGGTTTATATTTTAACTCAGCACCAGACGGTGGTCAGTTTACTTATAACATCCTGGAAATCGCAAAAGTGCATATTCCTGTGGAGACACAGAAGTTCTTTTTTCCCTTTTTGTTTATTGGCTTTGGTGTATTGGGTGCCATGTTCCCTTTCCACACCTGGTCACCGGATGGTCACTCTTCAGCACCAACCGCTGTGTCGATGTTGCATGCCGGCGTATTGATGAAACTCGGAGGTTACGGTTGTTTCCGCGTTGCGATGTTCTTATTGCCTGAGGCAGCCCACGAACTGGGCTGGATCTTCCTGGTACTTGTGACAATCAGCGTCGTTTACGGGGCTTTCGGAGCGATCATGCAAAAAGACCTTAAATACATCAATGCCTATTCTTCAGTAAGTCACTGCGGCCTCGTCCTTTTTGCTTTACTGATGATGAACCGCACCGCAATGGATGGTGCTATCATGCAAATGATCTCTCATGGTATCATGACAGCTCTTTTCTTTGCGTTGATCGGTATGATTTACGGACGTACGCATACCCGTAACATCTACGAGATGGGCGGACTGATGCGCGTTATCCCATTCCTGGGCGTAGCTTATGTTGTTGGCGGCCTGGCTTCTTTAGGTCTCCCTGGATTCAGTGGTTTTGTTGCTGAGATGTTGGTTTTTGTGGGATCATGGCAACATGTCGACACCTTCCACCGTGTGGCAACCATCATCGCCTGTTCTTCCATTGTAATCACAGCCGTTTATATTTTACGTGTGGTTGGTCAGCTGATCTTTGGCCCCGTAAAAGAAGAATGGTTTCATGAATTGAATGATGCCAAATGGTTTGAGAAACTGAGTGTTGGCACCCTTATCATCGGGATTGCCGGTATCGGTCTTGCACCATTATGGTTGTCGGATATGATCTCTGTCAGCCTGGGACCTATTGTTGAACGCCTCGATATGGTCACCCTGATTCACTAATAAAATTTGAACCCTTAAACACCAGAATACATGAGGTTAGAAGATTTTCTTTTGATGCGCCATGAGCTCCTGCTGACGCTGCTTTTAGTCGTTGTACTATTTACAGAAGTCATCACGAGTGAAGACAATAAACTAATGATCCGGCCATTAACCCTGGTCCTGTTTCTTATTGTGACCCTCGTCGGATTTTGTCCGGCCCCCACAGGGATACTGTTTGGCGGGATGTACAAGAGCAGTGAGCTTCAGATCCTGATGAAAAACGTCCTGAATATCGGCGTATTCATCGTTTTCCTGCAATCTGCCCGTTGGCTGAAACATGAAGACAACCACAACAAAGTCGCTGAGTTTTACATCCTGATGCTCTCGACGCTGATCGGTATGAACTTCATGATCTCTTCCGGAGACTTCCTGATGTTTTACCTCGGCTTAGAACTGGCAACGATCCCTGTGGCTGCGCTGGCTGCATACGATCGCTATAGCAATAAGTCTTCAGAAGCAGGGATTAAACTCCTTCTGTCTTCGGCTTTGTCTTCAGGGATTTTGCTGTATGGGATCTCCATGTTATATGGCACCATTGGCTCGATCTATTTCACCCAGGTCTCTGCAGCTTATACCGGAAGTCCCTTGCAGGTGCTGGCTTTCATCTTTTTCTTCACAGGGATGGCCTTTAAGATCTCAATCGTTCCTTTCCACCTATGGACAGCTGACGTTTATGAAGGGGCACCGGTCAATGTTACGTCATATTTAAGCGTCATCTCCAAGGGAGCTGCTGTTTTCATTCTGACTATCGTTCTCTATACCGTTTTTGGAAGCATCAAGCCTTTATGGCAGGATGTCATCTGGGTCACTTCCGTTCTTACGATGACCATCGGTAACCTTTTCGCCATGCGTCAGAAGAACCTCAAGCGTTTCCTTGCGTTCTCCTCTATCTCACAAGCTGGTTTTATCATCATCGGGGTTATCGGGGGGAATATTATCGGGATGACCTCGGTCGTTTATTACATCCTCGTATATATTTTCTCCAATTTAGGTGCTTTCGGCGTAGTTTCAGCGGTAAGCGTTGCCACCAATGGGAAAGAAAACATGGATGACTATGACGGTTTGTACAATACAAACCCTGCCTTGGCCTTAACGATGACACTCGCCTTGTTCTCGCTTGCCGGCATTCCTCCGGTTGCAGGCTTTTTCGGGAAGTTCTTCCTGTTTACCGCCGCGGCCAAAGAAGGCTTTTACTGGCTGCTGACAATTGCCTTACTGAACACGATCATCTCATTGTATTATTATCTCCTCGTGGTAAAGGCAATGTTTATCAACAAGAGTGACGAACCGATCGCATATTTTAAAAGCGATTTTTATACAAAACTAGGATTAGCAATCTGCGTTGCCGGTATGTTTATCGTAGGATTTGCAAGCCCAATTTGGGAATACTTCCAAAGCTTGTCATTTGGAGTGATGTAAGATCCTCATATTTACAAATTTTTGAACATATATTTATTTTTATCATATGGCTGGATTAACGAAGGGAAAACACGTAATAGCTGATATTGAAGGAGTCCGCTGTACTCTGGTCGAGACGGGCATCACTGAAAGCCGCATGAAGTTTTTGAAAGAACTCCTGGCTTCTAATAATTTTGACGTTAAGGTAGATACAGAAATCAAAGAAGAAGGTGCAGCCCCGATTTTTAACCTGGGCGTTACTGATCTGGTATTCAATCCGGTTATTGCCATTTATGCCCGCAAGCTTTATCATCCTGATGGACGGATCATTACGCCGGCCTACTGGAACCAGGACACTGACCGTATTGACAACCGCTACTGGCGTTTTGTCAAGAAACTAAACTAGAACAACTTTTAGAAACTACACAAACTAGTACTATGGCTGATTTCGAACCCAAAGTTGTTGCCTTCGTCTGTAACTGGTGTACTTACGCCGGTGCTGACCTCACAGGTACGAGCCGGATCAAGTATGCCCATAACGTACGTATCATCCGCTTTCCCTGCACAGGGAGGATAGATTTCATGCTGCTACTCAAGGCTTTTGCCAACGGTGCTGATGGCGTGATCGTGTCGGGTTGTCATCCGAACGACTGTCACTACACTTCAGGCAACTTTCATGCACGACGTCGTTGGATGGTTTTCAAGCGCTTGCTTGACTTTGCCGGCATCGACCACAACAGGATCGTATGGTCTTGGGTCTCTGCTGCTGAAGGTGCCAAATGGGCCAATATCGTTAACAACACCGTAGAAGAGGTCAGACAGCTTGGCCCCTACGAGCGCTATCACAAGGCTGCTTTAAAGCCCCTTGAAAAGGAGGTGAATCATGGATGAAATCCGTAAAAAAGCCGCTGAGCTTTTAGAAAATAAAACCGTTGACGTCGTCATCGGGTATGGCGAAGGAAGCACAGGAAAAGTCCGTGCGATCTTCCCACGCAAATCTGAGGATGTCGCTAAACTGATTTTCGATGCCCGTTGCGACCAAAACCTGGCCGTTTACCTGTTGAAACACGAAATTAAACACATGGGTAAAAAGGCCATCATGGCCACGACACCTGTGATGCGTAGCATCTTACAAATTGCCTCTGAATACCAGGTGATCCAGGAGGATCTTGTGATCCTTGGCATCAGTCCGGAAGGGACCTATGTCGAGATTGCAGATTTTGCTGCCATGGAAACCTACCTGAAACGTCAGGATTTCGGCATTCCTGCTAAAGATCAGGAGATCCTGGAAAAACTTGATGGCATGACCCTCGAAGGACGCTGGGATTTCTGGCTTGAACAACTGAGCCCATGTTTTAAATGCTATGCATGCCGTGCTTCCTGCCCGATGTGTTATTGCACCCGTTGCTTTGTAGAAGTTAATGCACCGCAGTGGATCCCTATTGCTGCCAACGAGCTTGGCAATGTAGAATGGCACATCTTACGCGCCATGCACCTGGCCGGGCGTTGTATCAATTGCGGGGAATGTGGCCGTGCCTGCCCATTGGAGATCCCCATTCATCTCCTCACTTTCAAAGGAGTTGAAGATGTGAAAAAAGATTTTGGTGTGGTAGCCGGAACCAGCGCAAGCATGGAATCCCTGCTGTCATCCTACAAAGCCGACGACAAAGAAAATTTCATCCGCTAAGCCATGGAAATCGAAAAAAGATCACTTAGCAAAGCTTCCCTCGAGAAACTCATCGAACAGCTCAATGGCAACGGCACATTGGTTATTGGCCCGCAAAAGAAAGACAATCTAGTCGTTTTCGAACCCCTGCACAGCGTAGCGGAGATGACCGACGAATATATAGTCACAACCCAGTCACCCAAGAGTGTTGCTTTCCCAAAAATCGAACGACTTTTTAACTATACGGTCACACAGTTTTTTGTTGACCAGGTAGCTCCCGTTCAAAACTTCCCTGAAATCGTTTTGATTGGTGCCCGCCCTTGCGATGCTGCAGGATTCGACAGCCTCACCGCTATCTTTACCTGGGACACCAAGGATGAACTGTATATTGAACGGCTGAAACGTACGACCATCATCGGAATGAGCTGTGGCTCACATGACGATGCCTGTTTCTGCACCTCAGTGAATGGCCATCCCGGCAGCACTCACGGAAGCGATATCTTGCTGACCCGAATTACCAACGGAGACTATATCGCAGAAATCGTGACCGAAAAGGGTAAAGCCATTTATGAGAAATACCCCGGCATCTTCGGTGCTGACATGGGCGATGATAAATCGAAGTTTTTAACAGATGTCCCTGTGAAATTCAATGCAGAAGAGACTGTAAAAAAAGCCACCGGCATGTTTGATCATCCGATCTGGCTCGAACAGTCATTGCGTTGTATCGGATGCGGTGCCTGTGCCTACGTCTGTCCAACCTGTGCGTGTTTCGACATCCAGGATGAATCAGCAGGTAGCAAAGGACATCGGGTTCGTTGCTGGGACAGTTGCGGCTTCGGACTCTTTACCTTACACACTTCCGGACATAATCCCCGCGAAGTCCAGAGCCAGCGCTGGCGTCAGCGTGTTCTGCACAAATTCAGTTACATGCCCGACCGCCTGAACCTCGTCGGTTGTGTAGGCTGTGGCCGCTGCAGCCGTGCCTGTCCGGTCGACATGAATCTCAGTGAACATATGGTTAGCATTTCGGAGGCATAACATGGAAAACGACAATATCTATATTCCCTACCAGATGAAGATCGAAAAGGTGACCATTGAGGCGCCTTTCGTTAAAACATTTCGCCTTCGCTTTATCAATGAAGAAGAAGGAAAACAATTTTCATTCAAAGCCGGTCAGTTCGGCGAATATTCAGCCTTTGGAGAAGGAGAATCCACCTTCTGTATTGCCTCCTCCCCTACCCGTGAAGGATATATTGAATGTACCTTTCGCCAGGCAGGTCGTGTGACTTCAGCCCTTGCAGGACTGGATGTCGGGGATACCGTAGGTTTCCGCGGACCTTACGGTAATGTATTCCCTATCGAAGAATGGTATGGCAAGAGCCTTATCTTCATCGCCGGAGGAATTGCCTTACCACCAATGCGTTGCGTCATCTGGAACTGCCTTGATCTCAGGGATAAATTTAAAGACATCACCATCTTATATGGTGCCCGTTCTGTCGAAGACCTGGTTTACAAAGACGAACTTGAAGAATGGAAGGCTCGTCCTGACGTAAATCTCGTCACAACTGTCGACCCGGGCGGAGAAACTCCCGAATGGACAGGCGAAATTGGCTTCGTACCGACAATTTTGGACAAAATCGCACCCAAGTCCGAAAATACCATCGCAATCGTCTGTGGCCCTCCTGTGATGATCAAATATACCTTCCCTGTTTTGGAAAAATACGGATTTGGCGACAAAGCGGTCTTCACTACCTTGGAAAACCGCATGAAATGTGGCTTTGGCAAATGTGGTCGTTGTAATATCGGGAAAGTCTTTGTATGTAAAGATGGTCCTGTATTTACACTGGAGCAGATGAAAGCGCTGCCACAGGAATTTTAGGAATATTTTGATTTTCACAGTTCGATCACTAATCCGGACTTTTCATGCAAATTTTTAAAAAGAATCTTACGAAGGTGCTTAGTTGCGCTTTCGTTGTAATTGCCTTATTGACAAGCAATTCCTTATCTGCGCAAAACACGGCCGATGATTTCGGGACAGTCAAACCAGAAGATTTCTCTCTCAAAAACCTTACGGTTGACACCACAGCAGGCGCAGTCATCCTCTTTAATACCGGCTTGATTAAGTTCAGGGTAAACAACCAGTACAATGACCTGGACTATGTATATACGCGCAAAATGCGTATCCGCGTTCTGAGTAAAAAAGGGCTGAATTGGGCCAACCAGCATTTTCTATTGTATAAATCAGGTACACAAGAAGAAAAACTCATGGATCTGAAAGCCAGTACTTATAACCTGGTCAACCATGAAGTGGTGAGAGAAAAGATGAAAAGCGCGGCGGTATTCGAGGATGAACTTACTGCAGATTTTGTCAACCATAGCTTCACCTTACCAAATGTGGTGGAAGGCAGTATCCTGGAATTTTCTTTTACGGTATATTCCCCTTTTCTTTATCATCTGCCCGAATGGTATTTTCAATATGATGTACCCTGTGTTTACAGTGAAATGTCGGCCTGCCTGCCTGAGTTTTTCGAGTATAAATATGACATCAGAGGATACCTGCCGCTCAAAGATCCACAACGCGACAAATCAGATGAGACCTTTGTGTTTAAATACAAAACCATGCCTTCCAATGGTGGCTTGGCAGAAACCGTTTCAGTCCCGGTAAAATCAAGAAGTACATGGATGTTATGGGTCATGAAAGACATTCCGGCTTTTAAGGCAGAAGCCTATGCCAACAATGAAAAGAATTACCTATCTGCACTGACTTTCGAACTTGCTTCTTTTCACATCGAAAACAACCCAATCCAGGTATTTAGCACCAACTGGGAGAAATTGAATAAGCGGCTTTTGGAAGAAGAAGATATCGGAAGACAGCTAAAAAACAGCAGGTTTTTATCTGATGAAGTTGACTTAATCAAATCGAAAGCCAGCACAAAAAAGCAAATGGTGTTCATGGCCTATGAACGACTTCAGTTGAAAGTGAAATGTAACAATAAGCCTGGGATTTATCCAAAACAGCGTCTCAAAACTGTGTATTCTGAGGGTGTTGGCAATATCGCTGAAGTCAACCTCTTGTATGTGTTGCTGCTTCGGGAGTTAGGAATTAATGCAAACCCTGTACTGATCAGCACCCGTTCGAATGGAATGCTCATGCCAGATGTTGCGAAACTGAGCCAGTTGAATTCCATTATCGTCCACATTCAACTTGACGACCAGGAAATGCTGGCAGACCTCTCGCAAGACACCTATCCACCCGGTGTTGTGCCTGTTGAAGACATTAATGGCAATGGAATCAAGCTTGTTCCTGGCCCTGAACAAGATGTTAATCTTGGGAAGAATTCATTATTTGGAGAACTAAAGAACATCAGTATGGCCATGAACCCGGAAGGGGGCATGACTTGTACCGTGAATGAAAAATACCAGAAACAATCTGCGGCCATCATGCGTGCGCGGATTAAAAAAGAAAAAACGGAAAAGATCGTCAGTAGCCTGGAAGAACGTTTCCCCAATTGTGACATTGAAAATTACAAAGTTGACAATGCCGACAGTTTGTATCAGCCTTTGCTCGTAAATTATTCGGTGATACTTCCAAAGACCGGGAACAGCGCAATCATGTATGTTGACCCATTTCTGATGGATTCTGAAAAAGACAATCCATTCCAACTGGAAAGCAGGCAATATCCTATCGATTTCATCTGCCCGACTGACGAGACTTATATGTTTAACCTGACTGTCCCACAAGGTTATCAGGTCACGGAGAAGCCGGAATCGATTACGCTGGTAAGTCCTGACAATTCGGCCCAACTTATTTATACCTGCACCGAAATGAATGATGCTATTCATATCGTTTGCAGACTCAAATACACCCGGCCCGTTTTTGTTCCTTCTGAATATGGTGATATTAAAGAATTTGCCAAACAGGTATCCATCAAGAAGAATCAGAAAATCGTAATGAAAAAATTATAAATAAGAAGTTCAGGAATTTCCCAAACATAGGATGCGTGCGATGACAGGGCTTTTTAAAACAATTTACCGCTACCTGATTTATAGCCTTTGTTTACTTCCAACGGTATCCATGGCTCAGAATTATCCTGTCAGTGATATCCCTGATTCCTTAGTGACAGGTTCGCATGCTGTTTTGCGGGAATATAATTGCAGTTTAAGTATTCATTCAGAAAGAAGTGCGCATCTGTCCTTTACCAGAGTAATTACTATTTTCAATAAAGAAGCAGCCAATTATGCGGGTTTTGCTGCCTATTATGACAAATTTCACGCCATTCAAACGCTGCAGGCTGAAATCTATGACAAGAATGGGAAACGCGTGAAACACTTTTGGGACAGCGACTTTAAAGATATTGGAAACTTTGACCAGACGGCAATTTATTCCGATGTCAGGTACAAGTTAATGTTACCGGAATATTACGAGTATCCTTTTACCATTGCCTACCAATGGGAAATTGAATTACATGGTATTTTGTCATTCCCTGATTTTGAGCCGATTGAGTCCCCTGAGATATCGCTTCAATCGGCAAAATACACCCTTGAATACCAGCTTGAAGACAGTATTCGTATTAAAGAGTTAAATATAAATTCGCACCCACAGTGCAAAACAATCAAAAACAAGAAAACACTTGAATGGACCATTTCAAACATCCCTTCTGTCCCTGAGGAAGACTATCAACCTGATTTTTCGAATTTCATGCCTTGTATCATCACAGCACCCAGGAAATTTGAGATTGATGGTTACCCGGGTGATATGAGTAGCTGGAAGACATTCGGACTGTGGAATTATAACTTAAAAAAGAACTTGGACGGCATCTCGGAAGAAACATCACAAAAGATCAAAGCGCTGACAGCCAATGGGACCCGAAGAGAGAAGATCGCTGCTGTTTACAAATTCATGCAATCACGGACAAGATATGTGAATGTGATCCTTGGCATTGGCGGATGGAAACCGCTCAGCCCGGCCAAGGTTGACAAGCTGGGTTACGGTGATTGTAAAGCTTTGTCAGAATATACCCATGCATTATTAGAAGCAGTTGGGATAAAATCTTTCTATACGCTGATTTATTCGGGGGCACAGAATCATCCCTTATTTACCGACTTCCCTTATAATGGTTTTAATCACGTCATCATATGCGTACCTGACGCAAACGACAGTGTTTGGCTTGAATGCACCAATCCATACGTACCTGCTGGTTATTTGTTTTCAACTACTTTAAGTCGCCATGCTTTGCTTGTTAATGAGGAAGGAGGGTATCTCGTTAAAATGCCCTCTATGGACTATGAACCGGCCGGAATATCAAGAAATGGGACAGTCAGTATTGACACTTCAGGCAATGCTAATGTTGAACTGACCAATAATTATCGCGGTGCACGCTTTCAAAAAAGACTTTCCTATTTGACCGGCACTAAAGAGGAAAACCGGACGGATCTGCTACAGGAGCTTTCGATGAACACCATGAAACTAATTGATTTTTCGTATGCAAACTCAGGCGAATCGATTCCTGTGATTTGCGAAAAAATGTCACTCAGCATCTCAAGTTTTACAAATTCAACACCAGGACGATATCTTTTCAATCCTTTTTTAATCTCAGGGAATAAGAATACGGTATTTTCGAAGAAAAAACGGGTCACGCCTTTGGAGATCCCCTTAGGTACTTATGAGAAAGATTCCTTGAAGATTCTCCTGCCGACTGGCTCACAAATTGAGTATTTGCCTGAAGCAAAAACTTTGGATTCCCCTATTGCTTCCTATAAATTATCCGTCACAAAAGTTGGAGACGCCTTGATTTACATCCGTTATCTGA
>SESG01039049.1_pt1 | contig 33311 bp, 33 predicted proteins | sample 3171421 | NCBI WGS metagenome assembly SESG01 (sample SAMN10866946, study PRJNA518727) | freshwater metagenome | biome: subpolar coniferous forest; feature: holomictic lake; material: water; isolation source: holomictic Lake 227, 6 m and 8 m depth | place: Canada: near Kenora, Ontario | collected...
GGCAGAAAACAAAACCGAAGAGAAAAAGCCGGTTTTGCAGATTGAACCCGAAAAGCCGGTCATTCCCGCTCCCGAGCCAAAGAAGGAAATGACCATGATGGAGAAGATCCTCAAGATCGAAAACCTCCAGCTTGTCATTGAAAAGAGGGCCAAGCTGGTACAGACCCGCTCCGAACTGGACCGTTTCCAGATCTCATCCAATGACTTCAACTGCACGATGCGACTGAACGACTCAGACGGGAATGTCTTCACCACCAGCTTCACACCTGGCATCAAGAAAGTCATCGAGTTTCTCAAGACCTCATTCGATACAAGCATCACGGAAGCTGAAAACAAGATCACTTTCTGAATCTTCTTAATTTTCAAGATTCTGGCGTGCCGGCTCAGGCCGGCACGCTTTTTTTATGGTCGTAAATTGCTATCGGTTGAATTGGAATGCGGTAAAAGGAAACCAACAAAGAAGTATGTTATTAAAATGATTAAGATGTGTGAATCATGTAAACTATAGCCAGAATAGTATAACACATTCTGTTTTAACCATCTTTAATTTTGCATCGAAACGAAGGAATTATCCTGAATGAGTCAATTATGCCGATGTTGACGAAACATAACCCACTGTTTTTTATCTGGTTATTGCTGATAATGTAATTCAATGCATTTGCGCAGGAAGATACCATTCCTACCAGGCCATTGAGTAACATTCCTAAAGATGAAAGGACTGCATCCATTGTTCCGGATAAAGCTTATTTTAAATCATGGCTTACCGATACGCGAGACATCGCCATCTCTCCCTACCGTTGGAATAAGTATCAATGGATTGCGTTTTCCGGCGTAGTGGTAATAACCGCCGCGTTGTTTACTCAAGATGCCAGGATTCAGAAAGTAGTGGAGATGAACCAGAATCCTTTTATGGACAACGTCTCTAAATATGGGTTAGAGCGATTGGGCAGCGGATTATATGCCCTGCCGGCAATGGGCATACTTTATGGAGTGGGTGCAATAACTAAAAATGACAAAGCACGTTACACGGCCTTAAAGGGGGTAGAAGCTTTTGTTTTAGCCAACGTTTTTTCCACCCTATTTAAACAACTGACACAACGTCACAGACCATATAATGACATTCCGCCCAATCCTAATATTTGGGAAGGTCCGTTTCACCTGACCATTAATAGCTCATTTCCATCAGGGCATTCCACTAATATTTTTGCAATTGCAACAGTGCTGGCAACAGCATATAAAAAAACAATATGGGTTCCAATCGTCTGTTATACCTTAGCAGGCCTTACTGCCGCTTCACGCGTCTATCAGAATGATCATTGGTTTTCAGATGTGTTTGTTGGCTCGGCATTGGGTTTTGCGATCGGTAAAACGATCATGAATAACCACATTAAAAAATTAAAGGTTCTTCCTATTAGCCATGTCGGCTCTGGGGTAATGTTGGTTTATCAACTTGATTGAAATTCTCTTACTTTTGTCCTGATGACCAAGGCACTTTCCATATTTCTCTCAATTTACGTTTTGGTTGGAACTGCAATTCTTCCGAAAGGAGACTTTGGTTTTTTATCCCAACTATCAAACTTGTACGATACGTTTGTTCAGATGAACGGAACCACATCCTATGATGAATTTTTAGAAGAAGAATTTCTTGCTCCCTATTCACCGCCTGAAGACACCAATGAACCCCCAGATGAGCCATTTGAAAAAGAATGTCATCCTGTTCCGATAGATTTGATTACGGTCAATGCAAACATTACATTTTATACAGTAGAATCAGTGATTGAGATTCAACCCGAGCCAAAACCGATATCAGCTTACATTCCTTATGTAGAGAATTACACTACTACTGATCTTAATTCAATATTTCATCCTCCAAGACCCTTACTTTTTTCATAAGGATAAAGTTTATTCAATTTAAAAACATTAAATTCATTCAATTCATGAAAAAGATAATTATATTTTTATCAGCATGTTTGCTGATCAGTTTAATGGGTTACACCCAAAAGGTCGCTCCTGATAAGGTCCCTGCGCCGGTAAAGCAAGCTTTTGCAAAAAAATTCCCTGCCGCTACCGATGTGAAATATGAAATGGAGAAGAAAGATTATGAAATCAACTTCAAAGACAAGGGAGTTGAGATGTCTGCCAATTTCGATGTAACAGGCAAATGGCTGGAAACGGAAACGGAAATAAAAGAAAGTAATCTGCCAAAAGAAGTTTCGGCTTCTGTTGCCAAGAACTTTGCCGGTTTTAAAATTTCAGAGGTTGCCAAAACAGAGGCTCCCGGCAAAGGATTAATCTATGAAATGGATTTAAAGAAAGATAAAGAGGGCTACGAAGTCCAGTTTTCTCCGAAGGGTGATATAGTGAAAAAAACACCATTGAAAAAGGAGAAGGAAGAAAAGGAAGAAGATGAAAAGCATTAATCTTTAACTTCCAGACTGAAAAAGCCTACCCGTTTTGGATAGGCTTTTTCAGTTTGGATAAGGCAGATTTTTCTTTCTATTAATTAAGCGTTCCGGCCTTAGCCGGAACGCTTTTTTTTATGATCGTAAGTCCGGATAGAAAATAGTGTCCTTTATTTTTCCTGGTCCTGTAATTACCATTGCAACATGAACAGCAATTATATCCGGCTCTGGGATGTCCTTGAACAGATGGATTCTCTTGACAATGAGGGCAAACCTGTCAGGTTCCAGCTCAAATATGTAACTGCTGACCGTGACAAGGAAACCGGCGGAGATATCATTGAATTGAAGGATGCCCGCAAGTGCATCGGAAAAACCAGGGAAGGAGAACCAAAGTTTTTTAAACAAAAAGCAATACCCCTGAATGATAAGGTTGCCAGGAACCCGAACCACTGGCTTCATTCAACCCGGAATATGCTCCTGCCCAATGGACAAATACGAAAGGTACATATCCGCCTGATCATTGAATTCAACCATAAGCAAGTCTGTTATTAGATGAAACAGAAAATTATCTTTGAGAACGGAACCGCGTTTTTGCCAGGTGCAAAAGCCCTTGCAACATCATATTCAAAATCAGATGATGCAACCATTGAACAGGTTGTAATCCCCAAAGACTTTTCTTCATCCATATGGTCGCCCTGGGGAGACGATAATTTGTTTCCGCAAAATGTCCTGAAAGACCTGGAAACGAATTCAATTGCCCTGCGAGCTCTTGAGAAACGAAAGACAGTTCATTATGGCCGGGGAATTCTTGCATACAGGGACAAAGGGATTGACAGTTTGGGCGCTCCGGTCCGGGAGGTGGTCAAGGATCCGGAAGTGGTGGACTTCTTGAAAATAAACCATCTTAATTTCCAATGGATTGACCTGATCGGGAGCCTTGAAATCTTTGCAAATGGCTGGATCGAGTTCATCCTGAATAAAAACAAAGATAAAATAAACAAGGTTTTTGTTAAAGATCCTGCTTATTGCCGCCATGGAAAGATGGATTCCCAAAAGCCCACCCGGATTCCTTCCCTGTTTTATTCTGCCCAATGGGACATGAACCCAACCGAAAGCGACGGCTCCCTGGTAAAAATCCCGATGTATGACCCGTCCAAGTACGATGGTGTAAGGTATGCTGATCCTCAATTCGCCTATCCGGTTTATTATCGTTCCTTCAATAAATCTTACTATCATCTGTCAGTCTGGAATGGAATCCGTGAAAGCGGCTGGCTTAAGATTGCCAATAAGGTGCCGCAACTCAAGCAGGCCATCATGCGCAATCAGATGACCATCAAGTACCACATCGAGATTCCTGATGATTACTTCTCATCACGTTATCCTTCCCCAGATTTCACTAAAGAACAGCGTGAATCCGCCAGATTAAAAGTGTTGGGCGAGATGAATGATTTCCTGTCCGATGTTGAGAACTCCGGAAAAGCCTTTGTATCGTTCTCATTCTTCAACAAATTCAAAGGAGAGTACCTGGGAGGGTGGAAGATCAACGTCATTGATAACAAACTCAAGGATGATGCCTATTTGCCCGATTCCCAGGCTGCGAACAGTGAAATCCTGTTTGCGATCGGAGTCGATCCCTGCCTGGTGGGATCCGGTTTGCCCGGTGGTAATCTCGGTTCCGGCAGCGGCAGCGACAAACGCGAAGCTTTCTGGCAGTTAAATGCGGAAATGGGCATTTACCGGCAGATCAGCCTTGAACCCCTCTATTTCATCCGGGATTTCAATAATTGGTCGCCGGATATCGACTTCGACTATGTGACCGTCGATACATCACAAACCATGCAGGATCACCCGACGAAAATTGACAAACGAATTGATAAAAACATTGCATGAGAAGACTCATTGACAATATCTCCCAGGTACTTAACGCTGCTTCCATTAACGTAAGCAATACCATAGAGAACTGGTACCCGTATATTGAAGAAGCCCAGGAAACTTTCATCCGTCCGGTTCTGGGTGATGAGTTGTATGATCAGTTGCTTGATACTGCCGAGACGATTATCAGTCATGAGATTGAAAAACAACCGGTTGATGAAAGACTTGCCATTCTGCTTGAAAATATTCGCAAACCGCTGGCTCTTTATTCCCTGTGGCTTGGCGCCGATGAATTCGGAGTGAGCGTTTCGTCGCAGGGTATCCAGGTCATTGAGACGCCTACCCATAAGACAGCTCCCCAGTACCGGGTGCAAAACCTCAAGGAGAACTGGATCCGGAGGGCAAACACCGCTTTGGACCTTGCACTGAAATTCATCGAGGAAAATCTTGATGATTACTCGGTCTATATTCAGCAGGACAGCGATCTGTTCATTCGAACAACCATTGAATACAACAGCGAGGTGGATATACGCGAGAGCAGACGGGTTTTCATAGCCCTCAAACCTGTTATCCGCTCTATTGAGAACAAATATATCCGCCCTACGCTTTCCCCGCAATTGTTCGATGAACTGAAAACAGCCCGAAGATCAAATGAAATCCTGGCAGAAGAGAATTTAAAGCTGCTTGGTCTCATTCGTCCTGCATTGGCTCACCTGGCCATGGCTAGGGCATTGCAGGAGATCGCCATCGATTTTCTGGACTGGGGAATTTTCGACACAGCCGGCAACACCTTTGCCAGCGTCTCTTCCAAACAGGCATCCAACAAAGAACGCATTGCCGTCATGTATGAAGCAAACCTCCGGGACGGAGAAGCAGAACTAAAGGCGCTGCAGCAATTCCTGGATGAAAATGCCAGTGAAACCCTTTACCCGGCTTACTTTCATTCTTCCCGCTATGTCGGACCAGCCAATGCAGGTTCGAGAGATGAATTCATTAATAAATCCACCAACTCCTTTTTCCTGGTATGAAAGAAACCGAATTTATCCTTCAGGATGTCTTTGATGTCATCAAGATCATTGCAATACCGGTAATCGGTTTTTTTCTGTACCAATTTTATAATGGTGTGGTTTCCCTGAAAAAATCTGTTGACAAGCTGATCATCCAGATGCAGTGCCGGGAAACCTACTGCACCGAAAAGCACAAGGAGATCGGCGAGCATTTGTGCCGGCATGACACCGGGATCGAGGAAATGAAAGTCACCCTGGGCGATCATGGCGAAAGGATCTCTAAAGTTGAAGGTAAACTCTCAAAATAAAACAAGTATGAAAGAACGGATTTTTAAGAATTGGAAAACCACCCTGACCGGCATTCTCATGCTGGCTGGCGGTTTGGCATTAGTAGGTTTGGGGAAGGCAACCCTTACCGAATACGTGGTATTTGCCCCGGTTTGCTTTGCCCTGATCTTTGTCAAAGACCCCTCATTCAAACAGTAACATGGCAAAGGTCCTGGTATTTGCTCCGAAAATCCTGAAATACGAAGGCGGATTTGTCAATGATCCCATGGATCATGGCGGAGCTACGAACATGGGTGTCACCCTGGCAACCTGGAAGCAGGTTGGTTATGATAAGGACGGCGATGGTGATACTGATGCCGATGATATCAAGTTGCTTTCAGCCAACGATGCGATCTCTGTGCTGAAGCTGAACTACTGGAACCGTTGGAAAGCAGATCAGATCAACAACCAGAGCATCGCTGAGATCCTGGTTGACTGGGTTTGGGGAAGCGGAAAGTGGGGTATTGTCATTCCGCAGCGGATATTGAAAGTTCCTGATGATGGCATTGTCGGCAATGCAACTTTGTTTGCTGTTAACAGCGCCAACCAGCGGGGGCTTCATGAAGCCATCTTCCAGGCCAGGGGTCGGTTCATCCTTGGTCTGGATAAAAACCATCCGGAACAAAAAAAGTTCCTGGACGGATGGATGAACCGTTTAAACAACTTCAAATTCGTCGCATGATAAAACCGGGTTTTCTGATCCTGCTCCTGATCGTTTCTTTGACCGGGTGCATATCTGAGCAAAGATGCCAGAAACGTTATCCTCCGGCTGAACGAACCGAAACGTTCATTCAGCATGATACCGTCACCAATGTAAAAGATTCCCTGATCCCGCTTCCTGCCGATAGCGGTCTGATCCGGGCGTTGCTTGAATGTCGGGAAGGGAAAGTGGTTATCCGGCAGATCGAAGAGATCAGGCCCGGGAAGAGGGTAGTTCCGTTCATTGACCTGAAAAACAATATCCTGACAACCGGGGCAAAGATCGACAGCAGTTCAATCTATTTTGCCTGGAAGGAAACCCATATCAGGGAATCAAAGGTCCAGTTGAAAGTCATCGAGAAGCCCGTTTATAAAGTGACCGGCTTCCAAAACTTCCTGATCTGGTCAGGAGGAATAGCCTGGGCGATCATTGTCATTCTGCTCGGGATAAATCTTATCCGGGTCTATCTCAAAAGGAAATTGCTGCCATGAACCAGGTTGAGATTGATGGGAAAACATATTTCACACCTTCGGACTGGAACGAGCTGACAAAGAAACAGGTTTTATTTGTCAGCCGCCTGTTTCAGGGACAACTCACCACAGTGGATTTTAAGCTCAGGGCGCTATTTTATTTCCTTTCGGTCAAACCGAAAGTCACCAAACGAATCCATCCGGAGGATGCTTATTTCCTTTGTGAGAGCCTTGATTTTCTTTTTAAGGATGTCTCCCTGACCAGGAACCTTCTGTCTGCAATCAGAACTGGATGCAGAAAGTATGAAGGTCCTGTTGATGCTATGATGAACTGCACCTTTGGAGAATTCACAATGGCAAATTCCCTGCTCGATTCTTTTTCAAAAACAAAGGATCAAAAGTATCTCGATGAAATGGTGGCAGTTCTTTACCGGCCAAAGAAATGGTTCTGGTTCGTCCGGAAGGCTTTTACCGATAACCAGGATCCCCGGAAAAAGTTTGTCAACCGGTCGCTGAAAAAACGCTGTAATAGGATGGCAGAACTTGATTTCAATGTCAAGTATTCCGTTTTCCTGTTCTTTTCCGGTGTTCTGAATTCATTGCCGGTGTTATACCCCTATGTTTATCAGCATAAAGGAGATGCCAGCAGCGAAGATAATGGCTGGGCATCACTGATCATCTCGCTTGCCGATGGCAAGACCGATGATAAAAGCCTTGAAACGGTAATGAATTCAAACCTTTACAATGTGATGATTGGGTTAAACAAGAAGTCCAAAGAGTACCATGAGTATATGAGCAAAATCGAATCCAATGACAGACATTAACAGCTACGTTGAATATTTCCGCACGCTTGCCACGGAGCATAAGGAAATCAATGATTTCTATATGATGGATATCAACGAGCCGCTGGATGCTCTGCGGTCGAATATCAAATACCCCGCCCTGGTCCTGACAAGCCTGTCCGGAAATTTTGAAGCCTCAAACCTGGATAATATCCTGGATTCGATCAATGGCGGGTTCCTGATCATCGGCCACCTGGATCAGATCGATGACTTTTCCGGTGAAATGCAGCTTATCTCGAAGATGAAACAGATTGGAACGGATATCATGGCCCGAATGCTGCATGATCATCTTAAATGCGAACCCCTGGCCGTCAAAGCCATTCCAGGGTTCAATATCAATTCCGTGGGTTATGAAACCCTAGGGCCTGTATTTGATAATGACTATGGGGTGATGTTTTCTTTCAAACTCCAGGATTGTCTTGATTTGGAATATAATTCTTCCAAATGGGAAAGGTCATAGGTTTTTCCCTTTTCTATTAACGTTTCAGACAGATTTCTAAATTTTTTTACTTCAGTCTTGTAAATTGTAATATTATTTTTTATAATATTGCTATAATGTTTAACAAAACTCTGAAAATCATGTAGAAACATCATTTCGATATAGCGTTTAGCCGAGATTCCCTGCTATTGAAACCGACCAAATTTTAAAGTAAACCAGGAAGTTTAAGCGTAAACGCTCACGGTAAGCGTGAGCGTTGCTTAGCATGGTTTACAGGTCCTTGGTCGGACCTCAATAGCATGTGATGGCAACTGTCTCACGCTATTTTTTTTTATGGTGACAATAATCCACATTAAAAACAGAACGAGGATGAGAATTCAGACGAAAAGAAAAAATAATTCTTGTTTTTGCAATATTTTGATTATATTCACACGCGAGATATCCTATAATTGTTAGGCTAAAAACCTCATTTTGTTATGTTTTTACTTTTCAGGTTAACTATACTTATTATTTAACCATACCATTAAAGCCATAGAGACTAAAGTCATGAAAACAGTATCATTTTTAATTGCACTCCTATTTTATATAATTATGTTTTTTTCTGGTTATAAATACAGATCAGAGAATAATGATCAATTTATTGAGAATGAATAAAATTTGATCTCCGTTTCCAGCCAATTCTTATCTGTTGATAAGATGAAACTATTTAAAAAGGAATAATTTAAAAAACAACGATATGAAAGGAATTCTTATAACAATTGGAATTATCATTCTTAATATTCACTGTCATGCACAGGAAGCAACATATAGAAACAACCTGGATGATAAAAAACACCTTGCAAACACGATCAAAAGTTTTTCAACTGAAAACAAAACTGACAGTATAACGGTTAAAACTTTCCGATTGAGAGATGGTTGGGGCTATGATATATATATAAATGAGAAAAAATACATTCATCAGGAATATATTCCTGCAGTTAGTGGTAATAAGCATTTTAAAAGTAAAAACGATGCAGAAAAAACAGCAGAGATAGTTAAAGAAAAAATTATAAAAAATATCATTCCTCCATCAATAACATTAAATGAATTAAATAAAATAGGTGTAAATATTGAATAGTTTGACTAACAAACAGGAAATATTATGAGAGCTAAGACAATATTATCAAACATCATGGTCGCAGTATTTTGCTTATATACCGGATTAAATTTTTCTTACGCCCAGCTGGGATCATGGACGCAAAAAACCGATTTCCCCGGTATTTCAAGATCCGGTGCTGTAGGTTTTTCTATAGGTTCAAAAGGATATATTGGGACAGGTTATGACGGATCATCATTTCCCGGTACTGACATGAAAGATTTCTGGGAATATGACCCAGGCACGAATACATGGTCTCAGAAAGCTGATTTTGGAGGTACAGAAAGAAATGATGCTGTGGGTTTTTCAATCGGTTCAAAAGGATATATCGGAACGGGCTATATTACATCATTAAGTAGCCCAACAAAAGACTTTTGGGAATATGACCCAAACGCAAACACATGGATAAGAAAGGCTGATTTTAATGGCACTGAAAGATGCAGTGCGGTTGGTTTCTCAATAGGGACAAAGGGATATATTGGAACGGGAGCCAGTACTACGAATTATTTAAAAGATTTCTGGGCATATGACCAAAACACGAACACATGGACAAGAAAGGCCGATTTTGGTGGTACAGAAAGATACTATGCAGCAGGTTTTGCTGTTGGCTCAAAAGGTTATATCGGAACAGGAGGAATGTCGTACAATGGTACAAATGATTTCTGGGAATATGATCCGGGTGCCGACTCCTGGGTACGAAAATCTGATTTCGAGGGAACGGCAAGAGTGCGTGCTGTGGGTATTTCCATTGGTTCACAAGGATATATTGGGACTGGTTTCGATGGTGCTTTCGCCGATACAAAAGATTTCTGGGCCTATGACCCGATAGCTAACTCATGGGACCAAAAAACTGATTTTGGAGGAAGTGAAAGAGACGAGCCGGTCGGTTTTTCAATTGGAACAAAAGGATATATTGGAACCGGAATGAATTCTTCTACTTTTAATTACTATAAAGATTTTTGGGAATATACACCATCTTCACAAACTTTGGATGTTGTGATTAATCCAGATTCTGAATTTTCATTGCTTGCAGGATTGCCTTATTTGTATTCTATAAAGGTAAAATCCGGCAGTAATTCTGTCCCAAATTCCACAATTAATATTACAGACTATGTTCAAGAACCATCACAAGGGGTGACCACACAATTGACAACAAATGCTAATGGAGAAGGCCTCTATTCTAATTTCGTACCGTATACCGTTTTAGATAATACGACTTACAACATCAATTTCACGATTACTGCGGCAGGTTATCCTAGTCAAACAATCACACGAAGGATAAAAGCTATGAAACCCGCTAACATGGGTAATGACGAAGGAGATGCAATGGGAATCTGCCCGACAAAAATTATTACAGGAAATGGACGTCAGATAATGAACTATTCAAAAGAAGGGAAATTGGTTGCATGGTATACTCCTTCTGTCGGTTCCTGGAATGTTATCCCATATTCGACTAGTACTGACAAGGTTAATAATTCCTTTATGCCTCTGTATGGCGCACCTGAGCATGAAGGCATTTTTGCTGGCATCGAAATAGATGGTATGTTTAGATGGTTATGGCAGCTTCCACTTCCCAAAATCGTTCACCCGGATTCAAATGATCCTTCTGTTCAAATAACTTATACAGTACCCTTTGATAATGGAAATATAGAGATTGTGTTAAATAGTTATTCTGGGAATGCAAATGATGACCCGGATGTGAACTTACAGTCATTTACTATTAATAATAATACTTCTATTTCAAGAGAAATAAAACTTGTTTATTATGGATTTGTCCATCCTACAAATAAAAATCAAGATCCCAAGATAGAGGCGTTAATGCCTTTTACAGCAGGTTGGGATTTTCACAACCCGGAGAACACTAAAGCATATATTGTAGATGGCAACAAAATCTTTATTGAACCAGATGGTGAAGAATACCAGCATATTTGTATCGTTGGGACAGAAAACAATGCAACCTCAATGAGTGGAGTTGAAAAATGTGTATTTTCTTTATTAGATCCAAATACAAATAATTTTGGAGTATATAATTCTGATAATATTAATTTTCAAAATCAGAATTATACAGCAACTGGAAATAAAACTAATTGGGCTGTTCAATATGACCTTGGTATAGCAAGCCCCAATAATCAAAAAGTTTTTAATATTTATTCAGCATCTGGTACAGATTATTTTACTACTCTGGATAAAATGAATCATGCTATCCAATATGGATACATTCCATTTGAAAATAATTCAATATCCTGGTGGGTGAACCAACCTTTTTTAAGCAAAATTGAGAGTTTAACCTCGTTAAATTCAGACGAGATCAATCTTCTTAAACGTTGGGTTATTACTTGTCGCATGCTAGTCGATAATGAGAGCGGTGCTATCATTGCATCACCCAATCGTCAACCTAAGTATTATCCAGTGTGGGTTCGAGATGCAGTTTTCCAAGCCATGTTGTGGGAACTTCTTGACCAGCAAGATATTGTCGATAAACTAATTGGATTTCTTGTGACAATTTCAGAACAACCATTGTTAAATGGATCACTTCGATACTGGCGACAATGTTATAGTATTAAACCACAACCTGATAATCCAAATAACAGATATATGGGGCTTCCATATTTCTATAATGGAATTGATCCTTCTAATTTGGGAATGATTGAAGAAGATCAAATGTGTGAATTTTTATGGTTTTTATACGAAGTTGCTAAACATCGCAATTACGCTAATCCGGAGCTTGCTATTCCTTCAACAATTGATAATGCGCAAATAACAGAGATAGCCGATCTTGTAAAAAATCAAATATCAACTGATAATGTGGATGGAAAAAAACCAGGATTATTACAACCATCATTTGATTGGTATGAGTTTCCCGAGAATGATGGAACACGGGATGATGCTATCAATGCTTTCAAAGACCAAAACAGAGCAGGGATTGGACAGAGTATTGTTACAAATTCCGCTGCTGTAAAAGCATTGGAATATTGTTACATCCTTACAGGTGATCAAAGTTACCAACAATCTTCAGGAGTAATTAATAATTCCATAAATATAAATTATATTAACGGAGATAATTCCCCCTCACCACCGTCCTATGTGCAACTAATAAACTTTATTCCTGGTGATCCTACTGTTCCTTTGGTTTACTCGACAGTTCCATCAACGAGAAAAAAGTCGCAGTTAAACAATTATGCCTCAGTCTGGCCATTCAAACTTTTTAATGAGCAAGAACCATTTTTCAACAATTTTAGAAGTGAGGTAGATTCTTACCTAACTTCAAGTCTGGATCCATCTCAAAAGTGTTTCGTACCACCTTACTTGATGTTCGCATTGTATGAATTATATCATGACCCACAACCGTCTTTCTCTAAACTTGATCCTATAGTTGATTGGTTATCAGATGTAACTGTTGATGTGAAGTATATTCCAGAAGTCTTTTATAAGCAAGGAAATGAATATAAGAGTAAAGGTACAATTCCTTTGGGTTGGTCCAATGCTTGGGGAGCATTAGCTTTATTGGCAAAAGCAAATGTCAGGTATCAAGATTTATTGATAAATGGAAAGTATGAAAATACGGTAATAAAGGATAGTTTCGATTATCCAACTCTTTCTGAAGATACCCTTTGGACAATGAACATTATTCAGGGGTGTGCTCCTAATCCCGGAACAATCTCATTGATAGATAGCACAGTCAGGTTTTATCAATCAGGGGCAGGTCAATGTGACAATAGTTCTTTTCTCCTGACAAATTGCAGTATTGAAGTAACCGACAGAACATATGTAGAGTTTGATGTTAACCCAACATATTCTTCAATAGATGGGGGTGCAGGTTCTAACAATGATATGTACCCTGCCGTTGTTGAATTAGATTTAACTACTGCCTCTAATGATTCTTTAACGCTAGAATTATGTTACAATTATCGAGGAGGAACGGGTTTTAACTCAAACAATTATAAACGGGTGGTTTTCCCCGATTGTCAGCAAGGTATTTGGAAACGACAGGAAAAATTCTTAATTCAGGATTATTTTCCATCAGCAAAGTCCATTAAAAAAATAAAAATTGGAGCTTCCGGATGGGATTATGAAAGTAATTTTGATAATTTTTCAATTTATAATGTATGGTATTTTGATATTGATGAAAGAGCAAACAAAGAGATACAATTCAATTTAAAAAATTACCCCAATCCCTTCTCTGTTTCTACAACGATTTCCTACAATCTACCCGCAAAAATGTTAGTTGATTTATTAATTTTCGATGTAATGGGGAATTTGGTCTGGAAAGAAGTAAATCAGACTCAGAATTCGGGAAATCATTTAATAAGTATAAACGGATTAACTTTAAATTCGGGAGTCTATTACTATCAACTTAAAGCCGGGAAATATCTTGAGACGAAAAAAATGATTGTTATAAAATAAAAATTGTATCTTTTATTTGTACCATAAACTAAAAAATGTAAGCCTTAAAATTTGGAGGACCAATTATGAAAAGTAAAATTTTATTGATTATTTGGGTACTATCGTTATCGGTAATTTTTTCATGTAAGAAATCAGATAACACAAATAATAATAACAATAACACTTATACCCCGGGCAAGATTACAGGGAAAGTTACTGATAAATCCACCGGGAATCCAATTGGTGGCGCATTGATTAAGACAGTGCCCGTTACATCAATTATTACGACAGATGCGGATGGTAATTACTCAGCTTCAGTAAATGGAGGAATATACCAAGTGACCGCCAGTAAAGATGGTTATGTGTCAATTACTACATCAGTTACAGTCAATGGGAATACCGCCACATCAGACTTTCAATTAGATGAACCCGCTTTGAGTCCTGGTCAGGCAAAAATTAAAGGTATCATAGATACTTTTGATTTATCAGCTTATGGGGGTACATGTCAATCTGATGGAACAAATATTACTTTACAAACATCTTTTTCTTTTCAGACAGGTTCGGCATATTTTAAAATCTATTTGGCGAATCCGACAGTTGGTACTATTGTATTGAATGGTAGTTCATCAAGTTATGCTTTGTATAGCAAGACCCTTTATGGCTATACCCGGGATTACAACTCAACAAATGTTTCATTAACTATTTCTTCATACAATGTGTCGACAAAGTCAATAAAAGGTACGTTGAGTGGCACATTAGAAGGAGACGGGTTTAGTCAACAGATTTCAAATGGTGAGTTCAGGAGCGTTTGGCAATAATAGATTTTTTTGACACTGAGTAAATAGAAATTTATAAAATAATCATCAGGAGGGTTTACTATGAAATCAATCGGTTTTATTCTGGTTTTTATGTTCTTATTTCACACTTCATTTGCTCAGTGGCAATTACTTAATGCACCGAGTAGTTCTAGTGTTGCCTCCATTAAAGCTACCGGAAATGTTCTTTATGCTGCTGCCGGGAAAGGATTTGTCAGATCAAATAATGGAGGATCTACATGGAATAGTCTGACCATACCCTTCATCCAGGTTTCTAGTATCGCTGCAAAAGGATCAAAGGTTTATATCGGTTGTTTAGGATATGATGGTATTGCTTATTCTTCTAATTCAGGGAACAGTTGGACAATAATAAATGATGGCCTTCCGGGTGATTACGGTAAACCCATGATAATCTGTTTAGCTTGGAATGACACTTGTGTTTTTACCGGAACAGTAGACAATGGGCTTTACATGTTAAATACAACAGGATCAGTCTGGACTGCCTTGAATGAAGGATTACCAAGTTCATATGGTAGTAGAGTAAATGCAATTGCATTTGGAGATACAAATATCTATGCCGGAACTTCATCTGGATTCTTTAGATTTTCCAAAACACTTATGAAATGGATTGATAAATCATCCGGTATTGGAGGTATTAGTGCTTTAGCAATTAATGGTTCACAAATTTTCGCAGGAACGGGAAATGGAATTTATTTATCTTCTGATAGAGGAGAGACCTGGACAGAAATAAGCGACGGATTGAATGTAGGAATATTATCGGGTGCAGGGAAAATCATACAATCATTAGTTGCCGCTAATGATAAGGTTTTTGCTGGTACCGGTGCCATTTATGAGAATTTTTATGGTGGAAATGGAGTTTATAGATTTATGAAAAATGAAAATCGCTGGGTGGAATGGAATACAGGACTTCCTGTTAATCAATATAGCCCTTGGTCATATTATGATGAGGTAATTGCTCTTGAATTAACCACAGATAAGTTATTCGCCGGTTTATATCATGTATTGATCAGTGGTTCTGGTGGGTTATTTTCTCGATCATTATCGGATTTAAATGGAATTCAAAGTTTCGATAATACTGGTTCAATAAATATTTACCCTAATCCAGCTTCAACTTTTCTGACTATGGATTTCTCAGGTTTAACTTATAAAGTGAAATCTATTGAAGTTTATAATTCTAACGGGATAGAGATTTTTAAAAATCAAAATGTCGAGAATAAATTAATCCTATCTGTTGAAGATTATCCTGCGGGATTATACTTTATTAAATTGAACACAGTTTCTTCAATTTTTGCTGGTAAATTTTTAAAAAAATAGTATTGCCATTTAAACAGATAAATACGAACAATAATAAAATTAGGAGGATTATTATGAAAAATCTTTACATTTTAATAATTGCATTGTTTTCATTTAATGGAGCAATAGGACAATGGACAATTCAAACTTCGGGTACTTCAAATTTTTTAAACTCAGTTTATTTTACTGATATAAACACAGGTTATACTGTTGGCGTAGCCTGTATATTAAAAACAACAGATGGCGGAACACATTGGACTACTCAGAATTATTCTTCAGATGTGTTTAAGTCAGTTTTTTTTCCAAATGCAAACACAGGTTATACTGTTGGTTATTACGGAACTATTCGAAAAACTACAAACGGTGGGACAACCTGGATAAATCAGACTTCAGGAACTTCAAATTTGTTATATTCAGTACATTTTCCAGATGCAAATATAGGTTATACTGTTGGTTATGACCAAACTTATAATTCTGGTATAATCCTAAAAACCACAAATGGAGGAGCGAACTGGATAGATCAAACGTCTGGCACCTCCCAGTGGTTATCTTCAGTTTATTTTACAGATATTAATACTGGTTATGCTGTTGGTGGCGGTAATCCTGCTCCAATTCTACGAACCACTGATGGAGGGGCAAGCTGGATAAATCAGACTTCAGGTACATCAAAATCATTATCTTCAGTTTGTTTTCCAGATATTAATACAGGTTATACTGTTGGTTCGTCTGGCACAATATTAAAAACCACTGATAACGGAACAAATTGGGCCTCTCAGACTTCTGGTACTTCAAATGATTTACGTTCAGTTTATTTTACAGATGCAAATACAGGATATGTTGTAGGTAAAGGTGGCATTATATTAAAAACAACAAATGGTGGTATAGACTGGACATCTCAGCCATCGGGTACTGTAGATGATTTATCTTCAGTTTATTTTCCAGATGCAGATATAGGATATGTTGTTGGTGCAAATGGAACAATTTTAAAAACAATAAATGGAGGTAGTGTAGGGTTAAGTGATATATCTTTAAAATCAAATGATTTAATAATATATCCAAACCCTGCTATAAATATATTAACAATAGAAGCAAACTGTATAAAAGGGGAAAGTTATCTGACCCTCGTAAATATTACCGGTCAGCAATTATTAAAACAACAAATTAAGGATAGAAAAACATTAATAGATATTAGCAAACTTACCAATGGAGTTTATTTGGTAAGACTAACAAATCAAATGTCTGTCGAAGTGGGAAAATTTGTGAAAGAATAATAGGATAATTAAAATTTAATAGCAATGAAAACGAAAACAAAAATCTGGATTTACCTGATTTCAATAATGGGAGTATTATTAATACTTATAGGCAGTTGTAAAAAAAAGGATAATAGCGCCAGTCCGGAAACGATTGAAATTGGCCATACTTATGCTGGTGGTATTATTTTTTATATTGACAGTACAAAGCAACATGGCTTTGTGTGCGCATCTACTGATCAAGGTAATGGTGTCGATTGGGCTACTGCTTTTCAGGTTTGTACAGCCTATAAAGGCAGTGGTTTTAATGATTGGTTTTTACCTCCGATAGATAAATTGAGGTTGATGTACTGGAACCTTTTTAAAAAGGGTATTGGCAATTTTCAAAGTTCTGGAGATTATTGGAGTTCTACTGAAGCTACTTATTATTATGCCTGGTACTTTGAATTCTGGAATGCTAAAGAGGGTAGCGGAGACAAAGGCGCTTTCATTCAGGCTCGTGCAGTGAGGGCTTTTTAATGCTTTTTTAAGGACTTTTTTAAAAAAAAGAATAGAGCATACCTTTTTATTGAGATGAATAAGGAACCAATATATGAGTTTAAGCCATTAAAAAAATAGCTATGAAAAAAATAATTAAAATCTGGATCTACCTGTTAGCTATAATGTGAATATTATTAATGCTTTCAGCCAGTTTGAAGAAGCAGAATTGAAAATTAGTTTTTATCTATATTCAAAAAAAACTTTTATGAAAAAGAATTTCTTATTATCCATCCTTTTTTCAATGCTTATGTTTACCTCTATTCATCTTTCCGCCCAGATATTAAAAACCACAGATGGCTTATTATCCAATAATTCAGCTTCATTGGATGAGATCGACGGTTCATGGAAACCATTTACCGATATGTTAGAACCTCAATTTGAATGTGGTATGAAATTAACCGACGTACGTGATGGAAAGATTTATAATACGATACAGATAGGTACACAATGTTGGATGGCTCAGAACATGAACATAGGGGATATGATTAGGGGTACCTTGAATCAAGCTAATAACAGTATCAGAGAGAAGTACTGTTATGATGATTTACAATCAAATTGTGATGTATATGGTGGACTTTATCAATGGGAGGAGGCGATGCAGTATGATTCAACGTCGGGAAAAGGCATTTGTCCTGAAGGGTGGCATATCTCCACGGATGCAGATTGGACAAGCCTTACTGACTATCTTGGCGGACAAAATGTTGAAACAGCAAATAAAATGAAAGAGGCTGGAAAGATTCACTGGGCTAAACCAAATAAAGGAGCAACCAATAGTAGTGGATTCACAGCTCTTCCGGGTGGTATGCGCGTAGTACTTTTTAGTGGCGGTTTCATTGGAATAAATGAGGTTGCTGCATTTTGGTCACCCTCAACCCAGGCTGGTTATTCCGAAGTTTCTTGGGTTTTAGGTTTTTCACATGATGTTACACGGACTTCCAGTACCACTAAAACCCCCCAATATGGTCGCTCAGTGCGTTGCGTTAAGAACTGAGGAAACCCAACTTCACAAAAGCCATTATGATATATAAATGATATAAATGTTGTTTTTTTCATGCGCAGCTTATAAAAATGAAAAGAGTTGAATGAAAGGAGTTTATTCGTTATTTTATAATCATCAATCATCAATGAATTAAATGAAATACATTATTCTAAATACAATTTTATTTTTACAATTTTTTTGTTTTGATTATGCAAATCCTCAATCTCAAGGGGTAACAAAACTTATTTTTCAGAGACCTAAGACAATGAAACAATATTATCTTACCGTTGGAGATATGATTTCATTTGTAACGAAACAAAAATTAGATAATTTCATCACACATGGTGAAATATTAGCTATAGATTCCATTAAATACAAACTTATTTTATTCGTTTATACCGACGATGTAGCGCGCCAAAGATATGTACATGAACGGACTGAACAATATCGCTATGATTATTTCAAATTGGATCCTAAACCAGGTGAAGTTATAGTGGAAATTAGAACACGTACAATACCAGCACATTATGAACCAATCAATAAACAAATAGAAGTTTCACTTGATATTGCAGAAATAAAAGAAATTTCTTCATATAGTTTTAAAATGATTAATTCATCCAAAGAATTTCATAAACGTGTAAACCTAAATGAATGGAGGGTAAAGATTGAATAAGGTTTTTCTTCAGAGATACTTTTCCGAAAGACAGTGACAGATATATAATTTTTATATTGGGGACAAGGGCTCAGTGTACAAATACAGTATTCAGAAACGTTACTATTTTTATTATATTAAGGAAAGAAAAATTACAACGAATAATTATTTTTTATTCTTTAATCGCAATGTTATGAAACAAAAGATTAAATTTTGGGTTGACTCATTAATAATAATTGGGGTATTTTTATTGACTACAAGCAGTTATATGAAGGCTGATAATCCAACCATAAACGACTCAACCGAACAAGTAACGGACATTGAAGGGAATATTTACCACACAGTTACTATAGGTACACAATTGTGGATGGTTGAAAACCTGAAGGTTACAAGGTACCGTAATGGAGACTTAATCCCCAATGTATCTGATTTCACCCAATGGAACAATTTAAGTATTGGAGCTTATTGCAATTATGATAATTTATCTACTAATGGTATAACATATGGGCATTTATATAACTGGTATGCTGTAAGTGATAACCGCAATATTTGCCCCAAAGGATGGCACGTTCCAAGTGACGATGACTGGACAATTTTAATTAATTATCTTGGTGGGAAAAACTTGGCAGGCGGGAAAATGAAAGAAATTGGAACATCACACTGGAATAAACCAAATACAGGGGCAGATAATATAAGTGGTTTCTCGGCGCTTCCAGGAGGACTTCGCCTTGACGATGGTAGTTTCAAGATCATAGGCTCCGCTGCTCCTTGGTGGTCGGCTACTGAGTTTGGTGCAACATCGGCTTTCGCTCTTTATCTGGATTCCCCAAGTGTGGAAGTAACCAGAAATCATTTCGTTAAACCTGCTGGTTTTTATGTACGATGTGTTAATGGAGAACAAGTGAGTAGTTCTAAGAATTCAAGAGATAACACCATGTGCACAACAATAAAATTTGGTAATCAAACATGGATGGCCGGAAATCTTAACGTAAATACTTTCACCAATGGAGACCCGATACCTATTGCCGAGACATATGATGAATGGAGAGAAGCAGGATTAAAGGGGAAACCAGTTTGTTGCTATTTCAATAATGATCCTACAATTGGTGGAAAGTATGGCAAACTCTATAATTGGTATGCGGTTAATGATCCAAGAGGTTTGGCACCAAAAGGATGGCATATTCCAACTGATAGTGAAGTAATAATATTGAAAACATATTTAGAAGCCGCTGTCAATAAAATTAAACAAACGGGAATAGTGGATACCCAATCGTCCGATACCCTTAAAACCAATGCCACAAATATAAGTGAGTTTTTTACCCTTTATACCGGCATTCGTAGTGCCGTTGGTTTTTTTCACAATTATGAGAAATCTGCTGGTTTCTGGTCTTCTACAGGTGGTTCTGAAGGCATGGCAGAGAAGTATAGTATAGATTTCGATGATAAAAATGTGTCTTTAGGTCCTGTTAGCAAGAGGTACGGATTTGCCGTTCTTTGCATCCAGAATTAATTCTTATTAATTTCGATTAAAAAATGAACTAATAATATCATTACTTAAAAAAACGGAATTCCAACAATCACCTGAAAAAAGTATGTCTCAAATATTTGTTTATTACTATTAAGAAAATGATTTTTGGGAAATAATTTTATGTGAATCTCTATTAATTGATGTTGCATTAGAAACAATCCAGTCACTAACTTAATATTTAGAATTATGAAAAAATTGATTATTTGTTTTTGCTTTCTGATAACCATTTTTCAAGTATCAGGACAAGTACTTGAACTGGAAAAAACTTATGACATTCCAGGAAAAGCCGATATCGGAGATGTTGCAAATGTCTCTTATGATCAAAATTCTGGTCAATCGGTTTATAGTTTTATTGTAAAATCAAGAAAGGATATGATCAGTATTGAAAGCTATTCTTTTGATAAAGATTTCAATTTTCTAAAAAATGATGCCGATGAATTAGCATTTGAACAAGCCAAGCAAAAGTATCCCTGGTGGAATTATAATGGTGATCATTTGGAAAAAGAAGGTCTAATTGTGGATGAATCTGACGATGTGATTTTAAAAAAGAAAAAATTCGAGTTTGATTACGATTGGAAAAAATTGGACTATAAGGTTAGTTCCGATATCAAAGATAAAATCAAACTGAAAAGTGATGCAGGTTCTAAGTATTATCATCATAGAAACTGGGTGCCAGTGAATGAAAATTATGTATTGATTCTGTGTGGTGAACAATCAAAATCTGATAAATTATTACAAAATAAAACCTTTCATCTATTAAAGATCAATAATTCCGATGTAACCATATCAAAGGATCTCGTGATAAAATTTGATTACCCTCAGGTAATTGTTTACCCAAGATTTAATGATGAAAAAACTGAAGGGCGGGGCAGTAAACTTGAAAATGATATTATTCTTGTTTTTGCACCAAGTGATGAGGGTGTTAAGGTTTCAGATCCGCAAAAAAACAATTTCACCTATGTAAGAATTGATAAAGATTTAAATATTGTAGACCGGATTTCTTTCAATTCGCCAAACTCTTTTTGGAGCGTTGAAGATTATATTTTTGATCAAAAAACCAATTCAATCTACTTATTAGGAGCATCTCTTGCGGATAATTCGAAATATTTCAATGATCTGACCAGCACCAAAAAATATGATGGATTTCAGATTATGAAAATTGCAAGTCATAAAATTAGCTATGTAAGTTCTGTTTCCCTTGATGAAATGAACCAGAAAGTAGTCATGCCGCCATCACAAAAAAAAGCTACGAAATATGAAGGAAAAAAATTTATTATCGCTGAATATACTGTAACCTCAGAAGGTAACCTGTTTCTTGTTGGTCAGAGTTGGTACGTCGATGTTTTAGGCACATTGAGTAATATGAATTCAAGTACCAGTTTACCTGGGAAAAAGACGAGAAAGATCAAATATTCAGATTGTTTTGGACTAGGGTTTGATAATAATGGGAAATTGATAGGCCAATATCTATATGATACAAAAGGATTTATGGGCGGAAATGATTTTGCCCCTTATCAATATTTATTTGTAGGCAATAATCCAAACAATATTTATTGGCTCATTTTGCAGCCACTTCTTTGGACTGGGAACCCATTTGAAGAAGTCTATGAATATCAACCTATTAAACAACCCAAGTTGAGCGCTTTTATAAGCGTACCAATAACTGGTCCGAGTTTTTTCTCAAATTGGAAATTTAAATGCGATATAATCTCCGCAAATCTGGGAAAAATTGATCTCGCTCAAAATCAAATTTCTGACTTTAAAGATTACCAGAATAGAAAAGAAGAAAAAAAGTATTACTACTTATGCCCGGGAAATCCACTTTTATTGACAAATGACAATAAACTGTTATTATTTGGTTCTCAGTCGCTAAAAAAAGGCAAGACCCTTTGGTTCGCAAGATTAAAACTTGATTGAATGGCTTGATTATTCCCCTTATATGAGCTGGGATAAGTACTATCTAATTTTTTCTTCTTCGGTTATCAGCCAATGAACTACCCCGCGACAAGCGGGGTAGTTCATTCATTTACAGATTTTTTTTGTCCTTTCACAGGTTTAGCATTGTGCTTTTCTTTGCTCAATGCAAAATAATCAAACCAAACCTTCCGAATGTGAAATAGCCGAAGCCTGGGCTAAGATCACCATTCAACTCTGGCGAAAGAACCTGGCCCGGATGAAGATCGGTCAGAATTCCTCTGGAGATCTCAATCGAAGTTTCAAGTTCAAAGTCATCGCCGGTTCCCGTGGAAACGTGGACCGGATCGAATTTGCTTTCAACTATTACGGAAAGTTCCTGGATATGGGTGTCGGCAAAGGAACCAAACTCGGAGACCGCCCGGTTTCACGAGGCAGTAGGGTTTTAGCCGATAAAATGTTGGGAAATGTCCGTAAACCAAAGAAATGGTACTCCCGGACTTTTTATGGCGAAGCACAACGCCTTTTTGAAATCCTGCAAAAAGAGTATGGCAGGAAAGCCCAGGTGGTGATCTCGGAAAACATCAATGACAATTCAATAAAGTAAGGCAATGGCAAAGATGACAGAAGAAGCCAGGGCAACCGTTATTCTGAACGGTCAGCAGGCCAATGCAACGCTGAAGGAGATCGAAGCATCAGCCAGGGCCTTGAATGCAGAACTGAAAGGACTTAAGACCAATACCCAGGAGTTCGCTGATAAGTCAAAGAAACTTCAGGAACTCAATACCAGGTTGGCTGAAATCCGCAGCCAGACAAAGGCAGTGGGGGATGAAATGAAAAAGAATGCCGGTGGTCTGGGAGGTCTTTTCGATTCTTTGAAAGGAGCAGCCTTACAGATGGGAGGAGCAATGGCCGCTGCCTTTTCCATAACTGCCATTGCAGATTATGTCAAAGGCGGAATTCAGAAAGCAATTGAACTTAGGGATGCTGAAAAATTGCTCCTTGATGTGTTGGATGGCAATAAAGCCACCCAAAGGGAATTGATAGATCTTGCTAAAGAACGGTCCGGATCAACAAAGGATAGCCGTCTTGAGATCGAACAGGCGGAAAAGTTCCTGGCCATCCAGGGTAGGACTCCGGAGCAGATTCGAAAAACCATTTTAGCCGCCCAGGATCTGGCGGTTGTCACCGGCCAGACATTGGAAAAGGCTGTCGAAGACCTTGACGGAACAATGGAAGGTAGGCTTGCAAAGGGTTTGCAAAAGCTGTCGAGTCAATTCAAAGATTTATCAAAAGAACAACTCTATCACGGCGCTGCCATTGATATTGTTGCCAAAAAGTACAAAGATTTGGCAGAAGAAGAAATGCAAACCACCGAAGGCCGGTTAGTTCTGCTTGGTAAAAGTTGGAAAGCATTACAACGCACCATCGGTGAAGCGCTTCTTGGCACAAACGGAATGTTCGATGGACTTGTTCAGGGAGCCACTCAAGCCCTGAATTCGGTCAAAAAACTCTTTGAAGTGCCGATGGCTCAGAAATACCGGGAAGAGCAGGAAACCTTAAACGCCCTTGTATTTCAAATTCAGGCCACAAACACAAATCAGGCGGAACGCAACCGGTTGATCGATGATCTCCGTCAGAAATATCCGGAGTTCCTGGGTAGCATGAAAGATGAAGATGTTACCAACCAGTTCCTTGCAAAACACCTGGAGGAAGTAAACTATCAGTACATGGAGAAGATCCGCCTTTCGGAATCCGAGGATAAACTCAAGGACATTGCCGAAGCTCAGTCGAAAGCATCAAAGAAACTTTCTGAGGCTGAAGGGGAGAGAAACAGGATACTTGCTGCTTCGATGCAACTGTTGTACGATTCCAAACCGGCATATGCCCGGTTGGTAGAACAGGCAACCTCTTTGGAAGAAAAGATAAAGCTGGTAAAGCAGTACTGGGGTGCCGGAGGCGGTACAACCGGAACGGCAGGCTGGTTTTTAGAAGCAGCAGAAAATGCGAAGAAAGCGGCTGACAAGATGAAAGTGTACTCGGTAGAATTTAAAAATGAGCAGTTGAAGATTGCCGAAGAAGCTGTCAATTCCTCTTTGAACCTCAGTAACAGTCTTGACATGGTTTCCAACCAGATCCTTACGATTGCCATGCAAACCAAGGATGAAACCCTCAAGATGATCATCAAGACCGAACTGGAAGACCGTGAGCGCACTCACCGGATGGTTGAGAACCGGAAAACGGAATTCAAGGAGGAACTTGACTGGAAAAAAATGTCGATCGATCAGCTTAATGATTACATCTCAAAAGGCCGTGAAGCAGATGCAACCAACACTGACCGGACCAATATGCGAAAGGCGACCGATGAATTGAACAGCCGGGTCAAGGCCAATGACAAGATCAGGGAAGCGTACAAGAACCTGATGGATTCCCTGAAAGAAATTGAGGGAAAGAACTATGCTGACAAATTCACCCAGACTCAGCAGGAGATAAGGAATGTCGAAGAGAAGTACGACACTCTGGTCAGAAAGGCTTTGAAGTTCAAAGCAGACAATGATAAAGCATTATCCCCGGAGCAGAAAAAAGGGATTGATGACAATGTATCTTCTTTGGAAATTCAAAGGGATGCACAAATCAAACAGGTATTGCTTCAGGCAGAACAGGCCTTTGCAGAAGATGTAAAGAAGATCCATGAAAACCTGCGGGTTGCCCGCATGAGCATAACCCAACGGCAAATCTATGAGGTTAACAAAAAGTACGAGGATGCCAGTAAGGAGATCCTCGGGGCGATAGAGTTTGCCTATAAAGAAGAAGTTGCTGCCGCTGAAGGAAATTCTGAAAAGATTATCCAGGCAGAGAAGAATAAAGCTGCCGCACTCAAGGCCATTCAGAAAGACCTGGATGCTTTAAAGACCGGTCAGAAGCAGGAGACCGCCGACGCAAAGAAACAAGGGGATACCAAGTTTGAGGATGACCTGAATAATCTCAAACTCAAAGGTGAACGTGATCTGGCAAAAGGCAAAGAGAAGATTCAGCTGGAGGTAAATGCCAGGTACAAAAAACTACTGGAAGAAAACCTGGGTGATGAACAGCGTACCGCTGAAATTAAAAAGCAGATTTCTGAAGAAGTCGCTGCAAAACAACTTCAACTTTCAAAAGAGACTGCCCTAAAAGTAGCCGATGATGCTATCTCCCTGGCAAAAGGTGCTGTCGATGGCCTTGCTGCCATCTTCTCCATGCAGACCGATGCTGAGAACCAGCAGCTCAAGGAAGATGAAGAAGCCAACAATAAGAAGAAAGCAAACTTAAAGGCGCAGCTTGATGCCAAGCTGATTTCAAAGTCCCAATATGATTCGCAGGTCAATAAAATGGATACCGACCTGGACAAGAAAAAAAAGAAGATGGAGCATGACCAGGCTGTCAGGAACAAAGAAGTTGCTTTGTTCAATGCCTTGATCAGTGTGGCAACCGCTGTCGCATCGGCATTGAGCGCTGGTCCCGGGGTCGGGATCGTGCTCAGCATCATCACCGCAGCCCTGGGAGCCATCCAGATCGGTTACATCCTGAGCCAAAAAGTTCCGGAAGCCGCCAAAGGTCGCTACTCGGTAATAGGCCAGGATGATAACAAACTCTACAAGGATGTTCCTTTTGTCAACAATCCGGAAACGGGATTGTTTTCGACTCCCACGCTGATCAGCGAGACAGGTCAGGAACTAGTGATTGATCCCAAAACCACGAAAAACCTGATGGTCAATTACCCTCAGGTCATCGAGGCAATCAATTTTGCACGGGTGCCTCAAAGAGCCACAGGCAGGTATGTCGATACCCCGCCATCAGTTCCCCAGGGTATTACTTCGGTGGTCGATCCCGAATTCACCGCCAGCATCAACCGGTTGAATTCCCTGATAGAGCAGGGTATCCCTGCTTTCATCTCGTTTGATCATCTCAGGGAGACGACCAACCGGGTAAACCAGATTGAAGCTGAAGTATCAAAATAACTGAATCCATATGCTGACCATCCTGATAGCCGACCAGCCGCTTGATTTATCCGATGATTTTTCGGTTTCCCTGAACCTCAAATCGCCGCTGTTTAATGATGTGGGTGATTATTCCTTTCCGTTCAAAGTTCCGTCCACGGCAAAGAATATGGCAATCCTGGGATGGAAGAACCGCCTGGCATCGACCCGGAGCATTTACGAAACCTATGATGGTAGTATTCGCTGGAACGGGATGGTCCTTTTTGTCGGTCAGATCCGGATCAAGACTGCCTCGGATAAATCATTTGAAGGAACTATCTATATCAACAAGGGCAATTTCAATTATGAAGTAAGAGACCTGATGCTGGACAGGGTTGATTTCGGGATGAAAAGCTTCGCCAGTGATCAGGAGGCTGTTGATTATTTCAATTGGTCGTTGACGCATTTTTATCCGGAAGTTGATTTTTCATTGCCGGAGATCAGCAATGTTGACTTCTTTGATCCCCAGGCGACCAATCCTGAACTGATGTCTTACAATCACATCTTTCCGGATGGCTGGCTGCACAAAACCACATCGGATGGAACCCAGCGAACGATACTCATTCCGTTCCTATACCTGAAATTTGTCCTGAATAAACTTGCGGAAAACTTCGGATACCGATTGCAGGATGAATTCTTTACTTCCTCAACAGAGCTTTCCCGCCTTGTGATCTACAATTCGGTAAACCTTAGCGAAGTAATATTCGGGCTGCAGCAGCTCTATTACTGCCGTTTGCTTCCCAAGGTAAAGGTGAGCGAATTCATCTCAGGACTTGAAAAGTGGTTCAACTGCTGCTTTCTTGCAGATTCCAAACAAAGAGTCGTTCGCATTGTCAGCAATAAGGATGTGCTGCTTCGCTCTGAAGTGGTTGAGTTTTCTAAAAATGCACTTACCATCTCCCAGGAGATTCCCGACCAGATCACAGGGTTCCGGTTCTTGTTGGGACCCGATTCCGGGGATAAGGTTTACCAGGCACAGTTGGATACAGAGAAAGGAATGACCGATTATATCAAAGGAGCTGTTCAGAGTTTTTCCGATATCCCGCCGTATCCCTTTACCTGGCTGGGTGACATCTACTATGTTGTCGATACGAACCAGTGGTGGGTATTGGGTGTTAATGGAATTACATTTCTGATTGAATGGCAGCAATTGCCCGTTGGTCCGGTTCTGACCGACAAATTTTTCTATAAATGGGGGGATGACAAAAACAAGTACGAAACGATTTTCTCTTCCCTTTCCGACAAGTACATCGTTGTAAGCTGCGGCAACCTCGGAACTGACAAAGACAAGGTCACGCCCCGTCTGTTCTATGTCGGGATGGTATCTGTTGGCGGGTGGGGAACTCCGGCCCACCTTCGAGGGCTTGCCAATAACGGCAATCTTTCTTTACGATATACCGGCTCCAGCGGTCTTTTCAACCTTTACTGGAAAGACTGGGTGAACTGGATCATGGATACCAGAAAGAGCGTAAAGATTGAAAAGCAAATGGACTTCATTGAACTGAAAGAACTAGACTTCACCCAGCGTTACCGAATCAATGGAATCAATTACCTGATCAGTGAGATTTCAGTTACATTGAACAAATCCTCGATCAAATCCGCTCAGCTTAGATGCTTCTCAGCGCCCTGATCTTGTCCTTTATTTCATCCCGGAGTCATGGTACTATTGCCCCATGATCGATATCACCGAAACCCCTAACCTTGTTTCGTTTGCCGGGAACCCGGTCATTTTCGAGGCCTGCTCGTCGGATTATCTGGTATCGCTGGGATCCAGGGCAGTGTTTGAGTTGGTTGTTTCCGGCATCGATACCAATGTCGGTCATTCGTTCACCCTGAAATTCGCTGGAAAGACGCTTGTCTTCAAATCTGCCGGTATTACTGAGTTTGACGGTCTTTTATTCGAGGTTGCTTATTATGGGTGGACTTACATTGATTTTGCATTCAGTATCTACCAGTGCCTTCTGGAAAATTATGATATTCAGAAAGCATTCGACGTCACGATCGGCCCCGTGGGAACCAGTGAGCGCAAGATCACCTTACAGGCAAAGGAAGCAGGTGCAGACTATTCCGTCACTTTGACCAATGTCGGTGTGTACGGGGTTGCCCAGGGAACAAATACACCCGGAACCGATGACGTTTACCGGGATTATTTCGGCATCCTTTGCCTGATCCGTGATAGCTATGGCAATGAGGTCGGAGAGGATATCAAGCCTTCCGATATCATGGGAGGAGCCAGGTTCGATATCTCGGATTACCTTAAAAGTAAGTTTGCCGCATGGGAACTGACTCGCTTTGAATTCCCGGAATTGACAGGAAATATCAGAGTTCACGGCTGGGATTACCTTTTGAAATACCGGGTATCATTCGCTGAAACCATTGCAGGGAAGGTAAAGGGTCTTTATTCTACCGGATGGAAATATTGCATTGCCGGAGGGTTAAATCATGAGCTGCTTACCAGCCTCAATGAGAATTACAAGGAATATTTTGATATTGAAGCAAACAAGTCAAGGTTCCTTTCCTGGCTTCCCTTGACAAAATATTCCCGTAGCGGGGTAACGGAAAAGCTGTTTTTCCTTTTCCAGAACAACCCTGATCTTGTTCAGTACCGGCTTGTCGTTGTTGTCACCTTCACCGATTACACCCATAAGATCATTAATGCCACGCCTTTGGCTTCGTACACTCCTTTTACCGTTGCCGAATTCAAGGTCGGGTTTGATCACCTGAATCTGGTGAATGCCCAGTATGGGAAAACAGTGCAGTCCTGGGAGGTCATGCTCATGGACAGCAATGATGAATACCTGTCTGAGCGTCGGATTTACATCAATGATTCCAGGGTTTTTGATAATGAGAAAATCTTTTTTTACCGGAATTCCTTTTCCGCCTATGATACATTCAGGTTCCTTGGAAAATCGGAACTAAACCTGGAATATGACCGCTCGATCGGCTCGACTGTGAAAGAAGAAAAGTACTCCTTCTTTAATGCTCTATCCAGGCAGTTCAGCGCAAAGGAAACTGAAATCTGCAAAGCAAACTCCGGCTGGATAAGCCTGGAAGAAAAGAATTGCCTGCGGGAACTTCTATTGTCCACTGAAGCTTATGAGCAAATCGGAAAAGAACTGTTCCAGATTGTAGTCAAATCAGCGAAGATTACTCCATTCCTTAAGGACGGTGAATACATGTACAACCTGGAAATCGAATACGATCGTTCATATCAGAACTCTTTCTATTCAGTTCATATCCCTGAAAGCTCAGCCAACCCAATAGTGTTGCCGAAGCCATTGACCTGGGATAACATTGATGTGAGTTTTGACGACATGGAAATAACATTTGACCAGATAGAATATTAACTATGGCAAGACAGGAAATAAATCTCGGGATTGTGCCGGGTGATCACCGGGGCGATAAACTTCGCATCGGAGGGAAAAAGATCAATGAAAATTTCGTTGAGCTTTACAATATGTCCGGTGGCCAGGGTTCACCGGTTATCGCCGGGAAGCATGTAATCACCGAGGATGAAAGCAACCGGTTGACAGAAATCAACGTGATCATTCCGGCTCCAGGAGTGGGCAAGGTCATTGAACTTATTTCGCTCATCGCCCGGATCACCCCGATGCCACCTCCCATCGGAGGTTTGCAAATCTACCCGTATCAAACATTGAACGTGACAACAGACGGTGATACTGAAACACAGGACTGGGGGTACTTCCCTTCGCTTTTTTTAATGTCATCGGCAACTATCATTCAGCGGATGACGCCGGTATTTTCAACGGTGATCTTTGAAAATACTCCTGTCTATGTTTGTCTTTCTGGAGGAGCAAACCCCAAATCCGGAAGCGCTAAAATTGAACTCTTCTTTTTGTACCGGATCATCGACCCATCAGCTTCCGGTGGCAATCCTGGAGGTGGAAACGCAACGCTTCAGGTCGTACAATCATTTATCAACCAGAGCGAGATCACCGTGCAACATAACCTTGATAAATATCCTACGGTGGTAGTAGTTGATACGACCGGCCGGGAGCTGATAGCGGAGATCACTCATGAATCAACAGATCAGATGGTGATCCGGCTCAACCCGGCAGCAAGCGGCAAGATAATTTACAGTTAACCTTTTACAAACCTTAAAAATCAAGTTCACATGGCAAAAAAAGTACTGGTCCCTCTGGACTTCAACAAAAACGAATTACAGAACGCTGTGATTCAAAACCTGGCAACAGCGCCGGCAAGTCCGGTCAAAGGCCAGAAGTATTTCGATACTACTGACAATATTGAGAAATATTGGAATGGTACAGCCTGGGTCAAGTCGGTTGATCCCGCGGCAATTGATCACAATTCACTGCTCAACCGGGGAACCAACACCCATGCGGCTATCGACACACACCTGGCATCGACTTCCAACCCTCACTCTACAACCAAAACGCAGGTTGGCCTGGGCAATGTCGATAATATACAGCAGATGCCATTGTCTTACCTGGACACCGATGGCACTCTGAGCGCCAATTCGGATGTCAAGGTGGCCAGCCAGAAGGCGACCAAGACCTATGTTGACGGTCAAATCGCCAATGTCCAGGGGCAGATCACCTCAGGCATGGTTTACAAGGGAACCTTTGACGGTAGCCAGACCATTGCCGCCCAGGGAATCACTACCATTCAGAAAGGCTGGTTCTGGAAGGTAACTGTTGCAGGAACCACCTCCGGAGTAAGCACACCATCAAACACCGGGGTCAATGTCGGTGATATGGTCATTGCAAATGTCACGAAAAGTTCCGGGATTGTAGCTGCCGACTTCGACGGGGTTGACAATACTGAATCATCTGATCTTGTTAAACTGGCAGCAGTCCAGACGCTGACCAACAAATCCATCGATGCTGATCAGAATACCATCACCAACATTGAGACAATGGATTTTAAATCCGGCATCATTGATACGGATGGAACGCTCACTGCCAATAGTGACCTGAAGCTTGCCACCCAGAAGGCAACGAAAACTTATGTGGATGGCAAGACTACCGGTCGCACTAAGAAATACGTGGGAACCATAACTGCTGTTGCCACCCAGACCATTTCAGCCGCTACTCATGGATGCACGGCTGATGTGGTTGTGGCTGTTTATGAAATTATTTCCACAACCCGTTATTCAGTTGAAGTGGACATCAATGTGAATGCTGGCGGTGATGTAACCTGGACTTCTGCAACTGCAATCACCGGACAGATCGTGATCATCGGTTAACCTCGTAAACTTAAACAGACAATATGCCAGTATTTAAAACAAACCTGGATATACAACAAAATCAAATTCTCAATGCGGTTCTGCATCATCTACGGGATTTACCTCAGAATCCCGTAGAAGGGCAGTTGTATTACAATGAAGGAAAACATACTGCCTATCTTTGGAATGGTGAGTATTGGATACCCTGGGGAGAACATTCAGGCGGCCAGAGCCAACAGGTAAAGCAATATTTCCTGAATATTCCCAACCCATCCGCTAAATCGTCTATGGTTTTCGCAAGATTATATGAGGCCCAGGATGTCGTAAGGATCGATTCTCATTTCAGTACTGAATCAATTGTAAATTTTCTTATTGAATCCAGAAGTTTGGTAAATGAAAGAGGATTTTCGTTGACTGATCGTCAGATTCAGGCAGTTTACGCCGGAACCGAAACCACAGCTTTTGCAAATTCATCGCTGCCCAAAGACAACTGGCTTTATCTCGATATTGTTCAGAAAGACGGAAGAGAAATTGTACCTAAAGAAGGTGATCAGACAATTATTCCTCGTGAAGGTGATCCTGCAACGACACCTGCTGATGGAGAAATACTCGGGCTGTTGACAATAACGATCACCTGTGTAGTCAGGTGATTGTTATTTGTCCTGATTTCTTAACGAAAGAAGTGGTCTGAAAATACAAATTCAGCACCCTAGTCTTTTTTATAATTATCTTTGCATCGACTTACCATTTTTAGTATTTAAGACAGGAACGGGCATTGCCCGTTGTAGGTGTTTAAGAAACACATCATAGTTCCTGTCTTGAACAATGGTAAGTCAGTACAGCGGGTTTTTTTAATGGTTACAAAAATCCGCATGATACTATCTACAAAGGACCTCGCAATATTTATGCAGTGCAGTCAAAAGACAGCACAAAGACGCGCGAAAGAAATCAGAGACCATTACGGGATTAAGCACATTACGGTGTTCCATCTTGCAGAATACTTGGGTATTTCACCGACCCATCTTGCTTCCTATTGGGAATATGAGGCGAGTAAACCAACCGCCAAAAAAATGGTTTTTCCCCATTTAAAGACAAAAAAGGACAAATTAGGTGAACAAAAGTAAATAGGAGAACAGTATTTTCTCATTGTCTTTCCTATAATTATTTTTGCGAAAAAAAATACAATGAGCAAGAAGGTAAAAGCGAAGGCCGATAACCTGGATTCTCCATCCCGAAAACAGGTAAAGAAGTTAATGAAGTTGCCTAAGATTGCGCTGGCTGAGCTTGTTCAGAATTACGAGGCTTGTTTCCGGGAGCCTTCGCAAAAGCATTGATCATTTGTTCTTTCATGATTTGTTTTTCCAACTTGGCATATATCAGAGTAGTTTCTATTTTATTGTGACCAAGGATGCTCGAAATTGTGGTGATTGGCACGCCCTTTCTCAACATCCAGGTTGCAGCAGTATGGCGGAGCACATACGTTGATAATTCCTTTGAGATACCACAACTTGCAGCCAGTA
>SESG01001215.1_pt1 | contig 33310 bp, 14 predicted proteins | sample 3171421 | NCBI WGS metagenome assembly SESG01 (sample SAMN10866946, study PRJNA518727) | freshwater metagenome | biome: subpolar coniferous forest; feature: holomictic lake; material: water; isolation source: holomictic Lake 227, 6 m and 8 m depth | place: Canada: near Kenora, Ontario | collected...
ATCCTGATCCATATCACCGGCGGCAACCGGGCCAGCGCCAGGCACGACTGTATAATCATTTATATCTGAAGGAATGAAACCCAACAGAAAGAAAATGCAAATAGCACCGATGATTTTTGGTAAACTGAGTAGCGAGTTTAATAAAGGCTGCTTATTCAAATTCATTCGTTTTTCTTACCTGTTGTTTAGAAAGAATCGTATCATGGTAAGTTTTGATTTACCCGATAAAAAGGTTAGTACACAATAATTTTAGTTGAGCGGCATGTTTGCCCGTTTACTGTGAGGTAAATGATGTAGGCGCCGGGTTTGCAGGATTTTCCGTTCGTGTCAAGCCGGCGCCATTTTATTGAATGAGTTCCTCCTTTCAGATACTGATTGATTAAACAATTGATCAATTTTCCTTCAAGGTCATATATGGATAAATTCACGAATGCGCTACCAGGGATATTGAAATTGATGTTTGTCTCTGATTGGAATGGGTTAGGATAACATCTCAGAATCCCATCCGCAGATGGTTTTTCATCTATTGATACAAAGGGATCAGGACCAAAATTGCCATGGCCATCATTATACAATATACTGACGTTGGTAATTTTTTGATCCGTTTTTCGGGTAGTTATCAAATCAGGACAGTGATTCCCATCAATATCACCGCAATAGAAATTTCTGAAGAACTCTCCCAAATATGGAACAGGTATATATTGAGGATTCCCAAATTGAAAATTACCCAGGTTGTAATATATCACATATCCTGAAAGACCACTCAGGAGTGACAGCAGATCGGGGAAGGTGTCTCCATTTAAATCAAGGACTGAACATTTGTATGTGCCAAATGGAAGATTTACTGAAGGAATGGTATCGAAACTTCCATTACCCAAATTTTTATAGATTTGAAATGTTGTAACAGGAAATATTTCTCTGTCTAGTGTAAAAATATCAGCTTTGCCGTCCAAATTCAAGTCAACCACACTAACATAGTTTTTAAGGCTGTTCTCTTTCAAGACAACTTTTTGAAATCCGGAAGCAATACTATAATATATTTCAGTATTTTGCCCCGTTATTACGATATCATCTCTCCCATCTGAGTTCAAATCCCCTGTGGCAATGTAAACCGGAAAATAATTTTGGATACTGTATAAATGGGCATTTGAAAATGTTTTATTTCCATTATTGAAAAAACAACCCCATTTTTGATCCTGGTTAAGAATATAAACGATATCTTTTAATCCGTCATTATTAATATCTCCAATTGCCATACCGATAACAATATAATGAGATCCTGTTTTAAGAATCAAAGTATCATTAAGTTGATTGTTAAACACAATCCCTATATTTCTTCCTTCTGCGAAGATCATTTCTGGATGAGGATCTGTGTCGAGGTTTTCAATATTGATAAATTCCCTTATACCGTAATGATACACGCTGTCAGTAAAAGAAAAATTACATCCGCCCTGATTCATTAAAAATGAAAATCCCGTCCATTCAGGAATGGAATAAATGGTATTCGTTACAACTACATCTGTATTTCCATCAAGGTCTAGATCTCCTACAGCAACAGCATCTGCGCAAATAGCAACAGTATATTCACTGTTGCTTGAAGGGATGAAAGACATCAGAATACAAGCAAATAGTCCGAAAGTCGATCTCAATATAGGCTTTTCGAAAGCATTCATTTTGCCTGTGAGTCTATCTTATAATTTAATTTAAAGATTCTGAATAATAAAGAACAATAATACAAAATATATTATTATAAATTCAAAGAAAATTGGTGTAAAGCCCTGATTATCAATTCCGATTATCGGAAAAGTATTTCCGATAATCGGAATTTTCAAGATACCAAGACATCTAAATTATTAATATTCTTGCCGTTAGCTCTTTTCACTGGCGTGCACCTTGCACGCCAGGAAATTTTGGATTGATTAGTTTTGAATCATCCAAATGAAATGGCTTGGATCAATCAAACAACCCAGCCTCATAAATAATAATCAACTTGATCCTACGGCTGTTTGCCGGCAAAACGGTCGGCAATCCAGCTCAGGAAATCACTCTGTGCAGCGCCTGGTAACCTGAGGTGGTCTGTTCCTGCATAATGCTTGTAAAGAATCTTTGTCCCTGAAGCCTGGGCAATTTTGAAATAAGCTTCGGTAGCAGCAGGGAAGATGGTTGGATCATCGTCTCCCTGGAATAAGGCAACGGGTACCTTTGAAGGGATATTCCCGAGAGCCAGATCCTGTATCCGTTTTAACCATTTATCCTGGTTCTGGGGATCGGTGCGCGATGCACTGCCTTTCCAGGCCTGCAAATAATTAAGCGCTTGTCCCATTTGATGGTTACACTGATGCTTGCTCGATTCATTAATGAAGTCAATGCCAAGTGGAGTAAGTACATCTGAGAGTTGGAGTTCAGGAAAAGTCCCCACCATGGCAAACTGGGTCATAATGGTTTCTGTGCTGGTCATTATTGGCAGATTCTTGCCTGAAGCCAGGATCTGCATCTCAATTTTGCTTTGCTCATATGAATTCACTGGGGCCATTGAAACCACGCCCACCAAGGAAGCTGAATCAGTTAGATAATCGGCAATCTGTCCGGCCCATACTGCAGCCTGTCCCCCCTGCGACCATCCCATTACAACCGATTTATTACCTGATCCGGTTTCGGTCAGCTGGCGTGCAGCAAGAATGGCATCCAGTGAATTACGGGCTGCCGTTGGCCCGATAAGGTACTGGTGAAGGCCCGGAGTTCCCTGGCCCTGGTAATCCGTTGCAACTACAACATAACCGGCTGCAATCATCTGTGTGAGCGCCGGTACGCCTGCATCAATCGGGTCGGGACTGTTGGCAAAAAAGTAGAAAGTGGCATCTTTAGCAGGATCAGCAACCAGTGAAGGGGCACAACCGCGATCAATCCCTGTGGAGCCATGGGCCCAGCTTACAACCGGACGGCCACCGACAGGAGCTTTGCTAACAGGAGCGACGACAAGGCCGGTAACCGGACATGCAACATCATGAATATCCGTTGACCGATACAGGATTTTCCATGCCCTGGCTCCGGGGATGGCAGTCTGGATCTCCGTTGCCCAGATCAGGTCACCGTGTTTGCCAGCAGGCAGTGGAACGGGAGGATCATAAATGCTTTGTCCGGCCGGCAATTTGAACGACATCGCCTTCTTGCGGTCATAAACGACCTTGCCACCTACTATCGTTTTCAGAGGAACTACATTCTTCAGGCTGTCGGGAGATATTGTGAAGATATCTGATGACAAAACCGTCATGTCACCGTACTTCCCGGGCTCAATGGATCCTTTTACATCAAACTCACCGATCGATTTTGCAGCCCAAACGGTCCACATCTTCAATGCTTCCATAACCGTTACAGCTTCCTTCTGATCCTCAAATAATCCTGCATCCGATTTACGTGTGACAGAGGCATAGATAGCCAGGAAGGGATTTACATTATCAAGATAAATCCCGGTTACATCGGAACCTGCTGCCGGCTCAAGCCCGGCATCTATCATGGAACGGAACCTGAAACCGGTCTCGGTTCGCCTGGCTCCCATATTCTCGTAATCGGCTTTTACCAGGTCGAGCAGCCAGGTCGGCTGAACCGAGATCCTCAGGCCTTTTGCATACAGGGCTTTTGCCCTTGCAAGCTGCTTGTCGGTCATCTGGAACATGCCAAAATGTTCAAGCCTGAATATCTTTCCCTGCTTGCCTGTTTTAACAAGCTCTTCATAGGTCGTCAGACCAATATCCATGGCCTTGTCACCCGATCCGTGAAGCATCACCATGACCCCGTTCTTCGCAGCGATGTTCGCCATTTTAAGGTCAATCGGTTCCGGTGTAACCAGGCTTCCTTTGTCACCGGTGGGATCTGTGTCGAAATGCCCCTTATAGGCACTGTACATATAACCTGTGCGGCAATCATTCTCCCCGTCAATCCATACCTTGATCCCTCCGAAACGGTAGAAGGCAGGATCAGCGTTAGCCGGCATTTTATATTTCGAAAGATCTTCGGGCATGTCAACACCGTTTGCAGATGTCCAGATAGAAGTGGTATACCTGATCGTAGGCTGGAATTTCTTCGCTGCAAGGCCTTGCAGCACGGGTAAGGCAGCAGCCGGAGTTATAGCGAGAAATGAAGTGAAGCCATGCTCATTCCAGAACTCCTGCATGTCTTTTGTATAATACTGTTCAAACTGGGCCAGGGTGGTCGACATGGGTATATCGGCCATTCCATCGGTAATGGTTCCGGTTGGAACACCGTCCTTATCCAGTATGACCGTGCCTCCCTTGGGAAGTTTCTTCATCCCCTTGGTAATCCCGAGTGCCTTGAGGGCTGCTGAATTCACTACGGCCATATGGGTTCCGTTGGCAAGTACAAGCGGGTTGTCGGGTGAAGCGGCATCAAGTTCAGCTTTTAAGGGCAGGCGTTTTTCAGCGAACTTGTTTTCGCTGGCCGAAACACAGGCTACATAGACCCAGTCTCCCTTAGGAGTTTTCTTTACCCAGGCTTTGATATGTTCCAGGGCTTCTTTCACCGAAGGTGTTTCAGGGAAACGGCAATCAACCCATGAACTCTTCATCATGGCTGCTTCCATCGGATGACAGTGTGCGTCGATAAGTCCGGGAACCACCGTACTTCCTCCCAGGTCGACCATCTTTGTAGCCGGACCGGCAAGCTTCTTTATTTCCTCTACACTGCCGACTTTAAAGAATTTCCCGTCTTTGATAGCAACAGCCGAAGCTGTGGAACCTGCAGCATCCAGCGTAACAATCTTTGCATTGTAATAAATTACATCAGGCACCGCCTGGGCCATTGCCGCAACAACAGGGACCCAAATCAATGCTGCAAGCATCAGTAAAGCTGTTAACTTTTTCATATTCCCTCCTTTTGATTGATTAATATTCGGTTTAATGATCCTTAACCGCCAGTTCGATAATACTCCGGCCTGTTTTTGTTGGTATGATACTGGTAATCGAAAATCCGCAGTCATTAAATAATTCTGAATATTCCTTTAAGGTCCTGTCCTGTCCGCCAACAAGGATAAAGAAATTCATATCCATCCACGGGGTGATGCTCTCAGCTCCGGGATCATCGTTCATCAGGTGTTCGATTACCAGCACACGCTTTTGCAAGGGATCATCTGAACTCCTGATGGCAAGGTACATATTCTTCATGATCATCCTCACCTTTTCCTCAGGCCAGTTATGAAGCACATTCTTCATGGTATACACATCACCATCTGATGGCAGGGACTGGAAAAAATCACCTGCCTTCAAACTGATCCTCTCTCCCATAACGCCTTCTGGCAATTTCCCAGTCTCTAATGTTTCTTCCAGGTCGAAGATCGTGCCGCTCATTGCCTGGTTCGCACTGAGAACAGCCATGATAAACGAACCCTTTCCTCCGCCAACATCAATAATATGCCTGAACCTGCCGAAATCATAGGCCTTCGCTATATGTTCGTTCTCAGTCACCGAGAGGTTGGTCATGGCTCTCTGGAAGACCTCGAGCAGCTCAGGCTTGTCCTTTAAAAAATCCAGGGACCCGCTACGGTGAGTTTCCGAAAAGCCTTCCCCGCTTCCTGCCTTAAGCACTTCGATGATCTTTCCCCAGGGCTCATACCTGTAAAACACCCCGTTCAGCAATGCGGCATCCCGCTGGCTGAAAGGGTGGTCCCTGAGCAGGTATCTCCCGAATCCAGTCAGGGTGATTTCTTTGGTTTCAGGACTGATCTCAACGAACCTCAGCTGGGCGCAACAACGAAGAAACCTGAACAAGGTCCCGGGTTCTATCTTCACATCCGCAGAAAGTGCTTCCAGACTTTTACTTCCGCCCTTCAGAAATTCAGCGATGTCCAATTCTGCAAACGCATATGTAATGCATGTTTGCCAGTTACCATAAATGAACCCCCTCATTCTGCCGATGTTCGCCTTATGATCCTGTTCCATCAACCTTGATTTTAGTATCGTGTAATAAGCTGTATATTAAGCTGTCAATTCCTTTACCTGCCGGAAATACCAGCGAAATCAATCCCCCCGGAATACTAACCGAAAGGCCTGCAAATAAATTCAGATGCTTGAAACTGCAATGGTACATGATTTTACCTTCATGCATTTCAGCTTCAACTGCCTCCGTTTCATACCATTCATGAGGCACCCTGAATCCCAGTCCGATCGCTTTGCCCGCCGCTTCTTTCAATGTCCATAGTATATGCATGAACAAGAGGGGATCAGGCTCATGCCCGCATACCGCTTTTTCTCTTGCACTGAGGACCGCAGGTATGATCGAGTTGTTTTTTTCCGAAACCGTCTCTGCATCAATCCCCATCGGCATAGCCAGTGGAAAGCACAATCCCGCGTTCCAGTCCTCCCCGTGGGCAATCGAAATCCCATACGGCTCAGAAAGGTTCTTAAGGATTGGTTCGCCAAAACTTCCGTTGATGATCTGCAGGGAAACAGGGTCAATGCCCGGAAACACCTTGCTGATTGCCGATTTTGCTGCTATCCTGCCATGCAGGTATGATTGTCTGCGGATGAGGGAGCGGTAAGCGCCGGCATCCCCGAGTTCTGCAGGATGCAGAAGCTTCGCGGCTCTTTCATTCAGCGTTTCTTCACTGAGGGTTCCTAAAAGAGAAATTCCGGCCGGTATCATTCTTCCTTCTCCCCCCATTTCATGAGTGTTTTAGCCAGGTTGGCAACGAAAGGTTCGGATATGACCGATACATGGTTGCCGGGAATGTTCACTATGGTGAGATCCTTTTTTATCCATTTTCCCCAGCCCAGGTCGGCGCTCCGATCAGGAACAGGGCTGCGTTCATCCAAGGGAGGCAGAGCTTCTTCGGCCCTGATGAGAAGGGTTTTTCCTTCGAAGGAACCGGGGCGGCAGGCCGAGGTGATCTCGTTATGATGTATCATCAGTTCCAGGTAGCCATGGAAATCACCCAGCTTCATATCAGGAGGCACAAGGTTCACTCCCTTGAACGCCTTAAGAAACACCTCCGACTGCTCCTCTGATGATTTGCCTTTAAGATCGGTGGCGCTGATACCCAGGGAACGGCCAACCAGGTGGGCCACCTTGCCTGCGAAAACCAGCATCCTGTCTACCGGATCGATCACAGCATTCGCTTTTCCCATGGTTTCCTCAACAGGGGCAAGCTGATCGATGATCATAAGGCAAGGATTCTTTCCTGTTCTTTCACCTGCCTGTCTTGCCATTTCAAAGGCTATGAGGGCCCCCATAGACCATCCGGCAAAAATTACATCATTAAGATCGGCAGGCAGATTAATATCTTCGAGATAACTCTTCGCAATATCTCCAACGGTATCAAAGGTTCTGCCCGATAAACCGGCAGCCTGCAATCCGTATACAGAGTAATCCTGCCCGAGTTCCCTCCCCAATTCGTAATAGCAAAGCACATTGCCCCCTGCAGGATGCACAAGGAACAACAATTTTTTACCGCTCCCGGGCCTGATAGGAACAAGGGCCGATGGCTTCTGCTGCCTGTCCGAATCCCTTAAGAGTTCGGCCATCTTCATCACATTTCCCCTCTCAAACAAGGTGGCAAGCGGAAGATGTACATGAAACTCCCTGTCAATAGCGGCAAACAGCTGTATCGCAAGCAATGAATGGCCTCCCATATCGAAAAATCCGTCTTCTATCCCCATCTTATCCTGCTTCAGGATCTCCCTGAAAATATTCAGAAGCTTCAGTTCTACAAGGTCCCTCGGCGGGGTAAAAGACACGGATGCTTCACTGCCGGGCTCCGTCATCCGCCTTAACTCCTTAAGATCGATCTTACCGTTCGGAGTGAGCGGAAAATTCTCATATATATGAAATGCAGATGGGATCATATAGGCCGGCAGTTTTTTCTGCAGCCAGGCCCTCAGAAGGGCTTCATCACATGCGGCACCGGGTTTCAGCCTTATGGCAGCCTGCACTGTATTCACCGATGCAGCGCCTTCGGGGATCAGCACAACGGCCTGTTCAATGAGCGGACTTGTATTCAGTACATTCTCTATTTCCCTGGTCTCGACCCTGTAACCCCTGATCTTGACCTGGTGGTCGCTGCGGCCGAGGAAAATTACTGATCCTGCATCCTGCATCCTGCCTGAATCCCCGGTGCGATATATCCTTTCCCCAGGAACGAAGGGATCTCCGGCAAATTTCTCTGCTGTAAGCTCAGGGCGGTTAAGATACCCCCTGGCAATGTTCTTTCCGCTTAAAATGATCTCACCCGCAACTCCCTTCGGGAGCAATTGCAGTTCGTTACCGGTAATATACACCGAGGTGTTGTCGAGGGGCCATCCGATCGGGAAGGAAGATAGAGCGGGATCAAATTCAAACGGAACCTCGTAAGTAAGGGATCCGATTGTAGATTCGGTCGGACCGTAATGATTGATGATCCTGAGTCCGGGTGAAACTGATCTTACGCTTTGGGCAAGCGAAGGGGTGCATTTTTCTCCCCCGCATATCAGCAGTTTCTTTGGGAGCAGGCTTGCGGACTTTTCTGAATGAAGCAGGCTCAGCAAATGCGAGGGCACTATCTTCAGGCAGTCGACCGGTTGTTTATCAAGCCATTCAGCCAGAAGGGCCGCATCTGTGGTAAGATCTTCGGGAACAATGACAACTTCTCCCCCATGGATAAGGGGCGGAAAGATCATGGTGTTTCCAAGGTCTGCTGCTATGGATGAGATTGTGGCAAAGGAATCCCCGGCATTTAGTTTCATCCGCTTCCAGACTGCTTTCGAATAATTCAGCAGTTGTTCCGAACCAATGCATACTCCTTTCGGAGTTCCTGTAGTTCCTGATGTATAGATAACATAGGCAAGTGAGGGATCGCTGGCAGTCTGATAAGGCAAATCACCGTTTCCTGCTTCGGCCATAAGGTTTTCAAAAAGTCCGACAGGCGCTCCTGCCCCGGTATAAGCATCTGCCACCTCCTGTGAACCGATGATGAGCTTTAATCCGGCATCTTTTGAAATGAAATCAAGCCTTTCGGAAGGCAGGTGCACATCGAGAGGGACATATGCTGCCCCGGCTTTAAAAATCCCGAGTATGGATATCAGTAATGAGGCATTACGCGGAAGAAGCAATCCAACAAGGTCTCCTCTGCCAACTCCTCTTCGGGCAAGGACTTTAGCCAGGTGCGTCGACTCCTGGTCCAATTCGGAATAGGTGAGCCTGCGGTGAAAATCACGCAGGGCCGTGTTCCCGGGAAACTCCTTTGCCATGGAGCTGAATTCGCCCAGCCATGTTGCAGGTTCACTGGTACCTTGCCCAAAATATTCTTCAGTGTTTCCCCGGCAAAGCGAACGCTGGCTTTCAGGAAAGTACTTTATCCTGCCACATTGCTCTGCTGTATTTTCCACTATCGACGACAGCAGGAGTTTGTAATTGAGAAGGATGTTCTGAATGATTTCGGGGCGGAAGATATCCGTTGGATAAGTCACCGAAAGGATCAGTCCGTTGTTGGCTTCCTCAACCCAGAAGTTCAGGTCGAATTTCGAAAATGAATAATCTATGCTTTCGGGCTTGACGCTAAGTCCTTTGACACTGTAGAGCGAAGGGATGTTCTGATGCACGAAATGTACCTGGAAGACCGGGTTGGTACCCAGGTTGCGGTCGGGGTTCACTTCTTCGATCAGCTTCTCAAATGGCAGCTCCTGCCGCATGAATGCCTGCTGGGAATAAGCTTTTATTTCTTTCAGAAAATCGAGGGCTGACTGTTTTTCTCTGGTCCTGACCCTCAGTGGCAGGGTGTTGATAAAAAGCCCCATGGTGTTCTGGAACGAAAGCTGGTTGCGACGGGCAACAGGCACACCGACGATGATATCGCTCTGATTGCTGTATTTCGACATCAGCAGGGAAAAAGCCCCAAACAGAAGATGGAAGAGGGTAATGTTTTCCTTTTGGCAAAACTGCCTGAGCCGATCGGCTTCGGCTACATCCATTGAATTCACTTCTTTGCTACCCCTGTGCGACATGATGGCCGGCCTGGGAAAATCAAGCGGCAATTTCAGGGGGTCGGGCAGCTGCTCCAGCTGGGATTTCCAGAATGCAAGCTGTTCCTTATACACCGGACCGGACATCCAGTCTTTCTCCCATTTCACGAAATCGACATACTGGTATTCAGGCACGGGAAATGGTGATGGTTCGTTGCTTTCAAGCGCTCCGTAAGTCATCGAAAGTTCCTTGGCAAACAAGGCGTTCGACCATCCGTCGGAAATGATATGATGCGGATTGATCAGGAGAATATATTCCAGGTCATCCAGGTGCAATACTTTGAAGCGGGTAAGAGGAAGTGTATCGAGAGGAATGGGCATTTTCCCGTGTTCCAGGGCTTCTTTCATTGCCCAGGTTTCCTTTTCGGCAGCAGGCAGGCTGCGAAGATCCTCATACAGAATTTCAGGTTTCCCTTTCGTATGTACCTTTTGCACGGGCATCCCGTTTTCGAGATGGAAGGTGGTCCTCAGGATCTCATGCCTTTCGGTAAGAATTCCGAGGCTCCTTGCAAGAATATCGATGTTGAGGGGAAACACGGCAAACATCCGCAGTGCAACAGGATTATTATAAAGACCCTCCCCTTCGGTCAGCTTATCGAGGAACCACATCCGCTCCTGGGCTTTGGAGAGAGGATACACCCCGGCGGCATTCCTTTCCATTTTGGCAGGCTTGCCCGGCCTTGGGGCCGATTCATCCCTTCCCTTCCTGAGCAAGGCTTTCAGCTGATCAGGACTGAGGCCCGAAAGGCGCTGGTTCAGTGATTTTTCCTCATTCGCCATTGCTTCTCAGGATCAGGGGTATGTGAGGACCAGTTTACCAATATGCCTTGAACGCGACATTGCAGTGAGGGCTTCTTTCAGCTGGCTCACGGGATACACCTGGCAAGGCAGGGGTTTGAAAACACCGGCATTGTATAGTTCTGCTATCTCGAGAAGTTGCTCCTTCAGCTTTTTTGGTTGTATCAGGTACAACGAAATATCGAGCACCGAAAAGGTGATGCCTTTCCTGAATAGTCCCATGGGCAGCATGGTGTTTTTTGCAATATCCTTTTTGTCGATCTGGATAAAACGGCCGAAAGGAGAGATTATCTCCAGCCCTCTCATCATGGCATCCCCCGACAGGGTGTTCAGGATCACATCCACTCCCCTGCCCCCGCTGAGTTCCATAACCTGGTCTCCGAACAGAACCGACCTGGAATCCATAGGATAAGCGATGCCCCTTTGTTTCAGGAAATCCCTTTTTTCGGGAGAGCCTGCGGTGGCAAAGACCATGACTTTCTTCCATGCTGCGATCTCAAGGGCTGCCAGTCCGACCCCGCCTGTGGCCGTATGGATAAGAACCGATTCGCCTTCGCTGATGTTTCCCAGCATTACCAATCCGGTAAACGCTGTTAGGAACACTGTAGGAATCGCTGCGGCTTCCTCAAAGCTCAGCGTCTTTGGCTTTGGCACCACCTGCAGCAGTGAGAGGTTGAAAATATTGATAAAATGGCTGCCTGGTTGAACTTTCCCGTCGATGAAAGTACCGGCCGAAAGAGCAATTACTTCATCGCCCGGACTGATGCCTTCGACCCCGGCTCCTACCCTGGTCACTACGCCGGCAAAATCGGATCCCATATTGGAAGGGACCCCCGGGGCTTCGGGATACTGCCCCATGGCGATCATCAGGTCGCGGTAATTCAGGCTGGCAGCTTTGGCCTTAACCTGCACATAACCTTCGGGCGGATCAGCGACGGCAGCCTCCCTGAAACTGATGTTCAACGAACCCGGTGTCCCGGTTTCGCATGCAAAACATTCGCCTGAGGGGAGCTTGCTTTTGTCGGGCTTCTCTTCAGCACCGGCCGGCCGCCCCGACGAAAGTCCCAGCTTCTTTAAGAGGATCTCCTTCTGCTCCGGGGAAAGATTCGCGATCTTCTTTAAAAGTTCATCATTGTTCATTCTCGATCTCCTTCAGCATGGCTTCAATCTCATCGGAACCCTTTGACGCAATGATCATCTCGACGATCCTGTCCGACAGGCCTTTCACCGTGGGGTTCTCAAAAAACACGTTCGGCTGGAGCTCCAGGTCAAACTCATCCGCAATATTCGAAATAGTCTGAATGGCAAGCAGCGAATTTCCGCCAAGTTCCATAAAAGTATCATTGATCCCGATCTTGTCTATGCCCAGTATGCCTTTCCATATCCCAGCCACTGCAATCTCGATCTCGTTCGAAGGAGCTTCGAAAGCTGTTGATAATGCCGGGCGTTCATAGGTCGACGAGCTCTCTGCCTTCTCTTCTTCCTTTTCCTGTTTCTCCTTCTTTTTATACGAAGGCCTTTCTTCCATGATATCCTGGTTAAGCTCGGTGGTGTTGATCACGATCTGCCCGAATTGTTTGAACTCAAGCATACGTTTGAATACCTCAACCCCTTCGTTGGGCAGTATGTCGTTCTTCCTCGCAAAAGCGCTCATGTCCATGGCCGGCTTGGGAGCATAGTCTTTGGACTGTTCCTGGCTGACTTTTCCAATGTTCTGTACAAGTCGTTTGAAAGACACTTCGCCCACATTCACCAGCAACATCCCCTGTTCATCGAAAAGCCGCGCCGAAAACTTCATTTCAGGATCATCCGGCACCCAGTTATCCGCAATTTTCAGATAACACCAGAAATTTGCAGGCAACGGATGGTAAACGCTAATGTTGCTGTATGAAAACGGCAGGTAAAGCCTTCCGTCAACCAGGGGGATCGAAGAAGAAGTGGCCACGTCGAACATAGCCGGATGAAGGGAGAAATACTTCATATCATCAAGAAATTCATCCCTGAGCTTCAACCTGATCAGAAACTCTTTCCCGTTATACTGATGCGAGATCTTACAATCCCAGCGGTTATCATATCTCAGGACAGGCCGGCCCTCTCCGTCAAGCAGTTCGAGGAAATGCTTTGATGTATCGGTTTTCCCTCCTATCTGCCGGGATAACTCTTCAACATTTATGACTGCGGATGGCTTCTCTCCCGAAAGCCTGAATTCACCTTTAACATGGTCCATCCATATCTCTCTCGCTGATTCGGGTTTCTCCTCCCTGCTGCTGATCCTGAACGAAAGCTGCTTCCCCGAGGGCTTTACCATCAGGCGGATCTTCCTTCTCATACCGGGATCGTAGATCAGGGGTGTCACAAAGGAGAGACTTAACACTTCAAAATGGGCTGCAGAATCCTTGAACCTGACGTATTCATTCAGGATCTCCATAGTTGAAATCCCAATGAATGCAGGTTTCCCCGACAAGCGATGGGAACTGAGAACCCAGTCACGCTCCGGGTCGATATCTACGTAGAAAATTTCCTGGTTGTTGTCGGATACCTGGAATTCAATGTGGATGCCGTTCCGGTTTTCTGCATGTGAGAATCCCTTTCCCGACTGCAGTATCTGCTTTTTCTCAGCTTTGGTCTTTTCCCAGTTGGCCGCCATACCTACGATGCCCCATTGCCCCCAGTTGATCGAGAGAGTTCCATCATTCAACAGGTGTTTCCGGTATTGTGCAAATGAATCCATGAACGAATTGGATCCGCAGTAATCAATTCTTGCAGCTTCGCCGAATACCGCAGAAATCGATGAGAAAAGGAAAAAGAAATCAAGCTTCCGGTCTTTGAACAGTTCATGAAGTATCAGGGTGCCGTGAACCTTAGACTTCAGCACCAGGTCGGCCTGGTCCTTGTCTTTGAGGGCGATCACACCGGCGCCAGGCATGCCTGCCGAATGCAGTATCCCGCATATATTTTTGTTCTCTTTTTCGAGTTGGCGGATGAGGTTCTTCGTCCCCTCGTAATCCGAGGCATCGAGTCTTGAAAGGATGACTTCGGCGCCTAGGGACTCAAGTTCCATGATATCGCGCACCCTCATGGCTGTAATGTCTTCAGGTTCGGTTGACGCTGAGATGGCCTCCCATTCATTGCGGGGAGGCATGGGGGAACGATGGGTGAGGACCAGTGTCGCCTTAACCCTGCCAGCGATGTATTTTGCCAATTCCATCCCAATCCCGCTTACACCTCCGGTGATGAGATATACCCCATTTTCCCTGAGGTCGTTTGAGTTAAGGACTGTATTGTCGGGTACTATCTGCGTATAATCTTCTATCCACCTGAAGCCGTGACGGTAGGCAATAACCGTTTCATCGGCCGAAAGACGGCATTCACTAATTACGGCATCTGCCATTTCTTTCATCTTACCAGGTTCGGGAACGGGCGGCAGGTCAAGCAAACGGGCTATAATCCCAGGATGTTCCTTGCCGATAACTCTTGCAGGCCCCACCGCGAGTGCCTTTTCAGGAGCAAGTATCTCCTCACCTGTCACATTGTACAGATGATTCACCACAAAGAGAAGGAAAAGGTCTTTGATATGTCCTTCGCTGATAAGAGCCTGTTCGAGATACATTGGGGCATAAAAATTTTCCGAAGTCAGGTGCTCTGCATTGCCTGGATCAAGATGCCCTGGTTTCGGGGGCTTCCCGTAATTCCATGCATATATGATATTGGACGGACTCGTGCTCTTGAATTTCAGAGCTTTAATGAGTTTCTGGTAATGATCCTTGCGGCCGGGGTCGATCACAAAGCCACCGTTTTCTTCCGCGAAATCCTTCCCTTTAATTACGGTGAAACAGCTTGCTGAAGCAGCTTCCAGCTCTTTTTTCACATGCTGGCATAACCCTTCCTCATCGGCAAACAGAAGCCAGCATGCTTTTTCAGATACTTCAGCAACGCTTGCCATGCCATTTACAGGAATGCTGCGTGCAGGGGCCGTACGTTTCCATCCTGGGACATAGAACCACTGGTTGACATCGGTCCTCTTTTTGTTCTCTGACTTCGACTTTGCCGCATCCTTCCTGGTGAAATCGATGATATAGGGTTTTCGTTCGTACGGATAGCCCGGGTAGGAAACGAGGGTGCGGCTGGTTTTATCAAACAGCTTCCAGTCGAAATAATCACCGTTTGACCAGATCTGTCCGAGGGAAGCATAAAAATGCGACAGGCGTTCTGACTTATTGTCAAGGGAGGGGATTGTGCTGATAACTCCATGCGGACTGTCTTTTGCCAACTGCCTTTTTACTGCCGATTCGAGTGACTGTCCGGGCCCTGATTCTATAAACACTGCCGGGGCTGTGTCGAGGCAGAGCTTTGCGGCATCACCAAAACGAACGGTCTTGCGTACATGCTTCACCCAGAAATCTGGATTGGTTGATTCTTCAGCCGTGAGCCATTGACCTGTAACGGTTGATGCGATAGGGATGGTTGGAGCTGAAAGTTTTATTTCTTTGAAAAACTCTGCAAAAGCAGGCAGGCAGGGCTCCATCATAGGCGAGTGGAAGGCGTGGGAAGTCGGGATCTTTTTATTGAAGGTCCTGGTTTTGTTAAGCTCCTCAGCGAATTTGTCGATGATATCCGTCGGTCCTGATGCGACACATAATCCCGGACTGTTTACCACGGCAACCTCCAGGCCTTCGGGCAGAATGGGGCCGATCTGTTCTTCAGTAAGAAGTACAGCCAGCATGGCTCCGCCCGGGAGGTCCTGTACCAGGCGTCCCCTGCGTGCTACTGCCTTCAGTGCATCCTTCAGTGAGAACACCCCTGAAACGGTCGCTGCGACATATTCTCCGACACTATGACCGATAAGCATATCGGGCTTAAGTCCCATTGACATCAGGAGCCGGGCCTGTGCGTAACTGACAATGAAAAGGGCAGGTTGTGTGATCCATGTCTCATTGATCTTTAACGAAGCCGCTTCCTCATCCGCAGACGAGGGAAATAAAACAGTTCTGATATCCATGCGCATCTCTTCTTTCAGGATCTCAGCGCATTCATCGATCGTCTTCCTGAAAACTTCAAACGTATCATACAAAGCCAGGCCCATCCTGATGTACTGGTTCCCCTGTCCGGGAAACATGAACACCAGCGGTCTTTTATCGGCCGATTTTATGGTGTTGGCTGCTTTAGTGCCAAGTCCTGCAAGCAGCTCTTCCCTGGTCCTGAATGGGATTGCCGTTCTGTTAAGGAAGTGATGCCTTCCGTAACGCGAGGTGTATGCCACTGAATGCGGATCCACGTCGGGAGATGATTCAAGAAATGCCTTGATCTCTGCCTGTGCATTTGCAACAGCATTCGGGCTGCGGCCTGAAACCAGCAGGAGGTCGCAAGGGAGTTCATTTTTTACAGGGTCCGTGGCTGGGGCTTCCTGAAGGATAAGGCAGGCATTTGTCCCGCCCACACCAAAAGCATTCACCAACGCCCTCAGGGGTGTTCCGTTCTCATGTTGCCAGTTCTTTAATTCGGTGTTGACAAAGAAGGGGCTGTTCGGGAAATCGATCTTCGGATTCGCTTCCCTGAAATTCAGGCTGGCAGGAAGAACTTTGTGCTTGAGGCAGAGCGCTGTCTTTATCAGGCTTGCCGCACCCGAAGCAATGTCGCAATGCCCGATATTGGTCTTTACTGAACCCAGGGCGCAATACTGTTTGCGGTCGGAATGCATCCTGAATGACTCCGAGAGAGAAGTCACTTCAATTGGATCACCAATAGGTGTTGCTGTTCCGTGTGCTTCAACATATGTGATAGTATCTGCTGACACCTCTGAGAGCGCCAGGGCTTCGGTTATAACCTCAACCTGTCCTTCAACAGAAGGGGCTGTGAAACCCACTTTCTTGTTCCCGTCGTTGTTTATGGCCCCGCCCAGGATTACGGCATAGATGTTATTCTTATCCCTAACCGCATCTTCATATCGTTTTAAAATGACAACACCGCAACCCCTGCTGAATACAGTCCCGTTGGCTTCCTTGTCGAAGGTATGGCAATGCCCGTCAGCTGATTCCATCCCACCGGCCTGGTAGAGATAGCCATGTTTTTCAGGGATTTCGATGGTAGCTCCCCCTGCAATGATCATGTCACTCTGGTAGTTCATCAGGCTGTTGATCCCTGTCACTACAGCGACAAGTGATGTTGAACATGCACACTGTACATTCACGCTTGGCCCGGTTAGGTTCAACTTGTACGAAACCCTGGTAGTGACATAGTCCTTGTCATTGCTGGTAACAATAGAAGCGCCGCTGGCATTCTTCTTAACCCATGGGTTTTCCATAGTTTCAACCAGGTGAAGGGGAGTACCTGTCCCTCCGAACACTCCTATTCGTTCCTTTGTTGTATGCGGATCACAACCTGCATCTTCCAGGGCATGCCATGAACATTCAAGGAAAATCCTTTGCTGGGGATCCATAAGTTCTGCTTCCCTGGGCGTATAGCCAAAAAATTCCGCATCGAAATAATGTGCTCCGTCAATGATTCCACGGTTCCTTATATAATTCGGCTGGTTGAATACCGCCGGTTCCACACCTGATGCAATCAGTTCCTCATCGGTAAATGTACTCAGCGTTTCGAGTCCCTTCAGCAGGTTATTCCAGTACTCGTTGATATTCCTGGCTCCGGGCAAACGGCAGGCCATCCCAACAATGGCAATCCGGCCTTCAAGGTTGTTTTGTTCATCTGGTTGCATATCGCGTTAGTTTTAATTGTTATCGGGAAAAATCCGTTTATTAATCTGCTGTTTGATGTGTTTGTTCCGCATCGCAACCCTGGTTGCAATGTCATTTTTTGAATAATCAGGCTGGTCTTTCCTGATAAAAGCAGCCAGAGTGCGGATGGTCGGGTATTTAAACAGGTCAACAATGCTGATTTCTGTCTTTAACTTTTCTTCGATCAGGTCCTTCATCTTCACCAGGAGAAGGGAATGTCCGCCGACTTCAAAAAAATTATCCTTAAGGGAAAAGGCTTCATGATCCAGTATTTCTTTCCAGATCGCCTTGAGGGCTGCCTCGGTTTCATTCATATGATGCTGTAAAAAGTCAGGGATTTTAGGGGTTTGCGGACGAAGATGCACCAGGGCCCTGAAATCAGTCTTGCCGTTGGGAAGTGTAGGAATGGCATGGGCTACGATGAAATTACCCGGGATCATGTAAGCCGGAAGATGAAGCTTCAGAAATTCTCTGAGTTCATTGTCTTTAATTTCTGCACCTGGTTCCGGAACGATAAAGGCTGTAAGGCGGATATCTTCCTCCTTTTGTTCCTGGGCATGAACAACAACTCTTCTGATTCCGGGAAAACGAAGCATGAGCGTTTCAACTTCCCCCAGTTCTATCCGGAAACCCCTGACCTTGACCTGCTGGTCGGTACGCCCGAGGAATTCAACAGCACCATCCCAAAGGTAGCGGCCGAGATCGCCGGTCCTGTATATCTTACTGCCCTCTTCCTCACCGACAGGGTTGGGAATAAACCTCGCTGCTGTTTGGATGGGATCCTCAAAATACCCTTCGGCAAGTACATGCCCTCCGAGATATACTTCACCGGTAACTCCTATTGGTACAGGTTCAAGGTTCTCGTTCAGAATATAAAATGCGGAATTGAAAATCGGGTAGCCAATAGGAACCATCCTCAAAGGAGAATTCCTGGAACAATGCCAGCATCCCATATATACGGTTGCCTCGGTGGGACCGTAGAGGTTGATCAGGCGTGCACCGGATTCGGAGAAGATCTGTTCCTGCAGGGTTTTTGAAAGTTTCTCCCCTCCTGAAATAATCGTGCTGAGAAATTTTGCCCGCTTCAGAACCCCCGCATCACATAAGGCCTTCAGAGCAGACGGAACAAACTGTACTGTATTCACCTTCATTTCGTTCAGGATGGCCTCAATCCGTTCCGGAGCCTGGAGCTCGCTTCGCTTCTCAAGCACCAGACTGGCCCCGCTGATGAGGGGTGTGAAAAGTTCAAGAAAAGAAATATCAAAATTGATGGAAGTGGTAGATAAGAAGGTATCCTTTTCTCCTGCCTCAATTTCCATTTTCATCCATATAATGAAATTAAGGAGGCTGTCATGGCCGATCATCACTCCCTTTGGATTGCCTGTCGAACCGGAGGTGAACATGATGTATGCAAGGTCGGAGGGAACTCCTGTTGTCCTTTCTGAGGTCAGGTGATCAGCTATCGTCTCATCCAGAAGCTCATCAACAGTAATAATCTGCTCCGATAATTCTTTTTTACGGTTCACCCTCTCCTTGTCAACAATGAGGAAGCGTATCCTGGTCTTTTCGATGACATACTTCAACCGCTCTTCAGGATAGTAAGGGTCGAGGGGGATGTAAATGGCACCGGCATTGAAAACGGCCAGAATACAAATGACCATATTCGGAGAGTTTTCAAGATGCAGTCCTACAGGATCTCCTCTCTGAACTCCCAGTCTCCTGAGATTTGCAGTGATCACATCGGTTTTACTACCCATTTCCGAGTAAGTGATTACCTCCTGTCTGGAGACAAGTGCAGGTAATCCGGGTGTTTTAACGATCTGCTTAAAGATCAGGTCGGCAATGGTTCCTTTCTCCTCATGGTTAAAAGCAGTCTCGTTCCACTCATACACGATTCGGTTAAACTCCCTCGTAGAGATAAGGCTCAGTTTTGAAACCGTCGTACCGGGAGAAACTGAAACATGCTCGAGAACCTGTACGAAATGATCGGCAAGAGTCTCCATCGTATCTGGATGGTAGAGCTGTTTCGAATAGGTGAAAACGATTTCGGCATCTTCTTGATCGCTGAAGATCTCAGCAAACAGGTCGAATTTTGAATTTCCGGTGAATTCCTCACGGGCAATGCCGGTAAGTCCCGCTTCTGTTGTAAAATCCCAATTGGTCTCATGGTATGCAAACATGATCTGGAAAAAAGGATTGATTCCCGGGATTCTTTCGGTTCTGAGTATTTCACTCATCCGGGTAAAAGGAAATCTTGAATGCGGAATATTTTGGAGTATAGACTCCTTAACGTTCATAAGCCAGTTGGTGAATGTCAGAGCCGGGTCTAATGTGACCCTGAAAAGCATGGTATTGACAAAGTACCCGATAGCTGATAAGAAATCTTTTTTCCTGCGGTTCGCAACCGGGGTTCCAATCAGAAAGTCGTTGCGGCCGGTATGCCTGCAGAGCAAGACGGAGAATGCCGCCAGGCAGGTCATGTACATGCTGACCCCCAGTTTATCTCCCTGGTTTTTCAGGGCCATCCTAAGGGCAGCCCCCATCTTACGTCTTACCTGCCCTCCTTCCTGCGCAAAGGATTCGGGACGTGTATAGTCGGTTGGAATTTCGAGGAGGGTAGGCACCTGTGCAAGCTGCTGCTTCCAGTATTCCCTGTCCTCTGCAAATCCTTCGCTGCCAAGGTAATCTCTTTCATCAAGACAAAACTGCAAATATCCCTTACTGACCCGGGTATGCGGGACTTTTGTCCCTGACTTTGCCTGCTCATAAAATATCGAAAGATCCTCTATAAAGACCTCGAACGAGAATCCGTCGAACACGATATGATGCACTATGAAAAACAGAACATGGGTATTCCTGTCAAGTTCAAACAACAGGAAACGGTACAGGTGCCCGGATTCAAGGTCCAGAGGTTCGGATGCTGCTTTACGTGCCTCTTCCAAGGCACTGGCTTCCGGGATAGCATTTCTGCCAGGGCCGGTATCGAAAATCTCAAGAACACCTGATGCAGGAACATTTGCAAAAACCGGGGACTCGTTTTTTCCGGAGGGAAATGTCATCCGCAGACATTCATGCTTCCTTACAATTTCCCGGAGTGCTTTTTCGAGGCATTCAATATCCAGAGCTCCGTTAAGCCTTATGCTGTAAAAGATATTGTAGGCTGCAAGATGAGCCTCGGTTTGATGAATAAACTGAAGGGCTTTCTGGTTTTCCGAAAGGAGTGGCCGGCTTTGGTCCACTGAGCCTGATCCTGCATGTACATTCTGTTCACTCTCCTTGTCTTTTGAGGCAGTAACAGTTTCCGTAGCCGGGGCAGTGATCCCTTTTTCAAGCAACAGCCCCGAAGGGGTGGGATTGTCAAAAACGGATTTGATCTGCATGCTTTGCCCAAATCTGGAATTTAACTCGATGACCAGGGCATTTGCTTTCAGGGAATTCCCCCCGAGGTCAAAAAAGTTGTCGTCCATCCCTATGCCTTCAAGTCCCAGGACTTCCTCCCAAATCCTGGCCATGAGTTTTTCATCAGCATTCACGGGAGGAATGGCAGGGTAACCCAGATCAGGCCTTTGAATACCTGGCAGGGGAAGGGATTTCCTGTCAATTTTTCCGTTCGGCAGCTGAGGCATGGAATCCAGGCTGACAAACACTTCGGGGATCATAAAATCGGGAAGGCTGTTGAGCAGCATCTTCCGCAGTTCATGAACAGGAATCGATTGTCCGAGGTTAAAAACAAGGTATGCAATAAGGCGTTTTCCGTTAAGCCGGTCAGAGACAACCTTTACCACTGCATGCTTCACTGCCGGAATTAAGGCCAGGGCATGTTCAACTTCGGGAAGTTCAATCCTGAAACCCCTGATCTTCACCTGCTGATCCCTACGGCCAACAAAATGGAGGTTTCCTGCAGCATCTTCCCTGACCAGGTCTCCCGAGCGATACAGTCTTAAGATCTCTCCCCCGTTCATCTTTCTTTCGATGAAAGTGCTGGCTGTGAGCTCAGGCATATTTCGGTAACCTTGAGCAATACCCGGCCCTGCAGCAATAAGCTCACCTGTTTGACCAGCTGTAACAGGATTTTGATTTTCGTCAACAACGAATACAAGCGTCCCGGATAGGGCTTTCCCGATATGGGCAGGTTCCCCGGGATAGAGACGGCATGAAGTCAGGTTTGCGGTGGCTTCGGTAGGGCCGTACAAATTCCAGAGCTGCAGTGAAGGCAGGAGGTTGAAGCTTCTTTGGATCAATTCGTCTGAAACGGATTCTCCCGATAAATAAACGACCGGGAGGGACTTCTTGTGAGTACTTCCGTTGGTGGATGTTTCAAGGTAGTGAAGGATTTCTGACCAGAGTGTGGGCACACAATACAGACCGAGGCCCGGATGACTGCTGTACCATTCCATGAGCTTTGAGGGCTGCCGTATCATCAGGGGATCCAGGATATGCAAGGTGCGTCCCGACAATAAGGTAGAATAGAACTGGGTCACGGCGGCGGCGAAAATAAAGGAGGATGTGAGTGGTAAACCCACCCCGGTAGCAGGCATCACTTCAGAAAAAAACCAGTGAACATAATAGGAGAGATTCCCATGGTCAATCATTACGCCCTTGGGATTACCTGTCGAACCAGAAGTATATAAGATATAAGCAAGGTCCCGGGACTGAACAGGGATCCTTACCAAGTCCTTGTCGTTCAGAGGATCCCTGATGCCTGACCAGTCGGGGATCAGTACCTGCGTGCCTGGCGGGCATTGCGGCTGAGGGAGTGAATTATCAGTGATCAGAAGACCAGCCCCGGCATCCTGCATCATATAACTTATCCTTTCACCCGGAAAAGCAGGTGAAAGAGGGATGTATGCAGCCCCTGTTTTCAGCACTGCGAGAACCGAAACAGCAAGGTTAGACGAAGGATTGAGTAAAATACCTATATGTGTTCCCTTTCCCGCTCCAAGCTGATGCAAATCCCAGGCAAGATTGGAGGAGATCCGGTCCAGCTCTCCGAAACTAAGGGTCTCCTCCCCCGAAACAATAGCTTCATGCTCCTGCGAAATTTTCGGGTTGGAAAATAACTCCTCATGAAGCGGAATAAAGCTGTTCATCATTAGTTTTCAGCTGGATCGGTCCGGGTAATACAATTATTTACTTTGTACTGAGGTCCCAGAGTTTGTACTTCAGCATCTGATCGGTGGAAGTCGGAAAATCCCCTATAAGATATTTCAGCAGGATGATCTTCGTGAGGATGGCCTGTCGTCCGTTTTCAACGTTCAGAAGGGATGTATTATAATCCATATATGTATTGATAACATTGATCTGAGTGGAGGCACCCATTTTCATTTTATGGACTTCATTATCGTAGGTTTTTTTCTCCAGGACTGAAAGTTCAACCTGGTTGATATAAAGCGGGATCAGGTTACCCAGGTCACTCAGCAGCTGATATACCTGCATTTTCGCATCAAATTGAATTTTTTCAAGCTGGGTTTTATTCAGATCATAGGCAGAGAGTTTTGTGAGGTAATCACCTTTCCTTTCTTCGTTCTTAAAAGGTATCTTATATGAAAGTGTAACATTAACAGAAGAGCCTGGGCTTCCGCTTGTAAAACTCTGATTGAAATCTGAAAAAGGCTGATAGGCTGTAGAACCGAAATACATATAACGAAGTTCCAGGTTCAGTTCATTCATCTTATTGTATTTGGCTCCCTTCATCTGGATCTGGGCTGCGGAAGTTGCAAGTTCCTGGCTTTTGTAATAATGTGCGTTATGAACCAGTGTATCTGCATTTTTAAATACCCATTGAGCATATTGTTTCCAGGGGAAAGTTGCAGGATCGGGCAGGGAATCGTGGAACTGGGGCACTTTTTTTGGCACCATATTTCCTTTCATACCTATAGACGTAATCAGGTCATACATTGAATTGGCGATCATGTTCTTTGCCTCGGCATACTGCTGGTTGATGTTGTATTCGTATGCTTTGGCACGATAAACTTCAGATTTTGCAAGCTGTTCATCGGCAATCATGGATTCAATATCCCTTAGGTAATCTTTTGCATCTTTCTCGGCATCTGAAAGTATCCTGAACAACTTCACTTTCTGGTAGGCGATATAATAATATGTGAGGGTATTCTTTATAAATAGGCAGATCTCATCGGAGAATGAAACATTCTGGGCCTTGTTCATCATCAGTGAAGCCAGGTAAGTCACATTATTGGTATTGTTTTTCCCAAGATCACGCAGAAGAGGCATAGTCACACCGGCCCACATACCTGATTCATTGACCGCCATGTTGGTACTTGGAAAAAAATTGGGGACTCCCGAGATAATCTCGGTTTCAGTTGAGAGCTTGAACCCGGTATAAAACTTCATCCCTATTTTTGTAGGAACCAGAAGCTGTCCCATGAGATAATAGGAATCCTGGAAGGTGACGGTGGGATCTGTTCCGTAAAAACCATACGCACTCAGTGACATCTGCGGATTAAAAGCGCCTTTTGTGGTTGTGAGCTGTCCCATGCTTTCGCCCACTAAATGTCTTTTAAGCCGGATATCGAAGTTCGTTTGCAGCCCTAATGATATAACCCGGAACACCGACAGGGAATCATAATTAAACATCTCCTGGCTTTTTGCCGGGAAGATTCCCGCCGTAAAAAGGAATAAAATCAGAATGCTCTTTTTCATCTCTCTTTTCACCTTGTTGTTTTATAATATCTCCTGTTTTATTGATCCGGCTTTTATCAGGCCAGCTGTCGTTTCGTAAGCTCTGCAAAAAAGCCATTCTTTTCAATCAGCTCTTTGTAAGTACCCTGTTCTATCATCTGGCCTTTATCGAGCACGAAAATCCTGTCGGCATTAATGATTGTGCTCAATCGGTGTGCAATCACGATCCTGGTCGCATTCAGCCTGTCGATACTGGAGCTCACAATCTGCTGTGTCTCGTTGTCAAGGGCGCTTGTTGCCTCATCAAAGATCAGGATCTTTGGATTGCGTATCAATGCCCTGGCTATGATGATCCTCTGCTGCTGTCCGCCCGACAAAGTATCCCCGCCCGGGGGAAGGATGGTGTACATTTTATTCGGAAGTGCATCGATCTCATCTTTGCATCCTGCCATTTCCGCCGCTTTCCAGGCTTCCTCTTCGGTATACATTGACGAGCCGGTAATGTTATAAAGTACAGTACCCTGCATGATCTTTGAATTCTGTAATACAACGCCAAGCTGATCCCTAACACCCCGAATGTCGAGGCCGCTTAGTTCTTTCTTATCGAACAGAATGCTGCCCACATTATATATTTCGAATCCCAGCAGCAGCCTGATAAGAGTAGACTTCCCCGATCCGGAAGATCCTGTAAACGCAACAAATTCACCGGGATGAATGGTAAGTGTGATATCTTTAAGACTCCAGTCAGGTGCGTCAGGATATTTAAAACTGAGATTGGTGATTTCAATGCCGCCGGAAAGTTCTCCAGGATCGAGCTTTTCGTTCATATCTTCAGTTTCGGCCACGAGAATAGGCTGGAAGAGCTGGTATGTGGGTTTGATATTCAGCAGGGGGACGGTAACCATGAAAGTCTGGATCAGGGCTCCCTGAAAACTCAGGTATGCGCTGTTGAATGCAACGAAGTCTCCGATCCCGAAGCCCGGGAGTCCTGAAGTAAAGATATTGTACACCCTTATAAAGATCAGCAATGAAGCCATGACAGGGAAGGTAACAGTAAAAATGCTGGCCACCATCAGCAGTGTACGCTTCTGCCTGTAATGATCTTTCTGCTGAGAATACCTGTCGGCCCAGATCGCAAAGACTTTTTCCTTGCTGCCTGTGACCCTGATCTTGTTGATCCCCCTGATAGCCATCAGCAGGAAACCTGAGATCATGGCATCCATACGGCGCATGAACACCACATGCTTATAGGCCAGCAGACTTATGGTAAGGGTAAATCCGGCAACAACCAGTCCGAGGACAAGTGCCAGAAGGGCGAGCTTGAGGTCATAAAAGAACAGAAGCGCGAGGTAAAAGATCGAAAAAATACCCGAGATCATAGCCCCGAGCACTGTGGTTGACAGGGTGTCGCGGATACGTTCGATACCCATGCTGCGTTCGGCAAGGTTCCCAGGGGTATAGTTCCTGAAAAAATCAACCTTCAGCGAAAGTATCCTGTCCCAGAGCGCCGACTGCAGCTTGTATCCCGCTTTCCCCGCCATTCTCAGTACGGCAATGGATTTGGCAAAGTTCAGAAGTCCGATGGTGATCACACAGATGACCATGATGCCGCCGATCTGCCAGAGCTCGTGGGTGTTTCCTCCCGGGATTACCGTATTGAAAATATATCCCCCGACGATCGGAATAAGCAATGCGAGTAAGGCTCCGATAATTCCGATCACAAGAAAGCTAATAATATCCCTGTATGTAAATTGAAATGCAAATTTAAACAGGTCTTTCCCCTCGACCTTTCCCTTGGGGAAAGGTGTGAAAAAACTATAAGCCCTGGGATCAAGTGTTAGGGAAACTGACTCGCGGACCAGCTCCTTATGGCGATTCTTCAGGTCGATCAGCCAGTATCCTGTATTCCCTTTAGCAATAAGGGCTACCGGAGTTTGTCCATCTTTCAGAAATCCCAGCATTGACCCCGCATTGTTGGTCCACCAGTGAGGATCAAGGGTGACCATCCTTGACCTGATATTCGAAGCTCTGAGAATGTTCCAGAGGTAATCATGTTTGCCGCTGATACGGTTTCCAGGATCCATGAAGTCGATTTTTTCTTCCTTGCCGATGAGCTGGCATGTCTGGTATAACAGCATGTTAGGATTGTCGGCAACCCTGCTTCGAGCATCACTGTGTTTTTCATCCTGAAAGAGATTGTCGGTTGTTTTGCCCGAAATAATTGCTTTAAATCGGTTCATTGCATTGAAAACTGCATTGTTCCTGAAAGCGAAGGTGTCCTTGACATGATCGAGTTCTACCTTCTGCTCTTCGGTGTAAAGCTTCTTCAGGATTACGATGACCACTTTATTGAAGCCGTTGACTGCTAACTGGAACCTATCATCGGAGATAAGCTGTGAGGTTGTAAGGATGGCTTTGGGCGCGGAAACTCCAAAACATAACCAGAGGTTGGAAGTGAAAGGAAGGAACGGAAGCGAAGCAAAAGCCGGATCTGCAAAACCGTAGTAAACAGGCTTCAGTGAGGCTGCTTCAACCCACAGGACATCAGCCGGACCGGAAGCGCTGTAACGCTTCTCCGGTTCAGGTGTAAAGGAAGGGGCCGGGGCAAGTCCGTTCAACAGCGACATCATGCCGAAATGATTCAGTCCCGATGAGATCCTGAGAAACCAATGATCATAAAGCGAGCTGGCGTATGCGGGGTTTGACTGGGCAAGCTTCTTCAGGGAAGCTGCATCAATAATTCCGACGCTACAGTTTGTAAGCGCATTGATTACCAGAGAAAAGGCATCGTTATCGGGGAAGCCTGGAATAAGAAAGGGTGCATTGACGCGGAATAGGAACAGCCTGCGACCCTGGCCGGTGGGGAGTTTCTCAACGTAAAATACATCCGCATCCCCAGATTCAAGGTAAAATGCCTCTCCTGAACCAGATTGGAGAGAAAGTCCCTTGTTGCTCGGCAACTGCTCGGTCCTTGTATAATATTCAGAAATAACCTGCTGCTCCATATCAGTTGAGATTTACCAGTTTATAATAAAGTCCCTGCTGATCTTTGATCATCTCATCGTGGGTTCCGCGCTGGGCAACCTTTCCATGGTCAAGTACGATGATCTCATCACAGTCGCGGATGGTACTGAGCCGGTGGGCAATGATCAGGGTGGTGCATCCCCTGCGGCGTATGTTATTGTCGATTATCTTTTCGGTGTTGGCATCGAGTGCGGAAGTAGCCTCATCCATAATGAGAATGGTGGGATTGACCACAAGTGCGCGGGCGATCTCGATTCTCTGGCGCTGGCCACCACTGAGGTTGCTCCCTGCATTGATGACGATACCACTGTATCCTCCTGGCCGTGAAGAGATAATGTCATGAATGCATGCATCCTTGGTAGCCTGCACGACATCGGGGGTTCCAATAGTGTTATTCCACATGGTGAGGTTGTCGCTGACAGTGCCTTTGAAGAGGAATATCTCCTGGTCGACCATTGAAATAGAATTTCTTATCACATCCTGGGGGTACAGAGTGCGTTCCCTCCCGTCAAAAAGGATTTCGCCTGCCCAGGGATGATATAGTCCTGCCACCAGCTTCGCCAGTGTCGACTTCCCTGAGCCTGAGCCTCCGACAAGGGCAATCCGTTTACCAGGCTCAACATGAAGTGAAAAATTCTCGATCAGAGGATCGCTGAAGCGGTCATAGCCAAAGGTTACGTTTTTGAAATCCAGGAATCCATGCAACTTGGAATTGGCTGGAGTGATAATGGCAGGATCGTCGTTCGCCTCACTTTTGAAATAGATGTCCTCGTTCGTTGAAAGAGCATCCTGGATGGTATTCAGGTTGCTCTTTGCCACCTGGAGGTCACTGCCCATCGAAACCACAGATTTCACAGGGCCTGTGAAGTTTGACATCAGGCTCTGGAAGGCAATGAAGATCCCGATCGTCATTTCGCCATAAATAACAAGCAATCCGCCTAAAGTGAGAAGAATGATATTGTTCAGATTTGACAGAAAATCGGGAAGGGCATCGAGCAGGTTTGAAGTGACGTTGAGTTTCTGGTCGAATACAACTGCGTTTGACAGGCTTCCGCTCCATAAGCCGTAGAAATCATTTTCAGAGCCGGTGGCCTTGATAGTCTCAATCTGTTCCAGTCCAACGCCGGCAGTACTGAATGTACGCTGGTTTCGTTCAAACAGGAGCTGGTTCAGGGTCGAGCGTTTTTCTGAGATGATCCTGAGAACGAAAAGGTTTACCAGGATCACCGAAACCCCGATGATTGTAAGCAGAAGGTTATATTGAATCATTACGATTGCATAAAACACCACGGTGATCATGTTCGAGACCGTTGCCGTGAGTTCTGTCGACAGCAGGGTTGCAAGGTCGTCGTTGAGCTGAACGCGTTTGAAGATCTCACCCGGCTGACGGGTCATGAAGAAACGGATTGGCAGTTTAAGGATATGCATCAGCAGCTTGGAGGATTCGACAATAGCCAGGCGCAATTCTATTTTGACAAGGATCTTTTGCTGAAAAAAAGTAAGAATACCGTTGAAGAAGAACAGGCAGGCGATCAGCACAAGCATTGGCTTGAAATACCTGGGCTGGTTAAGGTCAATAATATCATCGAAAAACAGTTTATTCAATCCTGCCAGAATAATAGCCGGGATAACCAGGATCGCGCCACACAGCAGGACGTAAGTAAGGTCAAATTTGCTGGCTTCAATTCTTGACCATACCCGGTCGAAAAAGACATTCCTGTGCTTATCTGGCTTAAAATCCGGGCCGGGGGCCAGGATAAGGGCTGTTCCATCATATACTTGTGAAAGCTCCTGTTCGGTCAGTTTTTTCTCGCCCTCATGGGTGTCGTTGACAAACAGGAAATCGTTTTTGAAGCCGGTAACGACGCTGAAATATCCTCCGTGTATCCCGATAACAGCCGGCAACTGAAGTGATCTGAGGTCAGCCACACTGCAAGGCCGCACTTCCGATTTAAAGCCATGGGCAATAGCTACTTTCATCAGGCGGGAAGCAGGAAGTTTCGAATTGTCTGAAACTCCGCATTCCTGGTTCAGTGCATCTTTGGCCGGATAACAATGGTAAAATTCAAAAACCATTGAGAGCGCTACCGGACCGGATTCATTTTCCCCAATCTGGAGAATGACCGGAACCTTTTTTTTGACATGCTCGTTGCTCATGGCAAGGTCTCGATTGATAGGTGAAACGGATTATTCGAAATATGACTTGAAAACAGGGATGATATAGTCGATCGGTGGTTTTTGTTTAACGACAATCGACGCCCTGCAAAGGGTCCCAGTGTTAACGGTGTACGGAGGACCGGACTTGTTCGACCATTTGAAGCCGCTTTTAGTTGAAGGATCTGTTATCAGCCTGATCTTGACGCGGTATGTGGGGCCCTGCTGTTCAATAAGGGCAACGAGATCAGGATTGTTGAGTTCGTCGATGATAGAGTTTGTATTGGATACAAAATGGTTTACTTCCACAACTTCACCCATAAGCCATCCGTAAAGGTTATGATTAACAGTAAAAGGTTCTATCATAGCCGGCATGCCCGGTTCCACAACAGCATTTGAATTAAAAGGGATAAAAAGATCAAGCAAATGATTTTTCTCATTATCCAGGTCTTCAACAACCATCATACGGGTTCCGGCATTAACAAAGTCGCCCCCTGTCACTGATTTGTCGATGATCATACCGTCAACAGGACTGCGGATGATTGTCTGGCGGTCATAATCCTCCTGAAGATCAGCGATCTTCTTCTTCAGGATCTGGATCTGACCTTTGTAATCTTCCTGCTGATATCTCCGCTCATATTCCCATGACTGCTGATCAAGCTGGTTTGTTTTAACCTCCTGCTCTGTTTGTGTTCGCTGGTTGTGAGCGTCGGACAGCTTGTTTTTTGCATCCACGTAATTTTCCCTGGTTGCAAGGCCTTTATCCCAGAGATCCTGCTGTTGCTGCATTTTAAGTTCAAAGAATGTGATCTGGTCCTGGATATGGGCCAGCTGACGTTTGAGCCTTTCCTCCTCAAGGTTATAGAACCTCATTTTATTAGGAAGATCCCTGGTGTCTTTCGTCATCAGAAGCGAATCCTGTAACATGAGGACGTCCAGCTGGGCATTCAGTTCAACCAGCTGATGCCTTAGCTGAGGCTGGAGAAGGTGCAGCAGGACATCGTCCTGTTTCACTTTTTCACCCAGCTCAAACCTCACCTCTTCAACTCCGCCGGGGTAAAGGGCTATAATCCCATGAAGTCCTTTTCCGCTGACAATTTCCCCAAGTCCGTCGATTCTCTGGGGGATACTGCCAAAGATACCCCATACAATTGCAACGAAGGTCAGCAGTCCTAAAGCGGAGAGGGATATCCAGTACCGGGGCTGTGTGATTTTCAACATTCGGTTCATTTCCTCAGGATTCCCTGCTGATCCTGAAGGCTTTGATTTTTCTGCCTTATCCATAATAAAAACTATTGGGTATTAACTAATAGCCTGACAGGGTGGGCTGTACTGAAAACCCACCGAACACAACAAAAAAAAATACTATTCCATGTACTTTTTATAGTACTTGAAGCCCTCTTCTTTGAGGTGAGGTTTGCAGTTGCCTTTTTCGTCTAAATGCTTCCTTTTATGATGATCCATCTGGATTTCAAAGAATTTACTCATCTCGAAGGCACCAGGATCGGTATCAGGGCTTTGCAGGTTATTTTGCATTTTAGGCATTCCCGGCATTTTTCCAAAACTGAAAATATTCGGAGCTCCTTTTAAACCAGGCATCGATGGCATCGATGGGGTAAGATGGGTCTTGTCCTTATCCTCCCCTCCGGTTGCTGCTGCAGGTGAACTGCCTGGCATGGTATCGGCATCAGGTGTGACAGGTGTCGCCGGGGTGCCCGGGGTGGCTGCGGTTAAAGGCGTGCCCGGTGTGGCCGCAGTTACAGGTGTGCCTGGTGTGGCTGCAGTTCCAGGAGTAGCAGGCAACTTGGGCAATTTCGGCGTTAATGGCCTGAGATGGACATTCTTGTTTTTCATAATGTTGATGTTTGATTTGTGAAACATTGATTATTTCTGATTGATTTCCTGTGATGTTTGCTTAACATGCTGTTCGATTTTTTTAACGATCCAGAGTATTCCGTATACAAACATGATGGTTGTAACAATACTCGATACCTGGGTAACCACCTTGATTTTATTGAATGCCTCACCTATGTTGTTTACTCCTTCCGCATCGAAATAATTGATCAGAAATATCCGCAGAAATGCGTCAAAAAGGTCTCGTCCGGCAAGAAAGAGGGTAAGCAGCATAAAGTATTTGAAAAAGGGCATGGTGTGGTACAGGGCCCGGCTGTGATCTTTCGGGACCCCGTGCAGAAACGCATAATCAATAAAGAAGTACATTGCCATCGGCTTTCGGGCAAGCATGGTAATACACCAAAAGATTGTCCAGCCAAAATTCAGGTAAACATAATTCCATAACATCTGAGGCGCTGTTTTGGAATAGATATCCATTATGCTGCCGATAATCATGGTTGAGAGAATGAATAAACCGGTTATGCTGAACTGTTTCTCTTTGATAAAGATGAAAACTGTATAAATCACCCCAGGGACCGTTGAAAGCAGCATCGCCCAATAGTCGCCCAGGGAAGAACGGCAGGTATTCCAGATCAGCAAAGGGATCCCGAGATAGATGATGAGGTCGGTAAGCGTTCGCTTATTGAAAATGTTCTTGAGCATGGTTTGGGATTTATTTCTTATATATGACTTTCCCTTCCTTGATCGTCTCCTCAACAGTAATATCCCTGATCTTCATCGGATCCACCACAAGGATATTATCGCTAAGAATTACAAGGTCGGCCAGTTTGCCCGGCTCGATAGAGCCCTTCATCCTGTTTTCGCCGATTTCCTTTGCAGAGTTAATGGTAATTGCCTTGAGAGCCTCATAGGGACTTACCCTCTGATCAGGGCCTATGACAACCCCGGTCCTTGAAACACGGTTCACTGCAGTCCACACGGTAAAGACAGCATTAAGTGGTGTAACATTGTAATCGGTATGGTTCGAGAAGATGATGCCCGAATCAAGAGCCGCTTTAAGAGGACTCAGAAAGAAAGCCCTATCCTTTCCCATATTAATAATGTGAACATCCCCCCAGTAATAGGTATGATTTGTAAAGAATGAGGGGAAGATATGATGTTGTTTGAATTTTGAAAGCTGATCAGGGCGGATGAACTGGGCATGGATCACCACCGTGCCACGGTTTGTGTCGGGCAGGTTCAGGGTTTTAATTGCCTTTTCATGGGCGTCGATGATCATCTGGATTGCAGCATCTCCGTTACAATGGCTGAATACGGGAATTTTATTCTGGTAGCATTTGAGAATTCCTGCTTCAAGAACAGTGGAGCTGATATTGGGTTTTCCGCTGCAGTCACTGGTACACCCTGACCCGGGGAGCATAGGGGTGCCGAGATAAGCAGTTTTACCCTGGGGAGAACCATCGCATATAAACTTGATACCTCGAAATGTAAGATGGTTGTTGTATTCATTAAAAGTAAATTTCGGATTCCCTACAAGGGTGTCAACCAGTTCTTCAGCTACGAGAGAAACCACATCCAGATAAAGGATCTTCATCCGGGCTGCGAGCTTGAGCATACCAATGGTACCCATTGTGCTCGAACCTTCCTGTGCAGTGGTATACCCTTCTTTTGCATACATTCCCTGGGCCGAATTAATAAGCTCAGTAAACGATTTCTCAACATCGGGAGGCAAGGCATCGGGGATCTTGCCTTCGGCTTTTTCTTCAGCCTTTTCTTTCATAATGTGACGTGCAATCATGGCAACTGTTGGTGCGCCTACTGCAGTCGAAGTCCCGAACCAGGCATTCTCATATACAACCCCGTTTGGGTCCTGGGTTCCCGGGAAACGGCCGATAATCCCGCCTGCCGGATCTTTGGAAGCTTTGCTGATACCAGCAAGTTTGAGTGCAGCAGAATTGTAAACACCGATATGGCCTGAAGCATGGACCAGCACTACCGGATTATCAGGAAAGGCCGGATCAAGGTCCTTTATGGTCGGATATCGCTTCTCGGCCAGCTGGTCAGGGTCAAATCCCATACCCAGGATCAGTGTGCCTGGTTTCATTT
>SESG01007176.1_pt1 | contig 33300 bp, 35 predicted proteins | sample 3171421 | NCBI WGS metagenome assembly SESG01 (sample SAMN10866946, study PRJNA518727) | freshwater metagenome | biome: subpolar coniferous forest; feature: holomictic lake; material: water; isolation source: holomictic Lake 227, 6 m and 8 m depth | place: Canada: near Kenora, Ontario | collected...
CAATGTGATGGGGATTGCGCCTATCAAGGCGACGATGCCCACGACTTCGGCCACACCGGCCGGAGCAACCAAGTAAGCCACCCTGGATAATCTTGGTGGGAGCCACCTGCCGTGACGCATCTCATTTGAAATAGTGGATCCCATTGCTGTCTAATCAATGGGATCGAGGACAGGGTGTTTTATTTGATGCGGGGTTGAGTTGGTGGCCCGCACTATTTGTCCCCGTTTTCCGCGATGAAAAGGGTGGCATTGAGAACCTGAAAATGTCGGTATTCACCTTGACACGCCCCGGCTGTAGGACTGGCGGAAGCGGCGAGGCGTGGAATGACAATATTTCTGGAAAGCGGCATGGAAGCGGCTGACCGAAGAAAAACCGGAATCAAAAGCCACCTCTATTACCGAGAGGTCGCTCATTAAAAGCAGCCGCTGGGCGTGGGCAATCCGTAGCCGGATGACATAATCCCAAAGGCTCATCCTCGTGGCTTTTGCAAAGGCTTGGGTGAGGTAATTGGGATGCATCTTCAGGGCCGAGGCGATCTGACCCAAGTGGTCCAACTTCTGATAGTGCTCGCCTACATAGCGCGAAATGCGTGTTACCAATTCGGATATATGGGCTCGGGTATGCTGATATCCCGGGTATTTCTCTGCCATTCGCCGCAGAAGTGCCTCAACTTCCAGCGTCGTAATTTTGCGTCGCTCCGAGGAGCCTTGGAAATTCTCGGCCCAATCCATGAACATCAATTGGTGCCAGGATCGGCAATTCTCTTCGATCAGAATTTCGCCCGAGAGCAGGCACTCCCGGATTTTATCGGGAAGGGACCATTGCATGAACCAAGGCAAAGGGACAGTGACCCAGCAGGCCTCCGTCTGCTTGCAGTAGGCTACCACCTGGTGCGGGATTCCCGCCCAGAAGGTCACGATCTGGCCCGGCTGCAAGCGCAAAAAGCGCCCCGCCAGGAAATAATCAATGCTCCCGGAGATAACCAGATTGATCTCCAAATCGAAATGAATGTGGGCCGTCTGCATCACCACGGGGGAACCCCGCCAGACCCGGAATCCGAGTTCGTGTATAACAGGGGTGGGAAAGGGCCGATGCGATTTCATACGCCATACCTATCTTAAAATCCAATATAAAAAAACCATTTTCCGGGACGTAATTCCGCTCCTGTAATGTGTAAGGTTTTCCCATGATCAGCAAACACCCTGTCATTCCATCTCCGGTTTTCCTCGGCCGTTGCCCCCGGAACCGGGCCACGGTTACTCAATGCACGGAGGTCCACCAATGAAACCGATCAAAGTTGGTTTTCTGGGTGGAGGCTCCTTTGCCTCGGCTTTGATTCCTTCCTTTCAGGCCCACCCTTTGGTGAGCGAGATTTATCTGGCGGAAACGCTTCCGCTCCGCCGCAAGCTGGTAGCCGATTATTTCGGGATTCGTCACACATTCGAGGGAGTGGAGGATCTCTGTGCCAGCGATTGCGACGCGGTACTGGTTTTCACCCAACGCCACCTGCATGGCCCTCATGCGATGGCCGCGTTGGAAGCAGGCAAGCATGTCTATTGCGCGGTGCCGGCAGCCAGCCAAATCGAAGAACTCCATGCCCTCTGCCGGAAGGTTGAGGAAACCGGCCTGATCTACATGATGGGGGAGACCAGCTATTACTACCCGGCCCAGATTCTTTGCCGGGATCGCTTCCGCAAAGGCGACTTCGGCGCCTTCGTTTATGGCGAGGGAGAGTATCTCCACGACATGGCTCATGGGTTTTACGAGGCCTTTAAAAACTCTGGTGGCGATCAGTGGCGGCGGGTGGCGGGCGTCCCTCCAATGTATTATCCCACCCATTCCACCAGCATGATCCTGGCAACCACCAGGGCGCGCATGACCCAGGTCTCCTGCCTGGGATTCCGTGACCAGGAAGACGACGATGTTTTCGGTGAGGGCAAAAATCTATGGGATAATCCCTTCAGCAACCAAACGGCACTCTTTCGCACCTCCGATGGAGGAATGGCCCGGATCAACGAGTTTCGAAGAGTCGGGTCGGGCTCGGGCAATTCCGTGCGGATTAGCATCTTTGGAACCAAGGCATCCTTCGAGCAGCAGGCCGATCACCACATCTGGACCACCCATGACCTCCAGTGTACATCGATGGACGAAATGCTCGAATGCGCGAACATGCGGGTTCCGCAAGGCCGCCAAATCGATCCTGCCATCGCCTTGGATCAGCAAGGATTTCAGGCCGATTTCCGCTCCGCTTACGCCAAAATTCATCCCGTTGACCGCCTCCCCTCGGCCCTGCGCGTCAGCGAACACAACGGCCATTTCGGATCGCATCATTTTCTGGTCGATGATTTTCTCAAGGCGGTGGTATTCGGGCTATTGCCCCCGGTGCATGTCTGGGAGGCGGCAAAGTACACCGCTCCCGGTCTCATCGCCCACGAATCCTCCCTCAAGGAAGGGGCTCTTATGGAAATCCCGGATTTCGGCCAACCCGGTGCGAAATGGGATCTGCTGGAGGAGCATATGCCGCTTTCTTAGATACAACCGTGAGGGCCTGCCCGCCTCGCCACGGAAGAACTTTGAAAAGGGAAAAATGAAGATGAACCCCATTTGTCAAATTGCCGCAGTTGTCATCGGGCGAGCTCTGGCAGTGACCGGCTGTCTGGAAGCGGCGGAGTTGCAAGTGGCACTCAGCGGCAATGATGCCAATCCCGGCACCGTGGCTGCACCGTTGTGGCCCATCCAAAAAGCGGCCGATCTGGCCCACCCTGGCGACGTCATCACGGTGCATTCCGGTGTCTACAGCGAGCGGATTGATCCGCCCCGGGGCGGGGCTTCCGCGGATCAGCCGATTGTGTATCAGGCGGCGGTGGGCGAAAAAGTGGAGATCAAAGGCTTGGAGATCATCAAAGGCTGGAAACAGGTCAAAGGGAATCTCTGGTCGGTCAGCCTGCCCAACAGCTTTTTCGGCACTTTCAACCCCTACACCGATTTGATTCACGGCGATTACATGTCCCCAAACGAGAAGAACCAATGCACGGGGATGGTCTACCTGAACGGTATGCCGTGGATCGAGGCGGCCAGCAAGGATGAGCTGGAAAAATCCGCCGGTGGTTTGGCGAAGGTTCAGGCGGATCGAACCACACTCTGGGGCGTGTTCAAGGATACGGATCCCAACCTGGTGGAAATCTATGTTCGCCGGGCCGTGTTTTGTCCCTCGCGCGAGCAGGTCAATTACTTGACGGTGCGAGGCTTCCACCTGTCCCAGGCGGCGACGAACTGGGCGCCGCCCACGGCCGACAGGTGGGACTGCTCGACACGCACTGGAGCCGGGGCTGGAGATCGAGGAAAACACGATCACCGCCAAGCAACCCTTTGTGAACCCCGATGGCTCCTCCATTCGGATCGATACCGATATTTTGGAAAAGCCAGAAACGAGAAGACCCCGTCAGGCGATCCTTTCGAATTGTCCGGTCACAACCCGCCGCTGCTGAAGGTGAGGTAAAAAATCGGCAGGGAAATCAAAGGTATAAAAATGAAAAAACACCCAATCTGCTGGATTCTCCTCGGCTTGTTGCCGGCAAGGCTGAATACGCCCACGCCCACTAATGGATGGTCAATTGAGTCGGCCTTGCGCGCCGAGCCCACCTGGAACCGGCTGACAAAGATGGAAAAGGCTCCAAGGGTAACCCGCAGGATGTGTTCTATACTTACATAACCGAAAACTCCTACCCATGCAAAACTCCATTCAACCCCTCGCCACCAAGCCGGACTACGAACGTTGCCTGACACGGATCGAGGCATGGCTACACCATGCCGTCCTCGACCGCCCCCCGGTCCGCTTCTACAAGCACAACGCCCAGTTCGATGCGGGCCAGCCGCTGGACCGCTCCCGCTGGGCCTCACCGCGCGAACGCTGGATGGACACCGACTATCAAATCGCCGATTTCGAGCGATCCATCGCCGGCAAAGTCTTTCACGCTGAAACATTCCCCGTCTATTTCCCCAATTTGGGCCCAAACATCTACTCGGCGTTCTACGCCGGGGAGATCGATTTCGCCGAGGGCACCACGTGGTACCATCCGATTGTGGAAGCCTTGGAGGACATCTCCATCCTGCAGAACGATCCTTTCCAAAATCCGTTCTTCAAGAAGATTGAGGAAATGACCCGCGCAGCCATGGCCCGCTGCGGCGACCGCTACTGGGTCGGATACACCGATTTGCATCCGGGCATGGACTGCGCCGCCGCTTGGCGCGGCAGCGACAATCTCTGCGTGGACATGATGACCGACCCAGAGCTGCTCCAACCCTTGCTTGATCTTTCGGTCCGCGATTTCCATCCCATCTTCGATCACTTTGATGGCCTGCTCAAGGCGGCTGCTCAGCCCTCGGTCACTTGGATGAACATTCCCTGTTCGGGCAAGATGCACATCCCAAGCTGCGATTTTTCCAACATGATCTCGCCTGCGCATTTCCAGGAGTTCGGCTTGCCGTTGATCCGCCACGAGATGAAAGGCATTGATCGTGCGGTTTTCCATCTGGACGGCAAAGGAGTGGCCCGTCAGTTGGATAGTATCTTGGAGCAGCCCAACATCCAAGCCATCCAATGGGTTCAAGGCATTGGTGTTGATTGGCCAATCATGCAATGGATTCCGCTGCTCAAAAAGGTGTTGGCCGCAGGAAAATCAGTTCTGGTCGATGTGCCCATTGAGGAACTCAATCCTTTCATGGAGGCCATGCCGCGGGAAGGCGTCTTCCTTTGCCTAGGGGTTAAGGATGGACTGGAGAGCGAAACGCTCCGTCGAGTGGAACGCTGGGGCAAATAACCTCTCAGTGGCGGTGCTCGTGCGCGGTGTGGATGTGCGGAGCGCGTGCACCTCATATCAGGTGCTCGAATGCGAGCGCCAAGATCAACTCTACATCCACTTGGCTCCCGCCAAACGCAACCGCGTGCTCTGCCCTTGCTGCGGAGGCGTACGCCTCCGCAGCAAGGGCAGCTATCGACGACGGGCTCGCCATCTCGACTGCTTTGGCACCCCGAGCGTGCTCCTTATTCACACCCGCCGCTTCGCCTGTCGCGATTGCGGACGCACATTTGTTCCTTCCTTACCCGGCTTGCTTCCAGGTCGCCACAGCACCGAGCCGTTCCGCGAACGCGTCTATCGCCACCATCACGAAGGAATTCCCTCCTCCTCCATGGCCCGTCTCCAACGCATCGGCGCTGCCACCGTCTCGCGCATCTATGCCCAGTTCACCCGCCGCAAAGCCGCCGAACGGACCAGCCTCCAATGCCCCACCGTGCTGGGCATCGACGAGCACACTCTCCACAAAGGCCAGCGCTTTGCCACGACTTTTTGTGATCTTAAAAACCACCGCGTCTTCGATATCGCCCAAGGCCGATCCGGAGCAGCTATCCTCTCCTTCCTTCAAACCCTCCAAGGCCGCGAGCGCGTCCGCGTGGTCTGCATCGATCTATCGAGCCCCTACCGCGCCTTGATCCGCCGCTGGTTCCCAAAAGCCCGGATTGTCGCCGACCGCTTCCATGTCATCCGCGTCGTTATTCATCACTTTATGGCCCTGTGCCGTCAAATCGCTCCGGAAATCAAAAACAACTCCGGCTCGCTTGCCGTGCTGCGCAAAAACCCACACAACCTTACCGCCTCGCAGAAGCTGCGCCTGGCCCGCCTTCTGGCTGACCATCCGGCCTTCGTGCCCTCTACGAGCAGATGCACCGCCTGCGCGCTCTCCTCAACCGCAAACACCAATCCCGGCGCTCCTGCAAACCACTCACCCGTGAGTTGCTTGCCTTCATCGACCGGCTCGCCTCCAGTTGCTTCGAGCCTCTGATCACCCTTGCTAATACCCTGCGCTCCTGGGCCGAGCCCATCGCCTGTATGTGGCGCTTCTCAAAAAACAATGGCATCACTGAGGGCTTCCATCGCAAAATGAAGCTCATCCAACGCCGCGCTTACGGCTTTAGAAACTTTGAAAATTACCGCCTGCGGGTCATCGCTCAATGCGGCTAATTTTGGAGACCCCATTTCAAACCGAACTCAAACTCCACAAACCCAACCACTTAACCCCAACTCTGTCCCCAAACTTGCTTTGATGTAGACCCCCACGCGGCGCACCAAGCTGGAGCGATTCAAAAATATCGGACTCCAGCATATAATTGCAGGCGCTCTGCCTACCTAAAAAATGGCAAGCAAGTGGCAAGCGCCACTTGAGAAAGGATGAAAAATCCGCAGCTTGCGGATTATGTAAGTCCTACGAGTATAGAAACTTAAGACTGGAGCCAATGACGAGATTCGAACTCGTGACCTGCTGATTACGAATCAACACATCCCCTTGTAGTTATATTTGCGAAAAAATTCGCCCGTGCCAGAATCGCGATGATGCCGGTTCCGATATAACCGCCCAGGAATTCTGGAAGAGAGTGTCCCATATTTGCGGCAATGGTGCCCAACAGATTGTAGAAGTTTAGTCTGTCGGCAACTGTCAGGGCAGAGTAGAGGAGCATATCGCACAAAGGTGCCGTAGTGTATAATAGCTAATTACTTCGTCATCTCCTAAAACGCGCATAGCGGTGCTCCTTAGCGCACCTTGAATGGATCCCCGGAACTGGCGCAAGGAAGCTGAATCGTAATCGGCCACACGAGCACCGCTTTCGCCTGTTAATGCTGTCAAGCGATGGCGTAGTTCGTCGATCATCCAATCTCGAATGGTATCCTCGCCGGGCAGGTTGGCGATAGCATCACGCCGAGAACGATGTGTTTTTTTTGACGCCTCCTATGCACGCGCAAATCATACTTCCCCGGATGCGGACGTCCTTTTTGTGCAGGGCGTGAGTTTCCTTCGGACGGGGCCCAATCACGGCGGCGATCAACCCACCACGATTAACCGTTGCCCTCTTTTCCCTGGATATTGACGCTCTAGTTCTTCTATCAACACGGAAAGAAAATTTGTGATTAAGTGCCACGGCACGAACCGCACTGGAAAATCGAGCGGCAACTTGCCGTCGTCACGGAGCTTTATTCGCACGCGAAGTGCAGCGCGTCTCGCCGTTTTACTGCCCTCTTGATATTCCCCAACTGATTCCATCCAAGACTGGAGGGTGGCGATGTTCGGAATGGGGCCGAAGAGTTGGGCGAATTCTGCCCATTGCGTTCGTGCCCATGTCGACGGATGCGAATGCAACGATTGCGGCAGTTCCGTTCCCGGGCCGCGGCTTCCCGAGCGGAAATAGAACGAACCGTCAGAAATTAAGCGGAGTGATGCCTCGGCCAGATGGCTCTCCTTCGTTGTCCAGCGGTAATCAGCCTTGTGTGGCGACGTCCATGGCGCTCGAGCGGTGTCCCAAGGCGGAGCGATGAGAAGATGTCTGATTCCGCGATGTAGTTGCACGGAATTACCAAACGGCCCGAAAGGGCGGCGGCGACAAAGCCCGAAAAATGATTCTGACAGCGATAATATGCAACCCGCACAATTGCCTTTAGAAAATGGGCTTCATCTACGCCGATAGCTCGCAAAATTTTACCAAGAGATTCCAGTCCGTCTTTAACGATATGGCGCTTCCGGGTTCGAGGATCGGCATATGCCTTCTTTGCAATTCGCCACGCAAGCAAGCCTGCTTTGCCGAGGGGCAGGGGAATACACCCCACTCCTCCACCCTTTTGGGGCAGCAGAGCCATAAAGAAAACGTGCTGTCCCGCGGAAGCAACGTCGCGCAAGGTGTAATAACCTGAATAGCGGCGCAAATTGGTCCAAGGGATTCCGCCGAGGCTCGCCAAAACAATAATGAGGGCTGAAAACCACCTGGGCCGGCCGAGGAGAGCTATATTGGCAATAATATAGTTCGTCACCTTGGCCACGATCTCAAAATCATTACTCCCGGGGAGACTGACTCCCGACGTGTGCGGAGATTGGATATCGGGCTCTTCGTTGCCAATGGAATCAAAGGATCGTTCTGCTAGGGAAGCGGACTCCTGCCACTGGTAACAAGTTTTATCGATTCCGGCCTCGTCATAGACCCGGCGCAATGCCCCTGCTGCATGATCGAGAATGAACGACGAAGGCAAAGGACATAGGGGGCCACCAGCAAGAAAGGCATTATCGGCGTGCTCGCTGACCACGCAAGTTGCAAGTTGTGAAGCGCCGTCGTTAACTAGCGCGCTCAGGAGTGCTTTGCGGGGGGCGTTCGGCGGCGTAAAGCCGAGGCTGTCATCGCAAGGCCCGCTAGTCGTGTCGTTCCCGGTCAGGTGTAAGTCCATACCCACGGGAACCGGCACGACGCGGGTTCTTTTTCCAACACCAAGATTTTTATCAGCGATCGAAACGAGAGGGATTTCCGTTTCCCCATCATGAACGGGGCGGCAGTCAGCTCCCGGGCGGCATCCGGTCAATGCATGCCAAGTCTTGGCATTAGGTGCAACTGCTTGGGTGTGGACGCATGAACCATGCCCTCGAAGCGCCCAACAACCTCATTCATATCCGGTGCATCTACGCCGACCTCGCCGGGATTCACAATTACTGGGATATTCCCCTCAGGGGGGAACCCGGCAAGCTGGTATTCGGCTTCGCAAATTGCGGTCAGCGTATGCTGAACACAAAGGCGGCTGACGCTGAAGTAGTTGCTATCAGAGCGAAACGGGGAGACTGTCCGTCTGCAAAGCAGCGCCATGATTCCCGGAGGGGTTCCCGCCAGCACGAGGCCGGAAAACGTCCACACATCATGCAGGCGACACAACTGCGCCTCAAGCTTGCGTTGCCGAGCGGGGCGGAAATTTTCAAGCCGTAGCGCGATGTGACGGCAATAGACATCCAATGCGGAAGCGCCAATAACCCCTTGGAGCGTCGCGGCCCCGTTGGGCAGCGACATGGTGAGGAGCTTGCAAAGAAGGTGGAGGGTTCCGGGTAGTTGGAACTCGATAATTTGTCCGCGGGGAATTCGCCCAAAGAGACCATCATCGCAACCGTTTCCCGGAAACAGGCGAAGGAGGGAACGGGATAAGTCCAGCGCCCCCATTGCGTCATCCAATACTGCTTTCGTAGGAGTCAAGGGGAAGCGCAGCAAGTCCCGCGGAGGAATGCCTATCATCAAAGAAAGGAGAGCGATAATCCATGATGCCAGTTCCGCAGGGCGGAGGCAGCGCCAAGCTCGCTCGTCGAACAAAGCGCTCACCTGCAAAACTGCGATGCCAAGTTCAATGTGCCTTGTGCCGCAGGCGAGAAGGTCGCCCGCCAGGCTCAACCCAGCGTATTGCCGGATGGCACGCGGACTTTCGATCACCAACGCTTCCTCGTCATCGCCATCTTCGTATCCGACACTTTTCCGGTTAGCTGCCTTGCGATAGAGCGTGCTAAACCTGACAATGGCTTCCGATTCCTCATTTTCATCGCCGTTGACCTGGCGCGGACGAACCGCCAAGGAATCCGCCCCAAAATACCGCTCGACATCACTGATGAAATGCAGACGAACGGCATCCCCCGCATTAACGAGCGAGTTTGGGTTCATAGGCGGCAAACACCGGACGGCGGGCAAGCGGCCGCCTCCACCGTGAAGGAAAAGGCGGATGGTAACCGCATCACGGGAATCCAGCCCGCATGCCGCCAGCACGATCAACCGCCGCGCCACCAACGACAACTCCACCAACTGGGGGTGGCCCGGATAGCGCGCTTCCGCCTGTGCGAGTTGAGAGAGTATTGCCGCCACCGCAAGTGCAAGGCTGGCTAGCTTGCGCGTTTCGAGTAAGGCGAGCAGCAATTTGGCCTCGGAAACGTTAACTCTGGAGGTGGAGGTTACACCTACCGATATGACGACGGGACGTCCTACCCGCGCCGCAACCTGAAGTGTCGGAATACCGTCACGACGCCGTGGTTTATCGCCCCGAGCGATATGCTGTTGAGTGCTGCTAAAAGCCGGTGGGAAACACCTCTTCCCTCACTTTGGTATGAATTTGGTTGCCTGACCTTCAGGAAATGCTCTTCCGTGTGATCAGTAGCCGGAATTTTGCCCGCAGGATCAAGGAAACAGCGGAGAAGCTTCAAAAGCCCCCCGGAATCGCAGGCATGAACCAACTTGCGACCTTCTGGCTCCGGAAACCGTTCAGGGTTCACGAAGCCCTTTCCAAATTGACCGGAAAGCGGGAGAGGCAGGCGTGGGTGGTTGGCATGGCCCTATCCATTTTCGGGATCGACTATCTCCTGGTTGCCCTGCGGGACAGCCGCCCGGAGGAAGTTGCCGATTTAACGGTTCGGGTGACCGGGAAAACCATCGAGGTTCTGGGGATTCACCGTCGAGAGATTCTGCACCGGGCGAGGTACCTCGCCGGATTCCCGGTGGACACGGAAGAGTGCTTTGCGGATGCCATTCGGGCTTTTCAGCCCCGGCTGGAGGAACTCGTGCGGGAGGTCATGATTTTGGCCCGCCAAGCCTTCGTGGAAAAAATCAAAAAGGTGGCGGCCGCAGGTCTGGCGTTGGGCTCACTCAAGAGAGCAAAATTCTCGATCGTCAGCGGCCCCTACGGATTCGATGATTGCTGGCCTGCTGCGATTCTTGAGTCGAAGGCTCTGATCGCTGTTTTTTCCGCATACCTGGGGCGTTTTTCCCGGCGGCAGGCAAACCCGGAGATGGGGGCACTCCGGGAGGCAATGGGGAGCCAGATGAACCGCCGCCCTTATTGCGCCAAGGATGAGATGGACGACCTTTACGAGACTGAGGATCGGGACGGAATCGACGACCGTTGGTAAGCTATGTCGAACAGGAGGGGGCGCTATTGACTAGGCGAGCGAAGGGTCGATAAAAGCAGCATAGTACTCCTCACAAACGGCAATGGAGTTGCCCATGGTCTTGGCGATCCGAAACAGAGACCAGCCCTCCTTTGCCCGATCCGTGGCGAAAGTGTGACGGTAGTGCAGACAGGTGTAGCGGAGGTTGGCATCACGGAGGATCGCGCGGTGCTTGTCACCGAAGTTGTCACCGATCCACTGGAGGCCGGTCGGCGAGGGAACAAGCCATTCCGTTTCCAGCGTGGGAAGGTATTCCTCAAGAATCGCCTTGAGCGGAGGCAAGATGGGGACGGGTCGCTCCCCGGTCTTCAGGCGGCTCTCGATGTCCGTCTCGGCATCCACCTTGTTGATGACGGAGAAAAACCGCAGATCCTGGGAAATGTCCTTTATCTGAAGCCAGAGGGCCTCTGCCCGCCGCAGCCCGCCGAAGATCATCAACGCGACGGCGACGCGCACCGAGGGGAAGGGCTTGAGCAGTTCGAGCAGATGATCCACTTCTGCGTTCGTGAGAAAAATGATGCGACGATTCTTTTCGTGGTAAGTTGGAAGGGCGCTCATCGGGTTCGGGTACCGGAAATTGATGGGAATAAAAAAGGTGTATTTCATGGCGAACTCGAACAGTGCGTGAAATGCTTCCCGATAGTGTTTCTTGGTTTTGCGGCTGGCTGCTTCGGGAGACGAGGGGTTAAGGGCGTTCAGAATGGACTGGGGAAGTTCGATCCCACTCAGTTCTGGACGCCGAAGTTCAACCTCCAGCTCGACGCGGCGCTGGATCAACTCCGCCCGGCAGTGATCGACGGTGTCCAGGCTCGCTCGCATGGCGTCCGCCCCTTTCTTAGGGTAAAACTTGATCCACCACGCTCCGGCGCGGTCGTCTCCTCTCCAGTAGATTGCAGCCATAGGTTTTGCATGGAAGCAACCGCCGCGCGTTTCCGTAATAGTCCCGCGGGAGGTCGCCTTTGGGCACAAAAACCGCGCGATTTTGGGCACAGTAAGCTTTTTCTCGCGGTGAGCGGAAATTGCAGCCCTGAACATGGTGCTGCAAGTTTCTGTTACAGAGGCACTTCCTCGAATGAAGAAGTGGTTGCGGGGGCAGGATTGAACCTGCGACCTTCAGGTTATGAGCCTGATAGTAAAGTCTTGTTTGCCCGATACCTTTTTTGGGGATTAGCGGCGCTCTTTTTCTTTTCCTTGTGCTTCTAGCCTTCTCTGCTCGCTAAAACCCAAGCAACGGTATCTTGCCCATGCTTCATAAGTTTTATCTTCGGACGGGGGCAGCGGACCACGCCCTTTGCCACGCCCAGTTGGACGCGGTGTTGGAGAACCAGAGCGAAAAGCTCCTGATAGTGCTTATTGGCCAGGGAGGCACTTCGCCTGACGCAGCGTTGGCATACATCGAGTTGCTGAAACAAGCGCCCGGAGAAGTCGCCATCATGTCACTCGGAAATCTTATTGGAGCCGATTTTGCCCTATGGCTTGCGGCCAGTCCGCTTCGGGATTTGCGCCCCAATGCGTGGGTCTTCGTCCCGGAGCAGTATCAACCGATAACCGTGGGCAACGACCCCCTCTTGACTCAGACAGTGGAGACAATGGTTTCGGAGGCGGCATACCAGACCTGCCTGGAAATCATCGGGGAACATGTGGAACTCCCCGCTATCCTGAACCGCCAGGTGCATCCTGCGGAGTTACGGGAGTTGTTCCTGCTTGATTGCGCCCGCCTGGATAATTTGCCCAGCCTGAAAATTGGGCCACCTCCGCCAAAGCCACCCAGCCCTGGTGGACAGTTGAAGGAAGGAGGCCAGCGATGAACCAGCAACTCAGTTCCACCCTGGCCGATTTGTCAGTGCAACTTGGCACTCTTCGCTTCCCCCTGGACCAGCTCTGTGGGGGGCTGCTGGTCTGCGGCATGACCGGGAGCGGCAAGACAGTTTCAGTCGTTAATCCGCTGGCCCAGCAGTTCGCAGCATTGAAGTCCAAGCAACAGGCGCGAAAGCCCGCGATTGTCTATTTCTCTCTGAAAGGCCGCCCGCACGAGCAGTTCCTGGCAGGCTTGCCCAAGGAACGCAGGGCGGACGTCGTAACCATTTCACACGATTCCCCCGTCTGGGTCTCGTTATTTAATCGTGCGAATTGGCGTTCGGAGGCGGAATTGAATGGGGCCGTGGTGCGGTTTGTGGATGAGTTCTCTCAGCACCTGAGCGACGAAATGTCCACCCAACGGCACGATGTTTTTTGGGAGCGCCAGCGGCTCCGTTACGCCAAAACTTTGCTCGGTTTGCAGATAAAGTATTCTCCTCTCATCAGTCTGTCGCCAGCTATCCGGGATCTCAACAGCGAGGACGGACTCAAAACCCTCCTCGCCAGGATGGAGGTATTTTTCGAGTACGCCACCAGCATCTCACCGGAGCAGGTTCGGATTTTCGGTGTGAACAGGGACGAAAACCCCCAGCCCGAGGACGAGGCCTGGGCGAAGCGCGAGTTCGCCAAGGTGCTGCCAGACCAAGGGGATTGGCCAGTCAATCCACGAGTAGCCGAGGGTTTGACAAAACTGCTGGTGCAGCTTGGGAAACCAGCGGCATTTGACCCGAGCAAAACGAAGCTCGGTGTGTTCCAAGCCGCACTAACCGAAGAGAGCAAGGCGCAGCTTAACGGCCTCGTTATGGAGTTCTTCCGCCTTGCGGATGCGACCAAATACTCAATCCTGGCCGATGTGCGAGGGGTGCTCGACACTTTCCAGAATGCCGAGACCAGCCGATACCTGCTTGGCACCGGCACGAACCCGCTCACCTTGGAAGAGGTCATTCACGAGGGAAAAATATTGATTGTGGATTTGCCGCTGGCGGACGGCGGGAACAGCTCCTATCCCACGCTGCTTGCTCTCAAACTCGCCCTTTTTGGTCGGTTGCTGGGCCGCAATTCGGCACTGCATAAGGGCCAGCCGCTGTGTCGGCGACCTGTGTGCGTGGTAATTGATGAGTTCCAAAATCTCGTTACGAAAGGGCGCACTGGCGGCGAGGATTTGATGCTGGCGCAATGCCGGGAACATGGAGTGACGGTGATGCTTGCATCCCAATCCCTTTCGCTCCTGAGCGGGGTGATGCAGAACAACGCCAAGCTCTCGGCGCTCGTTGCAAACTGCCGAAATAAAATCTTCGGGCGCAACGGGGACACGCTGACCAACCAGCTTGCCTCCTTTGCATGCGGCAAGCGGGAGTTGGAGGGAGTGCAACGGTCTCCCGTCTGGCACGGTGGCGAGGCGTTCCGCGCCTTTGTAACCGATACGGTTGCAAACGAGGCCCCCGTGGTGCAGGAGGGACGGTTCGGAAGTCTGCAAACCGGCCAGTTCTTCGCCGCAACAGCGGACGGAGGCACTTACTGGCTTGACCTGCGCCACAGCCTCGCGGCTCCCGAGGTCAAAACAATGCGGCCCCCTTTGGGATAAGCTATGCCTTCCATTGAAACCACCGCACGGCAGTACAAGGAGAGCTTTTTTCGAGAAGGCAGGCATCACGACCTGCTCCGAATAGCCCGAAACGGAAACATCCGCCTGTTTGAGAGTTTGTCGGATAAATACGCATCCAAGCACATTGCCCACCTTCGGGGGCGAACATGGGAACTCGCCTACTCCGGGATTATGGGCGAATTGCGAAAAAGAGCCGGGTTGTCGCATTAGTTCCCAAAGAATTGAGCATACCGCTGAATGCCAGGGCGCACGCGCCCTGGCAGCCCCGGCTCATGGATGAATCCGTATCTGCGGAATGAAAATACAATGCGCATGGTGCCGTGCCGATGTTGGAGAAAAAGAGGGTGAAGGCGTAACGCACACCGTTTGCTTGGAGTGCGTAGAGGCAGAGAATGCAGCTATTGAGCGGGCGATTCGGAAAAGGACCGATGCGCGCCAGGCACGGAAGGCCGCGTGTCGGGAGAGTGGTGAAATCGCCTAATCCCAACCCGCTTCACCCGGTGGAATCTTTCGGAGAATCCTGAAAAAATCATATTTTTGAGCCAATGGCAGTAGCAGCATTATTTTTTCACTTATTACTGGTAATGACCTGGATTGTCGGGCCACTGCTTTTCCGCTGCGCTCGCCTCGTTTTCAAGCTGTTTCGGTGGTGCTACCGCCTATGGTCAAGACGACGCGCTGCACCGACACGGCTCCGACCGAAATATCGCAATGAGGATCGGTTGCAACAAACTGTGATACGAACACGCCGCCCGCGCGGCATCCGGCCCGCAATGCGGCATTGGCGGCGCTAAGCAGCTTGCAGCTTGGAGGAAATCAGAAGAGCCGCGCAGACATGAAAAGCTCCCCAGGTTGGTGGTGGAAAATCACATTTTTTCCTGTGTCTTTGCGCAGGCTATTGCTGAGACGGATGCAGGACTCCGCCACATCGCGCAGTCTATCTGGCAAGGTCGAAGTGCCTTCGTTCTGCGATTTTTCCAAGGCCGATTGCGCAACATTTTGCATCTGTTGTGCGGCCTGGTCGAGTTTGGCCCGGAGTTCCGCTACTTCTCCCGCAGCCACTGCATGTTCTTTCCGCCGTGTAGCATTCAGCAAGGCGATGGCGTCGTGCATCTGCGCAAGCTGGCGCATTCCATCAGTCAATAGTTCACCAAGCTGCGCGTTCTTGTATTGGAGTTTTTTCACAGCCTGCCGCTCGTTACTCAACTCCTGAACCAGAGCGGCCTTTTCATTGGCGAGATCGTCAATGCGGGTGCTCAGTCGCCTGAACTCAGCCTCGGCCTCGTCGGCTCGTATCGTTTCTTTGGCAGGTTCTGCATTTTTTTGCGGGGCTTCGAGTTCTGTAATCCTGAGCCTGAGAGATTGCGCCTCGCTTTCTTTCTCAGTCAATTCCTTTTCAATGCTCATGTATAGGTCTATGTCGTCGTATGTGGCTTGCTTTGCCTCGTCCCTTTCCCGTCGGGTTCGTTTCAGGTCTGACCTGAGTTTGTTTAGCAGCGGTGAGCTTTTCTTGGATGTAGGTCTCATGTAATGCCCATTGGGGTGTTTTCTGTCATTGGGCAACCGCCCAATTAGAAAAAAATGAAAATAACCGCGCCACAGGCGGCAAAAGTATCTTTGCAATGCTCCGCACGCTCTCAGCCTCCGACATCGAGTTGCTCAAACATCTGCCGCTTTATCGCTCGGTCGAGATTCAGCGCACGGCACCTCACCGTATTTTGCACGGACTGCTGGACCTCGGCTTGCAAGCATGGCGCATAAACAAACTGGCCGATTTCGGGCTATGCGAAGTGAAATACGACGAGGTAGATGGCATTCAGTTCGAGTTCTCGGATGAACCGTCTCCATCGTTCGCCCGACTTCTACTTGAACTTGACGAGGAACTGCGGAGAGCGGGGCTGCCCATCGCGAAAGTCGAGTTAGTCCCTTATTGACCTTATTCACGGGCGGTTCCTTTGTAAGGAGCATTCACCTGGCTCCTCGTCCTGAAAATATCCGCTGGTATAAAAGATACACACAAACAGGAGTATCTAGGAAATGAGCCGCTTCCACGATTACCCCGACCTCAACAACTGGCGATTTCAGATCATCGAGGAGTTCGAGCGCATTGAGACCATCCGGACGGAAATGGACTGGGCCTACCACCGTTGCATGCACCTGCTTCTCACCAACACCGTTGAACCCGACGCCCGCAAAATCCTGGCAACCGTAATGCGCGCCCGACAAGACCTTAAAAGGATGGCTCCAGTTACCGGTGAAGGGTGGAATGGATTATCCATTCACCCATTTGTTGAGCAATACCTCCGCCCGGTGGTCGTGCTTGCTGACCCCGCCCAGGAGGACGAGTGGATCACACACGGGTATCGGGGCGGACTGACAAACCTGCTCAACTCCATCATGTTTCTGGGAGCCGTATATTACGGATTACGGTGGGTGGCCAACTCACCCCAGGAAACGATGCAGGACTCCGACGCCATCTGGATTCTGAGGCTATTCAAGCTCCGGGAATAGAAGGTATCTCGATCATGGACCGAAGCCCCATCTGGGAAAGCGATTGCGAGGAATTGGCTGAAAACTGCCAAACCAATATCGCGGACATTGAGCGCACGCTGCGGGAATTGCATCGCTCGCAAGGGATGTGCATTTACACCCTTACCACCCGCAACCCGGACTTTAATGCCAAAACTGCCAAGGCCGCATTGATTGCCTCGCTGGATTTTCTAAAATCCATCCACTTAATGCGGCCGTATGGCGGGTTTGATTGCGGGCTGGAAGAGTTGGTGCTCGACCGCGCTCTTGAATATGATGCTTTCGGGCCGGAGGACACTTACCGAAAACGGGGCTATCTTACGACGGTGGTGCACTTTTTGACCGCATTCAGCACACTCACCTCAATCGCTCTGGCTGCCTGGAAGGTCGGCAAACATGGGGTGGATACTCTCAAAAATGACGAGTTCGCATTCTTCCGGACCGTCTATCACGTCGAACGCTGACCCAATCACTGCACCAACAGGGCGGAACCATTTTATCGGTTAGCAAAAAAAATGTCCCACTCACCTTTCTGTGCATGGTAAAATGGTTATGACCAAAACGCTCCCCCTATTCAAGCTTGGCCAAGTCTGTGCAACTCCTGATGCCCTGGCTCTGGCCGAACGACATTCCATCAACCTAATTCGTTTAATCGAAAGGCATCATTGTGGCGACTGCGGCGATATGTGCGCAGAGGATATTGCCATCAACAATTACGCCATCGAAACTGGGGATGGGCGGATATTTTCCAGCTACAAGGTCAAGGGCGGAAAAATCTGGATAATTACGGAGCACGATAGAAGTTCGACCTGCATCCTGTTGCCGGAAAATTATTGATGAGGGGAACAAGGCACCCCAGACGGAGCCTGTATCTTTCGCAATGAAAGTCCTGACTGTCTCAGACCTGCACCAGCGTCGTTCACTCTACGACCAGCTCGCCGCCGCCGTTGCCGTTCACAGGCCCGATCTGCTGGCATTGGTCGGGGATTTTCTCGACCTCGATGGGCACGGTAGGGGGATGCTCACGCCAAAGGCCGCTGCCAATGAAATCGCTGAGATGGCGAAAGGGTGTGAGGTAGTATTCGTGAGAGGCAACCATGAGGAAGAAGGATGGCCAGATTTTGAGAACAGTTGGAAACTCTCTGGCCGACCGCTGCACGCCCTGCACGGCTCTGCGGTGACATTCGGGCCGTTGACCATCGTCGGCTTTCCTTGCCAAATGGGATTCCCCCAATTTTATGCGAAGGGACGTCCGCTTGACGATTACGATTATGAGGCTTGGCTAACCCCGTTAGTGGCCACGCTGGGGAAAGCAGGACGCGGCCTTTGGCTGATGCACGAACCACCCACGGATGCCTTGGCTGAGTATTGGGCCTGCTGCCCCGAATGGGGGCGGGCTGTCCGCGAGTTTAAGCCTCTTGTGACCGTTTCGGGTCACGACCATAACACCCCTCGCCGATCCGGCGACTGGTGTGTCAATATTGGACGCACCCAGTGCGTCAATCTCGGCCAGCGGGTTTATCCGTCCCCCGGCCAGCTTCTCTACTGCACGATGCAGTTTCGGTCCGGTTCAGATGGCACCCCACGGCTAATCGGGGGGATTCAACGGCACGGATGATGATTGATTTACAAACCCCGGCGAACTTTTTGGAGCAGTGCTAAATTAAGGCAAAGCAAAGACCCCCTATGCGCGTGACCACCACTCCGAACCCTGATGTTTGAATGCTCCGAAGATTTATCAAAAAAGAATACCAAACTCGCCCAAGTGCCGCTTTCTGGTGGTAAAATTAAGGCGTAACCCAAATAAAACCCATGCCCAAGCTAACCCTCGACGACAACCTACGCACCCTCCTTGACGCGATCCCGTTCAACCCCAATCGGCGAACGCGCCGCCATCCCCGCGGTTGCTGGCTTTCCGAGGGAGTGACGCAACTTTGCCTCTCTGCGGACGCGCACTGGCTCGTAGAGCTGGTGCTTTCGACTCGCAAGAATCACCTGACCAAAGTTTACCAAGCGTTTTCCCATCACACCCTGAATCTTGACCCGGAAACCGGACGAGGTGAATACGTGGTGGATGACGGCGACGGTAAAATCCTCTACGCCGAAAAGGTGCGGATTTACACGGATTTCCCACTCGAAAAAGTCGAGTTGCGGTATGCGAACCAAACCATCTCGCTTGCCAACGAATGATAATACGATGTCAAACGTGCTGAACCCCTGAATCACTGCCAATAGAAAATCATACCCCATGAACAAATCCATTCCCACCCCCGGAGTCCCGCACAGTCTGAGCGAGGTAATTAACCTCGCCACGCAATACGCCGCTACGTGCATGCGCACCGAAGGAACTGTGGTCCCCACTTGCATGATTGTGAATGACCGGAGCATCCTGCTCTACCGGGAGCCGGACATCTACACTGACGGGAGCGACGAAATAAAGGAATACTTCACAAGGGTTGCCGGACTGCTTGCCGTTGTCCAAAAGGCGCGGTTCATGGCAGTGATAATCGAGGCTTGGATGACGATAGGAGATGACGCAGTAGCTGTTCGTCCAAGTGAGGACCCGGATCGCCGCGAGGGTGTTTTCATAAACGTCGAAAGCCACGCAAAGCAGGGGAGCAAAACCCTCGCAATCAAACGCGATGCAGCGGGAACCTTTTTGGGATTTGAGCCGTTCTTTTCCGCTATTGGCATGTCGGAGATGGATGCGGCAACGATTGAGGCGAAGGGAAACTTTGCCGGCCTACTCCCAGCAAAGCCCTCCTCCGCCAAGGACAGGGAAGAGGCGAAACGGCAACTGGCCGCGCTCGGTGTTGACCCTTCGCAATACGTTGGCCGCATGGTTTGACACGAAAATCTACGATTCAGGAAAATCAAGGCCGCGTCTAAGGGTGTTACTCTGGACGCGGCCTTTTTAGGATTCAGGAAAAGTAGAGTCAGAAATGGCCCGGACCAGAGAACCCCGTTAGGATTTAGGAAGAATGCCGGGCGTGAATGGCTGCGAAAGCCGATGAATACAGGGCTTAGAGAAGTCTAGGATTTAGGGGAATCCAAGAGTGATTTTACGGCCATATCAGGGCTAGGATTCAACTTGGTCCCTGAATCCTAGCACCCTCTATCGTTCTACTTCCAACAGAGTAAAACGCCTCACCCGGGTAACCAGAGTAAGAGAGGTATGTTTGGGCGGCATTGGAGTAAAATAATTTTGAGGGGTTTGGGGTGTGCCATTGGCGCTGTCGTATCTCTCCCCATGAAAGACCAACGTATCATAACTGTCTTTAAGACATGTTGCGGGATTGAGGGGTTCGAGAAATGGCTTTTTGGGAGCGGGGCGAGCCCGGTGACGGTGGAAAATTACAGTCGAGCCGTGACTGCTTGGCTGGGAGTTTTGGAAGCGAACGAGGGGCACACTGGCGCGATTTGGGGACGCTGGAATGTCGGGATTGCAACAAAAAGAATGACGGGGTTCGCCTGCCGGAGGTATGCGGAATACGTCGAAGAAACCTCCGGCGAGACGTTGGATTTGGGAATCCCCAAGCGGCTCCCCGCCGCCAGTCGCCCCAACCCACAGCCGGTTTCTGATGACGATCTTGGAAAACTTTTGAGGACGGCAAAGGCGATTTTGCCGCAGGAAACCGGGTATTCGGTGCGGGTTTGGTTGCGATTCATTGAGGCCCTCGGGCTTCGGAGAAGTGAATCAGAGATCAGCTGGAACGACGTGAAGTGGAGCGAAAAATCGGTGCTGGTGAACGGAAAAACTGGCGAGCGGGAGCTGCCTTTAAGCCGGAAACTGATCAAACTTTTGGAGTGGTTGCACCGCAGAAACTGGAAATATCCGTGGCGTGGAGCGAGGGGACAGGAGCTTAAAGGCCAGGTCTTATACAACATTTTCAAGCAGGTTTGCGTGGCCGCCGGGACACCAAACTTGCACCCGCACTTGCTACGGCACCGCCGGTTGACCGCGCTGTGTCGCTCGCAATTAGGGTCGAATCAACTGCTGGTTTTGAGCTTTTCGGGACATTCTCACGTCTCGGCCCTGGCTCATTATTACGCGGTTTCTTTGGACGAAAAGCGGGCACTGCTGAACGTGTCATAGGCCCATCGGGGGGTGTTCCCAATGCCCCTGTGTGGGGGAAGTAGCCGCGCACAAATTGACTTTCGATGGCTCGGCCTTACGATTTTCCTTATGACCGTCGGTAATCCCATCCCCTTTGAGGCTCGCACCAAGCTTCGCATTCCTTTGGCTTCCGCGATTGTCCAGGCGGGGTTTCCGTCACCTGCGGACGACCACATGGAAAAATCGCTCGATCTAAATGAGCACCTCGTAAGCAACCCGGCGTCCACGTTTTTTGTCCGCGTCCGGGGCAATTCCATGCGGGATGCCGGTATTGAAGGCGGCGATATTCTCGTTGTGGATCGCTCCATTACGCCCGGAGATCGGCAGATCGTCATCGCCATGTTGGACGGTGAGTTCACCGTCAAACGGCTGCGCAAACGCGGCAAACGAGTTTTTCTCGAAGCAGAAAACACCGACTTTTCTCCCATTGAAATCAGCGAGAACCAAGAACTTATCGTCTGGGGCGTGGTCACTTTTGTCATCCATCAGGCCCGATGAACGCGCGCTTTGCACTCGTTGATTGCAATAATTTTTACGCCTCCTGCGAGCGCGTTTTTAACCCGCGCCTCATTGGAAAGCCGGTGGTGGTGCTCTCAAATAATGATGGCTGCGTCATCGCACGAAGCCAGGAAGCCAAGCTGCTTGGGATTGAAATGGGGGCTCCCGCCTTCAAGAATGAGGAGACTTTTCGCCGTCACGGCGTGCAGGTGCTCAGCTCCAATTACGCGCTTTACGGCGATATGTCGGCACGGGTAATGGCCACCCTACGCCCTATGGCGGCCAGCATGGATGTTTATTCGATTGATGAGGCGTTCCTCGGATTAGAAGTGTGGCAGGGAGAAGTTTTCGGAAGGGAACTTCGGGCACGGGTGCATCGGTGGACAGGCATCCCAGTATCCGTTGGGATCGCCTCGACCAAAACGCTCGCCAAATTGGCCAATCGGCTTGCAAAGAAAAACCCTTCTTTCCAAGGGGTTTTCGACCTTACTGCCGCAGATGATCTCGATGCCATCCTGGCGGATGTTGCATGCGGGGATATCTGGGGCATCGGCAAACGGCTTGCGGCACGGCTATCATCTGTCGGAATCCAGACCGCACTCGCTCTGAAACGAGCAGAGATGACGTTGGTGCGTCGCGAATTGGGCGTAGTAGGTGAGCGGATTGCCAGGGAACTAAATGGTGTATCATGCCTGGCTTTGGAAGAAGTGCCTGAACCGCAAAAGGGAATTGCCACCGCTCGTTCATTCGGAGAGCCGATAGAGGTCTTGAACGCCTTGGAGGAAGCCCTGGCCACCTACACGGCCCGAGCCGCTGAGAAACTTCGTGCCGGGGGCCAGTTGGCCGGTCACGTCCAGGTCCACCTGGAAACGAGCCCTTTCCGCCCCGACCAGCCGCAGTATTATCCGTCTGCCCATACCTCCCTGCCGGAACCAACCAGCCACACCCCCACTCTGATCGCGGCAGCCGAGGGCTTGCTGCGGAAGATATACCGACCCGGCCACCGCTACCGTAAGGTCGGCGTGTTCCTCACTGAATTATGCCCGGAGGCCACTGCCCAGCTCACCTTATTTGAGGCAAAGCCCGATAACGCCGCAGCCAGGCTCGACACCATCGTGGATCAGCTAAACCGCAAATACGGCACGAATACGGTCCGTTACGGTGCTATGGGCTTCGGTCAGCAGTGGAAAATGCGTCAAAACCGGAAATCTCGGGGGTTTACCACCCGCTGGGAGGAATTGCTGGTAGCAAAAACGTAGTTAAAACCGCGTCCGTTTGGCCCTGCATCGCGAATATTCACCAAATTGGGCCTAAAAATGGGGGGTGGCAGGATTATTTAGGGGAGGGACTTTTTGGCTGAAACCCTGTGTTTAAGCCGGTTTTGGGTCGGAGCTATACCAAGACCTCCTTCCAGTCAACAGAATCTTCGGCGGAAAAAATAAATGTTTGCTACGTTGCCCTTGTATGAATACCAAACCGATTGAGTTCACCCCCATGAAAACCTTTAACCGCTACACGGTTGACCCCTGCGGATACTTCGACCTGTTCGATCCGGCTGCTGACTACTCCCACGAGGAGGTGAAGATTCTACTGGAAGAGGCGGCGAGATGGGAGGTCTGCAAGGGCGGCTACTACCAAAATAAGACCTTCAACGGCGTAGAGTGCGTCGGTGTAGTCTATCCCATCCACAAGGACTCCTACCTTTCAACCCGCTATGAGCGGCGAGCCTGGCCGGAGGCGGTGGCATATAGCAAGCAGCACGGCCTCGAACACGGCACGGGAGAATGGATGGATGACGAGGCATGGCTGCCTGTTGAGAGATTGGTTGAGCTTATGCTCGAAGACTACTTGGAGGATTGCGTGCGCCCGGTTGGCGTTGAAGCCGCTCCCCGGAGCGCCTGCCTTCAATACAATACCGCCTCAGGCCATACCAGTTCCCGAACTGCCCTTACCCGGTTGACGGTTGACCCATTCGGATATTTCGACATTCCCGACCCGGCGCCTCACTACTCCCAAGAGGAGGTGCATGCTCTACTGGAAAAGGCAGCAAGGCGGGAGGTTTGCGAGGGCGGCTACTACAAAAACGAGACCATCAACGGCATACAGTGCGTCGGTGTGGTCTATCCAATCCGCAAACTCTCCTACCTCGCAACCCGCTATGAGCGGCGGGCCTGGCCGGAAGCGGTAGCATATAGCAAGCAGCACGGCCTCGAACACGACACGCGAGAAATGATGGATGACAAGGCTTGGCTGCCTGTTGAGAGGTTGATTGAGCTTATGCTCGAAGATTACTGGGAGGATTGCGTTCGCCCAGTTGGCGTTGAAGCCGCTCCCCGGAGCGCCTGTCTGCAATTTGACAAGAGCCAGCAGTTTCCAACTACTCAGAAACCGCCAACCTACGCAGAAGTGCTGGCTCAACTTTCCCCGGAAACAAGGGATAGGATTGCGCATATCGCTCCTATGGAATGAAGTAGGTTGCGGCGGGAGATGGAGAACAAAACGCCAGCGATAAAGAAACCCTTTCTTTTCAGTCTAATAATTGTGGGCAAGTGCTAAAACAACCTTTGCGAAACCAACTTGGGAAGGGCCTGAAATCCGCCCGCAAAGCCCAGCACGTCACTCAGTAGAAAAACGGCCTGATAATTCCTACGATTAGTTTACTCGAACGCGGCAGGGGCAATCTCTGCATCACCTTGCCCAAAAAATAAGGAGGCCTGCAATACCGTGTGAGGCTTCCCTCGCTCCAAGCCTGCCATCCGCCAGATAAAAGATGGGATCTGCACGCACTCCTCCCACCCGTGTTGTAAAAAAAGGGGGCGGAAACACTTTTTTTTGACCCTGCTAGAAAACCACAATCATCTGTTTTTCAGCACCTTAAAAATTACTTAGTGTTCATTTTACACTGCTTTCCAAAAACAAAATCGCCGCTTCTCCGGCGAAAATACGGGGGGATGTTAAATTATGATAACTAAACTTAACACCCACGATGCTCCCCAAAAACACCCCCCAGATGAATACCATCAAACAAGATTCCTACACGGATCCAGAACGAACTGCGGAGGATCGACCCCGCTCCCTGGCTCCAAAAATAGCAGACTTCGGCGAGAAAATCGCTGGCGCACGCAAAGACCTTCGGCAAGGGGCCGCAGCCTCCGCTCACCCGAGCCCCGCCCCCACCACTCTGGCAAGGCAACTCCCAGAACCCGACTATGAACAGGCTTTGGAGAACGGAACTTCTTGGGATAACCTGGCCGCAGTCAAAGCTATTCGTGACGTCTTCCCCGCCATGCCCCGCCGCGCGTATGCGCTGGGGGCGTGGCTTGACCAAGCGGCTCGCGCCCGCAAAGCCTTCGAGTTGCTGCTTTCGGGAACCGTAACCGGGCAGGATGTCATCCGGTGCTGGAACCTGGCGGCAAGGGAACGCTTCGCGTTCTACATCAAACTCGGGTCCCCCGCCTTCCTCTCTGCCCGTGCGTGGCGCGTCGCGCACGGCACTGCCGCCGGGTTAAATTCGACCTTTGCTCTCCTAGGGGGCAAGATCAGGGCCTCCGCCAAAGGATGGGGAGATGAAGCCCAAACCAACATGATCGACTTCGTCCGCGAACGACTCGCGGCTGGCGAAATTAAGCCCACCCGGAACGCCCGTGCCATCACCTTCTCTGTTTACACCAGCCGCACGACCAAGGCCATTTACATCGGTAAAAAGGCGGGCCGTGAGGTTATCCCCTTAAAAACCGGCTTTGTAACCCCCCCTGCGGCTTTCGACTACATAGAGACCAATCGAACCGAACTGGAAGCGGCGTGGAACGCACTTAAGGATCCAGCGTGCCGCCGGACCACCAACGAACTCCGCTGCGGCCCCGCCCGCCGCGATGGTGACGCCACCCCCGAAGCCTTCCTCCACAAGTTCGGCTTCCGTGGGGTGCAGTTCGGAAATTGGGTCGAAAATGACCGACGCTGCCGCGACCTGAATGCTACCCACGACTCCCTTATAGATTTGGCCGAGGCTGTGGGCATCCCCTTCGGCACCCTCGGTTTCGGCGGAAAACTTGGCCTGGCCTTCGGCGCCCGTGGAAAGGGCAGCGCTATGGCGCACTACGAGCCCAGTCAAACGGTCATAAATCTCACGAAAACCGCTGGCCCAGGCTGCCTGGCGCATGAGTGATTCCACGCCCTCGACAATCTCTCCCAGGCCAATCCCGAACTCAAAGCCTCGTTCGCCACGGCTACCGCCACCGGGCCTTTCAGCGAACTGTCTCGCATCATTTCCAATAGCCCCTTCGCCGCAAGAAGCCGCACCCTTGATGCCATACGCAGCAAACCTTATTACGCAAAAATTGAGGAACTCACCGCCCGAGCTTTTGAGAAATACGTTATCGGCAAGCTCGCAGAAGCGGGATACTCGAACGATTACCTCGCTAACATCAACCCCGAATCCCGAGCCTATCCCTCACCGGAGGAAATGGCAAACGGGTTCACCCAAGCCTTCGACGCCCTCTTTCATGCAATCCGCACATGGGGCCGACCCTCGCCTGACGAGCTGAGGCCAGCCATCCCATAGCCGATAATGGATGGTAGTTCGACTGTTTTTGAGAGGGGAATTCACCGGCCCTCTCCCGGCGGCCGCAAACGTCTTCATTTTACGCCACCAGCAGGCAGCCACGGGCACCTCAAAGATTTTTCCAAATAAAATATGCCATCCGGCAGGAAAGCCGGAATAGCCTATGGGTGAAGCAGAAAATTGAGCTATCTCACAGTGCCCCTGATGCCGAAAACGAGCACACACGGGCTGTATTAGCAGCTATTAACAAGCTCTTGGCTCCCTTCGAGCCGAAAAAGCGCACATGGCGAGGACTGAAAAGGGATCGGGTCTTGGCTTACTTGCGGGCGATTACCAGAAAGTCGAAGCACGTTTGGACCTGGATCAATCCGCGAAAAATCGCCGCATACCTGAGCAAAGATTCCGAGCAATCGGTATCCGAAAAAACCGTGTGGCGGGTTTTAAGAGACCTTGCTGAACGCGAGCAGACTCTGAGCAAAGATCCCCAACTATGCGTCCGTATTTGCCAGCGGAAGACCAAGAAGAACTATCATTTTCAGTGGCTCATTTCCAGAAGGGATAAACTCGCCTACGACGGTGAGCCGCTCTTCTGTCGTGCGGATGGAAAATCCCGTAACCTGCGCACCCGCTGTCGTAAAAAAAATCTACCGGACACTAGGACAAAAACCCCTACAATAGTATACCAGCAGAAAAGAGAATCTACTCCCCCCGGCCCCCTGCCGCCAGCCTCGCCCCGGCCCGCCCCCTCCGATAATAGCTGGAAGCGCCTCGTTCCAGACATGGAACAACTGTTCCACAGGCTTGGCATTCCCACCTACAAGCGTGGCGATACAATCTGGGCACACAGCCCGTGGAAGCGTGAGGCGGATAAGACGCCTTCGTGCCAGATTTTCCCCGCAGAAGGTCGCTTCTGGGATTTCTCCACAGGCCAGGGAGGAAATGCAATCACGCTCGCCAGAATTGCGAATGGGAACCCGAAAATGTCGTTCAGAGAAGCCTTGCTGTGGCTCCAAATGCCCGGCGTAAGGCCGTCCGCCCCATCAGCATGGTATGAGGCCGCAACCAAAGTGGCGGCCCGTGATCCGTTTGCTCAAATGCTGGAAAACCTCAAAATCGGAGGAGGTAAGCAACTGCCCACCCAGCCACGTGGGGAGGGGCTTTACCGTCTCGCCTGGCGTATTTACCGCGAACAATTTCAAGGGGTCATAGTCAACTATCTCAATCCAAGAGGCGTGGTGACTCTCATCGTGAAGGCATTGGAGCGGAAAGGTGAGCGCGCCGCCATCGAGGAAGCGATACAGAGGGCCATTCAGCAATGGAAAAAGTCCGAACCATTTTTCAGCCAATGCTGCCGATTTCAGTTCCGGTCCATGCGGGAAAAAAGATGGAGGCACCGGGACTTGCGCCAAGCATCCTGTGCAGAGGACTTTGCGGATATGCTGGCCCTCGCAAAGTTCCTGAATGATTTGAGGCGTGCCCTGGACCGGTCATTTTATCCCGCCAAGTCTTCCCCCGCTGTTGGACGCAATAACGACCCCCAAGCGATCATAATGTGCCAGGCGCAAATCCGGGCGATGTTCAGGTCAAACGAGCACATCTGGATAACCAACAGCTTGCGGCACCGCGGATGGTGCCGAACCGCTGAATACTGGCTGGACGACATCGCCAAGCACGGAGTTCCAACCGGAGAGGAAGGCGCATGGTTGAAGCTCAATCCGATGTCGCAATTCGGCATCTCCAACCAGGACGTGCATCACTTCCGCCATGTCCTTTGCGAAGCGGATACGGGGACCATCGAAGAGCAAATAAGGTTTTCCGAAACACTTCCATATCCGATTATTTCCGCAGTCCATAGCGGGAGTAAGAGCATCCACTTTTTACTGAGGGTGAACGCCGAGGAAAAATCGTATGCAGCTATCGTCAAGGAACTGCACGCACAATACCCTCAGTTCGACCAAGCATGCAAAGACCCGGCGCGCTGGACGCGCCTGGCGGGCGCGTGTCGAGCAGGGGTGCTCCAAGCGGCATTGCCGCTTGGACGAATGGGGTTGTGACCGTGTTCCCTAGACATTCCAATCTCCTTGATTTCCAGAGTTGAGCCCAGAACTGTCCGTGACTGGCCAGGGGAACCCTGCTAATGCAAGGGGCTCTATGTATTCAAGATTACCGAGTTCGCAGAAATTGCCCTCATCCACCCTCGCTTCACATGATACGGTTTCGGCGTTTGTTTATCAGATGCTGACGATAGCGTCTGCTGGTGGCATGTCTGAAACCCGTGCCAAAGAGTTATACGAGGAAATCATGGACTGCTACACGCATCTTGATGGCTCCGCCCTCGAATGCTTCCGAAGTGATTTTCTGAAAGTCCTGGGTAATACGAACTCAAACTAACTGTCGAACTGCTGGACTGGCCAGCATCCCATCATTCTGCCGGAATGATGAAGATGTCGGAATCGGCCGCACCTGCTTTCTTTGGGACAGATTTCTTGGTTCTGTGCTCCGAACCGTTGAATCGCCCGTGCAGCCTGGCCAACTGCAATTCGGTATGATGGCACTTGGCCACGGCGGTCGCTAATTGTTTTCGCAGAGCGGGTAGTTCCTCCTGATAACGCCCCTGCACATCAGAGAGGCGGGAGTTCGCATCTGCGAGCTTGTGTGCAAGCTCAACGCTTGTCGTCTGAGCCTCAGCGAATTGAGTGCTGACGACTTGCAAACGTGCATCCCCTTGGATGCACTGTTCCTCCGATTGGCGAACTCTCTCTTCCGCTGCCGCAAGTTCCCCCCTTAGGTGCTCGTTTTCGGATAGTATTCCCACGCCCCGGATTTCTGCGGAATGCAGTTTTTCCGCCGCCTCTGCCTGCTGAGCGTGCCATTGGGCACTCTCGGCGGCAAATCGCTCCTGCAATGCGTTCAGCCGAGCCAAGGCCTCGGCTAACGCCCGTGCGTCGCTTTCGCAGTTTGCACGCGCTTGTGTCTCCCTTGCCATCGTCTCCACGAGTTGAGAACGCAAGTCTGTGTTTTCCTTCTCCTGCTTTTCAGATTGCATTTGGGCGGCCGTCACCCGGCCTTCCATCCTCTCATTTTCGTCGAGAGCGGATTGATAGTCCGCTTGGAGATCATCGAGAGCCTGAGCTTGCTGTGCCGCACCCACCATTAACGCCTTCGTCCAGACACCCCGAAAGGCCTGCAATGCTTCGTCACTGTCCACGGGTGGTGCTTTGTCCGCTTGAATCTCGTTTTTGAGCCGGTTGATAGTGCTGTCGGATCCGCCAGTAAGGTTGCGTATCCTGCGAACCGAAGGTCTTTCGCCCTCCGCTTGGATGCGACTCATTGCGGCTTCGACTTGCTCTCGGGTGATGGGGGGAGTTGCTTTCATGGTAATGGTATTACTGTGTTATCGGCGTTATCGTAATGGCGTTACTCCGGCCCTGAAACCGGGGTTATTCGGCGGCATGAGTATTGGGGTAATCAGGGATGTGCTGGGGCGCGTTGGTTAATGGGAGTATGGCGAAGTTCGGGGGTGGAGGGGGGTTAGTAGATTAGATCGGTTGGGGCCAGTTCGGTCCAGTGCGGGCGCGCAACGGCACGGCAGGGGGCCACGGAGGGCTTGGATTTGGGCAGGTATTTTGCCGGGATGGTCTGGTTCCGCCCAGAGACGGTGTATATGCCCCGACGGACATACTGCCGGTATCCCGCCTTTGCGGCGGCGCGAAGGGCAGCGGCGGCGGTGGGGTAGATACCGGAGCGATAGCCGCTGCTGTGGGCAATCCAGTAGCGGTGGAGTGGCAGCTCGTCGCTCCATAGCTGGCATACGTAGCAGTTTGGTTTTGCGACGTGAGCGGCTTGGGTTTCAGTGTGGGTTTCCGATGGCGCTGAGGTAGTCGTAGGTGACATAAGGGAACGTACCTGAGAAAAAACTTTTTCGCTTAACTATTTTCATCCGCGCCCTTGACGGGGGCGAAAGATCGTGCCTCAACCGGCTTAAAACCTAAAATGGAGGCCAAAAACTGCCCACCAAAGGCAAAAAAGTGGAGTTAGACGTAAAAAAGGCTGCTTTTGGCCCCTAAAGCGGGCAGATTTCCCAGATGCACTCCCCTTTTTCCGAGTTCCTCCTGGCGTTCATATCGCGGATGGACGCGGCGCACGGCACCCGAGGTGACCGCAGCCTGCACTACGGTCTCAGAGTAACTGTCCCGTCACCAGGGGAAGGGGAGACGACGGCGCAAATCCATTTTATTAACACGCAGAGGATCGGCTCGGCGATTGATGCGGACGAATTGGCGCGTCTTTCTGACCTCGCCAAATCATACGGCCTACGACTAACCCCAGGCAGTCTCTCGGGGGTCTATGCGGTTACCCTGCGATCCGCCCCCGCCCCCGAGGTGATTCGCGCTCCTGGGCTCCGCAGCGAGGACTTACTGCCCCCGCCACAGCAGCCCTGGCAGGATACCGACGAACTCACCCGAGCCGAGACCGCGGCCCGCCTGGGGTGTTCCGTGCGCTACCTCCGCACCCTGACCGAGACGAAGCAGGTCCCGGTGCACCGCATCTCCCGCAAGGTCCATCGCTACGTCTGGGGCCAGGTTAAGGAGGCCTGGAAGAAGCTCGGCAAGCCTACGGTATGATCGTCCACCACCTCTTCGCTATCGCCGGGGTCACCCCGGCCACCTGCGCGTAGGTGCTGAACACGAGCGACGCGTCCTGGTGCCCCATCTCCACCACCAACTCCGTTATGCTCCCCACCTTCGCAGGCAGATACATCGAGCAAAACGAGTGCCTGATCGCGTCGTCCGGCCACGGCGTCATTGTTCTCCGGGCCCCGGCATCCCGTAGCCGGGCTCGGGCCACCGCTCGCGCCCGGTCGAACGGCTCCCGATAGCTGCCGTCGCAGATGTATTTGTCGCTGCCGAAACGGTCGGCATAGGGTTCGAGCCACTTCCTTGCCGCAGACCGGATCGGAATCTTCCGCTCGAGGCCGTTTTTCGCCACGTTCGGCGGAACCACGAGTTCCCACTGCCGCCCCTGGGTGTGTAGATCCTGCCACGCCAGCCGCTGCACTTCGTCCGGCCTCACGCCGCAGAACCCCTGGAGCGCAATGCACGCCCGAATCCGGTCCTCCGCCGCACGCAGCAACGCCTCGAACTCCTCGGGGAAGATGATCTGGTCGGGCCGCTTCGCCAGCGTAACAGCGACAGTCCGCTCACCGCTCGCCCGCTCCCGCTTCTTGGTCCGGTTGTCCTGCACCGAGAATACCTCCACGGCCGGGTTGTCGCTGGCATACCCCTTCTTGATCGCATATCGGTAGGCCGTTACCAGCAGCGTTCGCAGCTTGCGCTTCGAGATTTCGGTATACGGCAGCCCGTGCCGGGGATGCCCCGGTTTCGTGACGCGCAGACTGTCGAGCCAGTTCGTGAACTCGTCGGCGGTGATTTCGCGCACAAGCCGCCCCCCCGCGTAGTCGCGGAAATACCCCACCCGCGTCACTGTGTCGGCTATGTGCGACGGAGAAAGCTTGGTGCCGTTCACCAGCTTCGCGTATTCGTCGTAGAACTGGGTCCACGGCACCGACTTCATCCTCCGCGCTAGGTCTTCGAGAAAGAAGTTCGTCGCGTCGGTGAGGGTCTTGCCGACCGCCGCGAGCCGCTGCGAGCACTGCACCGCTTCCACCCGCAGGGGGGTCTCGACCTCGATGGCCTCCACCCCCTTCTGATCGCGCTCTACCCGCAGTTGATTCCGCCGCGCCTTCGCCGCCTCCTCGGTTGCGAACACCTCGCGCTTGCCCCCTCGGTCGCCGCCGCCGCCAATGCGACTATCTACTTGCCAGGTGCCGTATTTTGTGAGCTTCTTGATCGAGGGCCACCGCCGCTCGTCCGCTGTTCTGCCGTCTTTTTTCGTCGCCATTTGTCGCTGCTGTTAAGGTTGTGCCAAAAGCCGACGATAATGGCGGATGAGTGGATAAGCAAGCCCGTTTATAGAGCAACACACCGGACTTAAAATCCGTTGGGATTCACCTCCCGTGCCGGTTCGAGTCCGGCCATCGGCACTCTCTGCTCGCTTCCGCGCTATGCTTTTGAAAAAGTGCATGCGCTCTCCATCCCCACCCTCTTTTTATGCAATACACCCCCTTCGGCAACACTGGTCTGCAAATCTCCCGGCTCGGCTTTGGCTCCATGCGGCTGCCCATGATCACCGTGGACGGAAAATCGGTGGTCGATGAAGATCTCGCGATTGCCATGTTCCACCGCGCTTTTGAGTTGGGCGTGAATTACGTTGATAGCGCGTATTTTTACTGCGGAGGGCTGAGTGAAATCGTCGTCGGCAAGGCGCTCAAAGGCTGGCGTGACAAGATCATTCTCTCCACGAAATACCCCTTCGACGCTCCCTTCCGCGAGCGGCTGGAGAGCCAGCTCAAAAAGCTGGATACGGATCATATCGATTTTTACCACTTTCACGGCATCGGCAATGGGTTCTTCACCCACGAACGCCATGACGATGCGGTCAACGGCGCGCTCAAGGCGAAGGAGGAAGGGTTGATCCGCCATCTCTCCTTCTCGTTCCACGACAAGCCCGAGGTGATGAAGAAGATCGTGGACTTGGGCATTTTCTCCTCGGTGCTCTGCCAATACAACCTGCTGGATCGCGCGAATGAAGAGGGGTTGGCCTACGCCAAGTCGCGTGGGCTCGGCACGGCGGTGATGGGGCCGGTGGGCGGCGGGCGCATTGTCGGCATGCCGGCTGAGGCGGCCCAACGCTACGGGGTGCAGGTCAAGAGCAGCGTGGAACTGGCGCTCCGGTTTGTGATGGCCAACCCGAATGTCAACGTCGCCCTCTCCGGCATGTCCACGCTCCAACAGGTGGAGGAAAATGCGGCCATTGCCTCAAACGCTTCGGCGTTGAGCGCCGCCGAGTTGGAGGGGATCGAGGCTGCGATGCAGGAGAATCGCCGCATGGCGGAACTCTATTGCACGGGCTGCAACTACTGCGCCCCGCATTGCCCGCAAGGCATTGTGATCCCGAAGATTTTCGAACTGATGAACTACCACCGGGTGTACAACATCACGGACTTTGCGCGCGCACAGTACCGCAACATTGGCACCAAACCTGGCAGCAAAGACAGCAAGGCCGATGCGTGCATCGAGTGCGGCGGGTGCGAGGATTACTGCCCGCAGAAGATTGCAATCCGCGAGCAGCTCAAGGATTGCCACCAGACGCTGGCGGCGGGAGCGTAGGGTGCGTGGGAGGCAGCCGAAAGAGCCGGGCTTTAGCCGGCTTCTCATGGCTTTGCCACCAGCTTTAGCTGGTGGTTTTTCATGCAAAGTGACCTCCAGCCGGCTTCAGCCCTGACATGT
>SESG01034088.1_pt1 | contig 33288 bp, 25 predicted proteins | sample 3171421 | NCBI WGS metagenome assembly SESG01 (sample SAMN10866946, study PRJNA518727) | freshwater metagenome | biome: subpolar coniferous forest; feature: holomictic lake; material: water; isolation source: holomictic Lake 227, 6 m and 8 m depth | place: Canada: near Kenora, Ontario | collected...
ATCCTTTTCATTACGGCTTGTTGTGGACAAGGACGCCGTTTGCAAAATAGCAGTTGGTCCGCTCAACCGTGAAATTATAGGTTGGCAGGGTAAGCTGCGGCTGATCCTCGATGGAGGTAATGGTCCCCTCCGTCAAATGGTCATTGCCGTTGAACAGGCAGTGATCGCCTGTTGCAAGCGGTTTGGAGCTGACGACAGCGCTGCCTTTGAAGATATCCGGATCCACGCAGCACCAACCTTTCCCGGGAACCCAGTAGGGGTGCTCCCGGGTGTTGATGTTTGACTTGCCGTTGCTGAAGGAGATTTTAACCAGGTTTTGTGCAGGCGGGTTGGCCATTGTCTTTGAAACCGTACCAATGACCGGTTTCATCGTTTCAGGGTTGGCCGATTTCACCTTGTCGCCTGCCTTAACATCTTCGATGTTCTTTGAGGATCCGTCGGCCATTGTGATTTTAGTCCCGGCGATAAAACAGGAGAGGGTTGTAAAGCTCACCTCATTGCCATAGGCCGTACCTGCGCTGCTGGTGGCATAGGCCCTGACATAATACTTTGTACTGACCGAAAGAGCTGTCAGGTTGCTGGTAAAGGAGCCGGTTCCTGTGCCATTGCTGGTTTTTGTTGAAAGGGCAACAGTTGGTGCGGTTGCGGTACTCCAGCATACCCCCCTCGCGGTTACAGGGTAGCCGCCATCACTGGCTACATTGCCTCCCGATGATGCTGCCGTTCCCGTTATGGACGAAACGCTTGTGGTTGAAACCGTCGGAAGCAAATCCCTTACACAGCGCAGCGGAAACCCGTATGATTTTACATGGCCGTTATATACTGCACACATGGTACTGTTGAAGTTCAGGTCCCAGCCATTGTTGGAAAGGACCTCGGCATTGCTCCAGTAAACGCCGTAGGAACTGGGAGTGCTCCTGTTCATCAGTGAACCATCTGCACTTGCAAGGTACCCGGCATCATGCAATTTCAGGAGTGAGCCCCATGGGTCGGCCTGGGTCGACCAGTTTCCCCCGGAGGGCTGGTCGACATTGTTCCATTCAGTGTCCGTAGGAACATGCCAGGGAGATCCGAGTTCCAGGGTGCATGGGTCTTTGACAGTTTCCCAGGTGGGACTCAAGGCGTCGTTCGTTGCGTCCCAGGTCGCGGGGGTACGGGATGTCCCGTCGTGCATGAACCCCTGTTTGCGGTTGAACTGCCAGTACCAGCCTGCCGAGGCCTCGGTGGCATCATCGACTGATAACGCCTGCCGGCTGGCGCCCAGGTTTTGGGTGATCCAGCATTTTGAAGATTCCCCCGGTACGCTGGTGACAGTGCCATAGGTCACATTCTTGTCAATTGGCCCGACACCATCGGCAACTGTGTGTGCCACGGTAATGGTGGATGTGCCGCAAACAAACGGGGTGGTCGTAAAACTTACCTCGTTGCCGTAGGATGTGCCCCATCCGGTGGTGGCGTAAGCCCGCACATAATAAGTGATCCCGGCGTTTAGGTTGATAAGGCTGCTGGTGAATAGCCCTGTACCGCTGCCATCACTGGTTTTGGTTGGTAATGCAATCGTCGGGCCCGTTGAAGTGCTCCAGCAGATGCCCCGCCCTGTTACGGATTTCCCGCCATCGGAGGTTATATTCCCCCCCGGATGATGCGGAATTGGAGGTGATGGTGCCCGCAGCAGTGGTCGTCATAACGGGCAGGCAAACGCTGCGTATACCACGGCCGCCCATATAATAATCCCTGTGGTCTAAGGAGGTGTTGCTGTAATACCTGCCTGAAACTGTTGTTTCTACGGCATTGGAAACCAAGCATCCTCCGCGGAAGGAAATCCCTGCGGCTGACAAAACAGGTGGCCAGTACAAAGGATCAGCATCACCCGCTGCAGTTAATGCTCCGTTACCATGCACACCCGTAAAGGTCCTGCCTTGCGGCGTGCCAAGGCTCACTGTCCTGTCCCAGATGCTTCCGCTCATCTCCATCTGGCCGTAAAAGGTTGAACCCGATGTGACCCTGTTGATGTTTCCGCTGGTCCCGGCAAAGATCCCGACCCTCACAGGGGCGGATATTGAGCTGTTTGTGACATTGTAACTCTCATTGCCGAGAATGGTACTGTAGTTTGCCCCGATAGCCTCATTCGCGGCGCCACTGTTTAACAGGGAATAAACAGACGATACCACGGTGGCGGTTCCCCATGCCAGTTCACTGGGAACAGCGGCGGCTGTGCCACGGCAGCTTTTCTCAAACTCGAGTTCCGTCATTGGCCTGAGACTGCTCCAGTCGAGGTAGGCAGCCAAATCAGCCCAGCTCAGGTAGTTGCAGGCCACATTAGGGAGCGTGGTCTGGTAGACACCGCCTGAAACGGAAATGGCATGCCTTGAGGAGCCATTATAGTTCGGATATCGGGCAGTTGCCTGGGTTGCTGTAATATTGTTCAGGAAATCGGCATACTCCTGCTGGCTGATCTCGTATTTCATGCCGTATAAAGGGTTGTATCCCTTAGGGTATGCCAGCGGTAATGCCTTGGTTGTTGAATTGTTGAAATCATCGGCAACCCCCATTGAGGCAGCGTTATTGTTGCCCAGGTTGCCTGCAGTAGTGCCCCCGAGGGTGGAGGGAACAGATTCGTCAGTCACCTGGAAACTGCTGGTGGTGTTGTGTCTTGTAAAATTACCGTAAACATTGGTTGTTGCTCCGTCGCCTGCGTAAAATGCACCCTGGGGCACATAGACCATTTCAATGGCGAAAACCTTTATTTCAACATTGGTGGCATCGGACACCCCGTTGGCACCGTAATTCCACTGCAACTTAACCCCTGTTTTAGTGAATGTGCCGGTACCGTCGGCATTCCTGTAATGGAACACGCCCATGCCGGGATTGGTGGTGGGGTTGAAGGCGGATGAGGGATCGAGCAACCCTGTTTCAATGGTGCTCCCGCCTGGTGCCGTGTGGCCTGTATTATTCAGCCAGGCATGACTCCAGGCGCCGCCGAGTGACCTGTATTTGACGAATATCCAGGCGGCATCCCAGTTGTTGGGCGTCGAGGAGGTCCTCCATGAGTTTTCCCATGAGACGTCGAATTGAACCATGATATAATGACTGCCGGTGTTTTTCCCGGTAAGTTTCAGGTTCGAGATTAAGATTTTATTGGCGCTGAGAATGGTGGTCAGCGACAGCAGGGTCAGGAATATTGCAATCTTCTTCATGGGGTTAAGTTGTCAGGAAATACTTGCTGTTGAAATGAATGATACGGAAATCGTATGCCAGGGATAATATCAGATTTACGTTCTGAAAAGGAGAATTGACGGTGTTTAGCTTTGAAAGGCATTCGGACATAACAATTTAATTTTCAATATGCAGGCGTAAGAATGTTTTTCAAATGGAAAAAAATGGATGATAATTTGTTCCGGTTCGTCAGAAAAACATGAAACATTTATTAGCTGACATTGAGAAAAATGCCGGCTATGTTTCAATGATTTCTTTGATTTTCCTTGTAAATACGCGAAATTACCCGCCGTAGCTGGGCACAGGGTTGAGGATTTTATTTTGGAATCGTGAGGAAAGAAAAGGCATAAGATAATTTTACTGCAATATGTCCGGAGAAGTATCGGAATGTTTTAAACTCCAGTTAAGATGCAGTGTGCAAACTTATATAAATAGTTTACTACTAACAAGGATTACCTATAATATTTGTTATTTTATTAACAATATCTTTGTCGTATGGATACCTGGGATGAAAATTCCACGGTGCAGGTAGCCAGAAGAAATATCAGGGCTCCAAAATAGCTTTAAATAGCGTTTTTTCGAGGGTGACCCAATCAGTATTGGATATAAGCCGGGCCGGGAATGACAGGGATTCCATCCGGGAAAAACCCAAATGGCACAGGATGATAAAAAAGGTGGAAAGTTGATTTAGTAAAGAAAATTACCGTCGCTGGTGTGAATGGAAAGATGTTTGCCGTTGGCTTGTTCGCAATGGCCCGTGAGCTGTGCATCGATGCCAAACTCTGTTGCAATTTCAATGATGGTGCCGGCAATGGCTTCAGGCACATAGAATTCCATCCGGTGACCCATGTTGAACACTTTGTACATCTCCGCCCATGGAGTGGCGGATTCCTCCTGAATCATCCTGAAAAGGGGAGGTACCGGGAAGAGGTTGTCCTTGATGACATGCAGGTTGTTCACAAAATGAAGCACCTTGGTTTGCCCGCCCCCGCTGCAATGCACCATCCCGTGAATCCGGTCCCGGCAGATGGATAATATTTTTTTTACAACCGGTGCGTATGTGCGCGTAGGGGAGAGGATCAGTTTCCCGACATCCACCCCGGGAATACCGGTAGGGTCGGTAAGATTCCTGCTCCCGGAATAAACAAGGGATTGCGGCACCGCGTTGTCAAAACTCTCCGGGTAGGAGGCTATGTAAGAATTGTTCAACACATCATGGCGGGCAGAGGTAAGGCCGTTGCTGCCCATGCCCCCGTTATAAAACTTCTCATAAGTCGCCTGGCCTGTTGACGAAAGCCCGACAATTACATCCCCGGCGCAGATATGCCTGTTGTCGATCACCTGGTTGCGGGGCATCCGGCAGCTCACGGTCGAATCAACGATAATGGTGCGCACCAGGTCGCCCACGTCGGCTGTTTCGCCACCGGTTGACCAGATGCCGATGCCATGTTGGCGCATTGCTGACAGGAATTCTTCCGTACCGCTGATTATTTCCGAAATTACCGCGCCGGGAATAAGGTTTTTATTGCGGCCGATGGTGGAGGAAAGCAGTATGTTCTCTGTAGCGCCGACGCACAGCAGGTCGTCGAGATTCATCACGATGGCATCCTGGGCAATGCCGCGCCATACCGAGAGGTCGCCGGTTTCTTTCCAGTAGAGGTAGGCAAGGGATGATTTGGTTCCGGCGCCATCGGCGTGCATGATATTGCACCAGTCAGCGTCGCCACCGAGAATATCGGGGATGATTTTACAGAATGCTCCCGGGAACAGCCCCTTATCTACATTCCTGATGGCAGTATGGACATCCTCCTTCGACGGGGAGACGCCACGCTGTTCATATCGGGTTGGATCGTTCATTCGAAGATGATCTCGCCGTTGGCTTCGTCAATACTGAATTTCCCGAATTTCCTCAGGGTGTTTTCCCCGAATTGAAGGGTGGTCATCTTTTTATTCACGGTGACTTTCAGGTCGTTCACCGTATTTTTTCCGATACGGATCTCCTTGATGGTGAACACGGCTTTATCGGCCACTTTGCCTTCGCCAATGATCTTCGTGGCATCCCCTTCAAAGCTGGTTTTGTCGATCACCCCTTCTTTCAGGAGTTTCATGGTTTCAGCCGGCGAGATAAACAGCTCTTTTTCCTTCAGGTCAAAGGTGAATGAAGAGGTGAAGCCGTTCACATAACAGGTGCCTGTAAGCAGACCCTCCTTGGTTTTGGTGACGGCCACGTTGTTCTCTTCCGGTTTTACCACAACCTCAACCTTTGGTGCCGGAATATTCTTGCTGATTTTTGTCTTCGGCACAAAATCATTCCGCAGGATCGAGAATTCCGTACGGCGGTTCATCTGGTGGGCGGCCTCCTTAACGGCAGTGGACGGCAACAGGTTGATGATTGAATCATTCAGAACGGTGCCCGCTTTGAAAGTATAGCCTTCCCTTTCTACATCCTTGTTGAGAGTACGCGGAACGCGTTCACCATATCCTTTTGCAACAAGACGGTCAGGGTCGATTCCCCTGGAAATCAGGTAATCCACCACGCTTTGTGCCCGTTTCTGCGAGAGGATGTCGTTACGCTCCTCGGAGTCGCGCGTATCCGTGTGTGCCGCAAGTTCAATAACGATCGTTTCGTTGGCATCAAGGGTCTCAATCAGCCCCTGCAGCGAGTCGCGGTATTGCGGCTTGAGATCCCATTTGGCCAGGTCGTACAGGATGTCGGGCAGCACGACAGGTTTCTTCGGAATCGGCCTCAGCACGAAATTGCGTGAGAGGTCTTTGCTCTTCTCCAGTCCGACCGTGGTTTCCCGGCCCTTTTCGTTGAAATAGTCCTTCCGGGTCACAAAAATATCGTAGGTGGTGTTTTTGTCGATTTGCATCTTGTTGAACCCATAATGACCCTTTTCGTCACTCTTGGTTTCAAGCGAGCGGCCGTTGGTTCCCGAAATTTTCACCTTGACGCCCGCAATGGGCTGCAGGGTCCGGTCATCCGTTACAATGCCCTCCAGCGTGAAATAAACAGGGGGAATCACAAAGGAATAGATGTCGTCACGCCCTTTCCCGCCGGGGCGGTTTGAACTGAATAGTCCCTGTTCTGCTTCATCTCCGTTAAAAACAATGGCAAAATCATCGGCGGGAGAATTGATGGGGTATTTCATGTTTTCCGGCTTGCTCCATTTCCCGTTCGACCAGGTAGATTTGAAGATGTCGAGCCCGCCCATGCCCGGCAGACCATTGGATGCAAAATATAATATACTGTCGTTCCGGATAAAGGGAAACAGTTCATCGCCTGCAGTATTGATCTCGGGACCAAGGTTTGTCTTGATGTATTTCCCTGTTTTCTTGTCCTTGTGAGCCATCCAGATATCCTTGCCGCCATGCCCGCCCATCAGGTCGGCTGAAAAATAGATGATTTCATCGCTTGCAACGCTGGGATGCCCCATGATCGTAGTCGAATCTCCTCCCAGGTCAACCTTTTCAGGCTCGGTCCAGGTGGTGGTGCCCTGCCGGCTTGACTTATAGATGTTGCAACCGTTTTTAGCCTTCAGGTTGTTGTAGCAACGCGTGAAATAAAACGATGAGAAATGGCTGTTGAATTGACCTACGCCGTCATTTGCCTTTGAATTGATCGTGTTTCCCGCATCGGCCAATACCGGCTTGCTCCAGTCGCCCTTGCGGTCGACATGTGAATTGAAGAAGTCTGAAAAACCCAGCCCCGTCCAGTTGTCGACGGCACGGCCCTTGGCGCCGTTCCGGTCGGAGGTGAAGATGATGGAGATGTATTTCTTGTCGGCATATGCGGCTGCAAAATCATCCTCCTTTGAGTTGAGCATCTTTTCCCATTTCACCCCGTATTTTGATGGGTTCGCAATCCAGTCCTTTGCCTGCGTGCAGGTTTCAATGCCGATATCGGCCCTGGGATCGGCGGGCCCGCTCTCCTTATAGGCAGTGTATTGCTTGATGGCCTCATCATAGTTGCCGTTGACCTTCAGCATATCGGCATAGCTCAGTAATATCTTCGGATTATCCTTGATGTATTTTGCATTGTTAACCAAACGTTTATACGATGATTCTGCCTTTTTGGTGTTGTTCATCATGCGGTAGCACTCGGCAATGCGCAGGGAGATGCGGTCACGTTCGGCCTTGTTGTTTTTCACCTTTGAATAGGCCTTCTGGTATTTCTGCAAGGCAGGAAGGAACATCTGGTCAGCATAGGCATCATCGGCCGCTTTTGTGATTTTATTCTGGGCTTGGGAGCCTTGGGTGATCGCCAGGAAAAACAAGATCAAAAGGAAAAGAGTGGGATAACGCATATCAATGCAATTTGGATTGCTTAATGAACGTACAAATATAGATAAAAGTCTGATGAAGAGTTGAAAAAAAAGGCTGTCACCGATACCGGAGACAGCCCTTTCCTGTAATGAAAAGTATTATTTATTTGCCCTTGCCTTTGGTTTCCGGCTCTTTCAACTCCTTGCGGCGTTTCTGCCACATCAGGATGTCATAGGCGATTGGCGTGGCATTGAATACGGAAGAATAGGTTCCTGAAACAACCCCCACGATCAGGGCGAAGGTAAATCCGCGGAGAACTTCTCCCCCGAAGATAAAGATGGTGATCAATACCACCAGGGTTACACCGGAGGTGTTCACCGTACGGCCAAGGGTGCTGTTGATGGCGCCGTTGATATTGGCGGCCAGGTCGCGCTTCGGATAGAGGATCCTGTATTCGCGGATCCTGTCGAAGATGATAACCGTGTCCATGATGGAATACCCGATAATGGTAAGGATGGCAGCGATAAACGACTGGTCGATCTCCATACCGAATGGCAGCAGCCCGTGGAACAGGGTGAACATGGTGATGATGATCAGCGAGTCATGGAACAGCGAAACAACGCCCCCGATGCCGAATTGCCAGTTTTTAAAACGGATGGCAATATAGACGAAGATAATCACCAGGGAGAAGAATACCGCCATGAAGGCCTTCCAGATCAACGAATAGGAGATGGTCGGATCGACCCGCTGTGAACTGAGCTCCCCGACAATCTTTCCGGGCGTGTTGGCTTTGAAATCGGCATAGGTGATCGGTGTTTTGTAGTATCCCTTGATCCCTGCAAACAATTTGTTGTTTACGATGGAGTCAGCCTTTTCGTTCCGCTCGTTGATCATGAACTTGGTGGTAATCTTCACCTGGTTCTGCGATCCGAAAGTCTTTACTTCAGGGGATTCCCCGAAGGTTTTCCGCAGGGATTCCCGAACATCGGTGGTCGATACATTCTGGTCAAACCTGACAATATAGCTGTGCCCGCCTGTGAAATCAAGGCCCGGATCCAATCCCCTGACGAAAATGCTGATGATGCCGGGAATGATGATCGCGATGGAGAGAATGTACATTTTCTTACGTAACCCGATGAAGTCGATGTTCATGTGCTGGAACAGGTTCATCGTGTATTTGTTGCCGGTGGTGATGGTCATGTTGCGGTCGAGCATGAATTCAAATACCAGCCGGGCGATAAAGATCGATGAGAAGAGCGACAGCAACAAACCGATAACGAGGGTGGTGGCAAAGCCCTGGACCGGACCCGATCCGAAGATATAGAGCACAATACCGGTGAGGATGGTGGTGACGTGCCCGTCGATAATGGCCGACAGGGCATGATGGAAACCGTCCTTGACCACGAGCCGCATACCCTTCCCGGCCCGGATCTCCTCCCGCATTCGTTCGTAGATGATAACGTTCGAGTCGACCGCCATAGCCAGGGTCAGTACGATACCGGCAATACCGGGGAGCGTGAGTACCGCGCCGATGGAGGCCAGTACCCCGATAAGGAAAAATACGTTTGCAAAAAGGGCGATGTCGGCAACGTGGCCGGCGCCGTTGTAGTATAATGACATGTAAAGCAGAACCCCGATGAAGGCGATGATGAAGGAGATCATACCGGCATTGATCGATTCCTGTCCGAGTGACGGTCCAACAACCTCTTCAGCAACGATGCGGGCCGGGGCCGGCAGTTTACCTGCTTTCAGGATGTTTGCAAGGTCCTGGGCCTCTTCAACGGTCATGTTTCCGCCAGTGATGGAAGATGTCCCGTTGGGAATTTCCCCGTTAACATTGGGGTAGCTGTAGATATAGCCGTCGAGTACGATGGCGATCTGTTTGCCGACATTGTCGCCGGTGAGGCGTTTCCAGATCCTGGCGCCCTCCCCGTTCATCGACATGGATACTTCAACCTGGCCGGTCTGGCTGTAGTCCTGGCGGGCATTGGTGATCACGTCGCCGCCAAGCGCCGGGGAACCGTCGCGTGAAGTGACCTTCAGGGCAACAAGTTCCAGGATGTCTTTTGAACCCTCATCACGAGGTTTCACGGTCCAGGCCAGTTTCATATCCCTGGGGAACATATTCTTGGTCATGCGCAGCATGTTGTTGATGCGCGAGGTGTCCTTGATGAAGGCACGGCCAACCAGGGCAGTCTGGCCGGCAACATACTGTCCGTCTTTATTCTGGTAGATGGCCGGGTTCAGGTAGGCAAAGAGGGGGTTCTTCTTGGCATAATCCTCAAAACTCTCTTTCTTCTTGCTGGCCGCCGAATTTTTCGAGGTGTCCTTGCCGATTTGCTTCAGCAGGGCATTCCCCTTGGCGGTGTCGGTCTTGCCGGCCTCTTTTTTGGCGGGTTCATTTTTGGAGGCAAGCGTTGTTTTCGAGGTGATGGCCTTTGTGGTGGCGGCTGTATCTGCCTTCAGTGTGCTGTCTCTCTTCATGGTGTCTTTCGACAGTTCGAGAATGGAGGTCAGTTTTTTATTGGCTTCGGCAAAAAATGGCTGTAAGGTCGGGAACTGGTAGGTTTCCCAGAATTCAAGCTGGGCTGTTCCCTGCAGGAGTTTACGTACACGTTCGGGATCCTTGATGCCCGGCAGCTCGATCAGGATGCGGCCGGCGGTCTGTAAACGCTGGATGTTCGGCTGAACAACGCCAAAACGGTCAATACGGGTGGTGAGGATGTTGTAGGTACGGTCGATGGCGCCGTTGCTCTCTTCCCTGATCACCTTGATCACCTCGTCGTTGGTCGAATTGTAGTTGATCTTATCTTTTAATTCAACAGTGTTGAAAATGGCGGCGAGTTTAGCGTTGGGGTCGGTCTCCTTGAATGATTCCGAGAAAAGGTCGACAAAGTCACGGGTACTCGATTTCTCCTTGAGGATGGCTTTTTGAAGCGCCTTGTTGAAGGTCGGGTCCTGGTTATAACCTGACAGCGCCCTGATGACATCGGGAACTGAAACGGCCATGGTGACGTTCATACCGCCCTTGAGGTCGAGACCAAGGTTGATTTCCCTCTCACGCACGTCTTTCAACGTGTATTTTTTCAGGAGGATATTGAATACGTTGACAGAGGCCATGGAATCGTTAAAATATTCCAGGCGTGATTTTGAAATTGAGTCAAAGAAGAACTCTTCTTTCAGGGGATTACCCTGGGCCATCTTGGTGGCCATCGCTTTCACCTGGGGGGAGTTGGCATATTTGTCGGCTTTTCCTGAATAGTAATAGCTGATAAAAGTAAACGACAACTGGAATAAACAAACCAAAATGAAGGTGACCGCGAAAAATTTAACAACGCCTTTGTGCTGCATGAGATTTTAAATTTTAAAATGGATTCTATTTCTAAGCCTTTTTTTTGAGGGTGCAAATTTATAAAATTCATTGGAAATAACCAATATAATTATAAATCAAGACGGAAATGAATTAAAAGCGTGGTCAAATCATGGCCTTACAGCACCATTAATCTCTTCATACAGCTTTTTTAACATCTTCGTACCCCTGTTTCTGACACCCGGGGTCTCTTCGTTCAACCGCCATTCGATCGAATCGGCAAGCTCCTTTTTCAGGTCCGGTTCCATCTCCGATATCCTGTAAAGGATTTCCATGCAGAAAACCTTGGTGGCAGCCGCCTCTGCGGGCGATACCAGCCAGTCGAAACAGATGTTGATCAGTATTCCCAGCAAATCCCCTTCGGGCAGGGGCGATCGGGCCATCATTCTGACGGAATGGCGCTTGAGACCGTCGTGTTTGAATTCAGGCAACAGCCTTATGATCTCCGGTATCCTGGGATGCAGCAGCCAGGGCATCTTTTCCGATACCGTATCAATCACCCAGGCTGCCCTGCGGCTGACCGGCTCGACATTGCTGAGAAATATGTCGAAAAGGACATCGAACAACTCCGGTTTCTGAACGATCAACCCGGCAACGAAATCGGTATTCCGCCGCGACATTTCATAAAGCAGCAGTTCATGCGGATGGTCGGGTGCCTCCATGGGAATAGGGATTGGTCCCGGGCATATCCTGGATTCGGGGTACGATGATTCCCGGGTTTAACATGCAAATGTAGGAAAAGTTCGTGAATGGTTTGTTAACGGTTCAACGGTTAGATAAGACTTAGACAAGCCTTAGAGGAGGCTTAGCGTAGGGCCGGTGCAGCTGGAAAATATCATTGAGGGTATCCCGGCAGGGGGCGATGAGATGAACATGGACCGTTGAAATTGAAATATAAATGTGCGAAAATCAGGGATGAATTCCAAAAGGGAAATAATTTTTTAAATCATGCGGCAATTCCGCGGGAATCGTCATTCTTTAAAGCAACCCTGGGAATGTGGGCTTGCGAAATATATTTTATGAGAATATTTGCGAAGCACCATAAATTTTAGATCGTATTGACTTAACTTTGCAAAATATTTTGCAACCGGGTGATTTGGATTGTCGAAAAATACGGCATCCGGGTGATTTACATTTAAAATTTACCTGATGAAGAACAAATATATTGACCTGATTGAACAGACCTTCGATTTTCCTCAGCCAGAATTTGAAGTGATCGATAATGAACTTTATTTCCATCAGGTTCCCTTGATGGACATCATCAAACAGTATGGAACGCCCTTGAAAATAAGTTATTTACCGAAGATCAGTTCCCAGATCCAGCGCGGGAAGAGGTTGTTTAATGTGGCCATGGCAAAGGTCGATTACCAGGGAGATTACTACTATTGTTATTGTACCAAAAGTTCACAATTCAGCTTTGTTCTTGAAGAGGTGCTTAAGAATGACGTGCATCTTGAAACCTCGTCTGCCTTCGACATTAACATCATTGAAGATTTAGCCGAACGGGGACTTTTCTCGAAAGACCGGTACATCATCTGCAATGGTTTCAAACGCCCGATGTACATTGAGAATATTGTAACCCTCGTAAATAGCGGGTTTACGAATGTCATCCCGGTACTTGACAACCTGTTTGAACTGGAGAAGTATGAAGCGGACATCAAGCAGAAACTGACCATCGGCATCCGCATCGCTTCGGAAGAGGAGCCGAAATTTGATTTTTACACATCCCGGCTCGGAATCCGCTATAACGACATTCTTCCCTATTACGAGGAGAAAATCAAGAACAACCCGCTCTTTGAACTCAAGATGCTGCATTTCTTCATCAATACCGGCATCAAGGATAAGGCATACTACTGGAATGAGCTGACCAAGAGTGTCCAGGTCTATTGCGACCTGAAAAAAATCTGCCCGGAACTGACCTGCCTGAATATCGGGGGCGGACTCCCGATCAAGAACTCTCTTGATTTTGTGTATGACTATGAATATATGGCAGAAGAGATTATTGCGCAGATTCAAAGCATATGTGAACGCAATAAAGTTCCTGAACCTGATATTTTTACTGAATTCGGATCCTTTACCGTTGGTGAAAGCGGAGCGGTTCTTTATTCGATAATCGACCAGAAAAGGCAAAACGATCGTGAAATCTGGAACATGATCGACAGCTCCTTCATGAATACGCTTCCCGATACCTGGGCCATCAACCAGAAGTTCATCCTGCTGGCCATCAATAACTGGGATGTTGAGTACGAAAGGATTTTCCTGGGCGGTCTTACCTGCGACAGCGAAGATTTTTATAATGCCGAGGAGCACAGCAACGCGGTTTTCCTTCCGAAATTCAACCAGAGCGAAGCCCAGTATATCGGCATGTTCCACACAGGAGCCTACCAGGAGGCGATCGGGGGGTATGGCGGGATCCAGCATTGCCTGATCCCGGCACCCAAACATGTTCTGATCGACATTGACGATGAAACAGAAGAGGTTACCACCAAACTCTGGTCAAAGGAACAGAGCTTCAAATCTATGCTGAAAATACTGGGGTATTGAGCTTATCCGTGCCATATCGGCTTGCATGAACTTTTACTGCAGGTTGAAATAATTGAAAAATATACGACACCGAATTCTTAAATTTGCAAAAAATTCCAAGCCCATGAGTACTGAAAAAAGATCCATCCTGAACGAAGAGGTAAAGCACTTCGATATCAAGGCTATCAATGCAACCCAGATCATCGACGCCATGCGCGACATGTCATTCACTTCGCGCGACACCGCCGCCGCAGCCGATATCCTGAACAGGATGATCGCCGATGACGGGTGTACGGTTTTTCTCACCCTTGCAGGCAGCACCAGCGCGGCCGGTTGCATGCAGGTATACGTTGATATGGTAAAAAACAACATGGTCGATGCGATCATTGCCACCGGCGCCTCCATTGTGGACATGGACTTTTTTGAAGCGCTTGGATACAAGCATTACAAGGGAACCCCCTATGCCGACGATAAGGAGCTTCGCCGGAACTATATAGACCGGATTTATGATACCTATATCGATGAGGAGGAGTTGCAGCAGTGCGACGCCACCATTAAGATCATCGCCGATACGCTTGAGCACCGCCCCTATTCCTCCCGCGAATTTATCCGTGAAATGGGCAAATGGCTGGTTGCCAATTCTGTCAAGAAGGATTCCCTGGTACAGGCTTGTTATGAGCATAATGTGCCCATCTTCTGCCCCGCCTTCAGCGACAGCAGCGCCGGATTTGGCCTGGTCAAACACCAGTGGGACAATCCCGGCAGCCACGTTTCCATTGATTCGGTAAAGGATTTCCTGGAACTGACCAAAATCAAAATGGCAGCCCGCACTAGCGGTCTCTTCATGATTGGTGGCGGTGTTCCGAAGAATTTCGTACAGGATACGGTGATTTGTGCCGAGGTGCTGGGAAAAGAGGTGCCCATGCACCAGTATGCCGTTCAGATTACGGTAGCCGACTCGCGCGATGGCGCCTGTTCGAGTTCGACCCTCAAAGAGGCCTCAAGCTGGGGAAAGGTGGAAACGATCTACGAAAAGATGGTCTATGCCGAGGCAACCAGCGTGCTCCCGCTCATCGCCAGTTACGTGTATCACAAGGGCGACTGGAAAAACCGCACCAAATACGAATGGACCAAAATGCTGGATAAATAGTTATTTATACATCAGCCATTTCCACAATTCCCGGTAACTGACCTTCTTGCCGTACATTAAAATGCCGGTACGGTAGATTTTGCCTGCCATCCAGGTGGTTCCAAGGAATCCCAGCACCAGTAATATCATCGACAGGGCCACCTGGAAATAGGGAACCCCGAACGGAATCCTGATCATCATGGTTACGGGAGAGGTCAGTGGAATGATGGAAAACCAGAACGATATCGGGCCATTGGGTTCCCGGATGATATACTGGGCCATAACGATCGAAAGGATGAGCGGTATGGTGATCGGCAGCATGAACTGCTGGGTGTCTGATTCACTGTCGACAGCGCCGCCGATGGCGGCAAAAAGGGCTGCATAAAGCAGAAATCCTACCAGGAAATAAAAGATAAAGGATGCGATCATCACCGGGAAATTGACCGAATTGATGGCCTCCATCACCTCGCCGACACCCTGGGTGTCGGCCTCAACCTGTTGTTCCATCAGTTCTGCGCTCGCCGGTGTGATAGCTTTCTGCTGTTTCATGAGCTCTTTCGCCGGCGCTTTTTTCATATCCTTCGTGGTCATGGTGCTGGTCACCACGGTGACAATCCCGAAGGTCAGCACCACCCAGAGAAGGAACTGGGTGAGTCCCACAAGCCCGACGCCGACGATCTTGCCCATCATGAGCTGGAAGGGTTTTACCGATGAGATGATCACCTCCACGATCCTGCTGGTTTTTTCCTCGATCACTCCGCGCATCACCTGGGCACCGAACATGAAGATGAAAAAATAGATCATCATCCCGGTAACCATTCCCAGGACCATGTTCAGTTCGGTATAACTTTTCGACTCCTTGCCATCCTGCCCGATCTTCAGCGTGTTGATATCCACGGAGGTCTTGACCGACCGCATGATGTCATCGACAGGGATCGGCTGGTTCTTGTCTGTCTGGTACTCTTTAAGCCTCGCCTGGAGTTTCAGCTCTTCGAGCTGTTTGCTCATCACGCTGCGGACATACCCGATGATGCTGATGTTGACGGTGCTCTCCGAATAGAGGATCGCATTCGACGGCAGGTTGACATCGGGTTTGGGGATGTACAGCAGCGCATCATCACCGCTTTTGGTGAAATTGGTTTTGGCGCTGGCAATGTTTCCTGACAGATAATGAAACCTGATATTATCCGAATTCTTGAATTTCTCTATGAAGATCCCGCTGTCGTCAACCACTGCTACCTTTTTCGATTCTTCGGTGCGGGTGGCCAGGTAGATGGGAACCACGATGGTGGCAGCCATCAGCAACGGGCCCAGGATGGTCATGACGAGGAATGAGCGCTTTCTTACGCGTGTGAGGTATTCACGTTGAATAATGAGGAAAATCTTCTTCATGTCAGCTTTGTGTTACAGGGTTGTCGGTTTGTTGCGTCACGGCCTGGATGAAAATGTCGTTCATGTTGGGAATCAGCTCATTCACTGAATAGATGGTCACTTCGGGCATCATGGCGCGCAGAAGATCGTTCGGGGTGGCCTCTGCAGGAAGCTTGATCCGGGCATGGCGGTGGTCGATATCATGGCTTTCGGAGATAATCCTGAACGAAGATGGCAGGATTGACCGGAGATCTCCGTCAAATGTATTGAAGCTGATCTCGAAGGTGTTGGTTTTATAGGTTTTCTTGATATTCCGCACGGTGCCGCTCAGGATCACCCTGGAACGGTCGATGAGGGCGATTTCATCACAGAGCTCCTCGACCGAAGCCATGTTGTGGGTTGAAAAGATAATGGTGGCCCCTTTCTCCTTCTGTGCCAGGATCTCCTCCTTCAGCATGCTGGTGTTGATCGGGTCGAACCCGCTGAAGGGCTCGTCAAAGATGAGCAGTTTCGGCTCATGGATGATGGTGACCAGGAACTGGACCTTTTGCTGCATCCCTTTTGACAACTCCTCCACTTTCCGGTGCCACCAGGTGTTGATGCCGAATTTCTCAAACCAGAATTTCAGCCTCTTAAAGGCCTCCTGGCGGGATAGTCCCTTCAGCTGGGCCAGATACATGGCCTGTTCGCCTACCGACATTTTTTTATAGAGGCCCCGCTCCTCCGGGAGGTAACCGATCAGGGCGATATCGTTGGGCTGCAGGGGGCGGCCCATAAAGGTCAGGGTGCCTTCATCGGGTGCGATGATCTGGTTGATGATCCTGATCAGCGTGGTTTTCCCGGCGCCGTTGGGTCCGAGTAAACCGAAAATACTGCTTTCAGGTACATTGATACTGACTTTGTCGAGGGCCTTGTGGTTGGCATACTGTTTGGAAACAGCCTGCGCAGAAAAGATGTCCATGAAGTTTGATTTTATTGTTCAAAAAGATCCTTCATCCGTGAAAATATGTTTTTACCGTGAGCGCCCGGACCCGGCTTGAAATTTTCAGATTTCCCCAGCTTCTCCAGTATGGTTTTTTCCTCTTTTGTCAGCGTTTTCGGCGTCCAGATGACGATGCTGATCAGCAGGTCGCCCTTGCCTTCATATCCGTTGATGCTGGTAAGTCCTTTGCCGCGTAACCTTAACACCTTGCCGCTCTGTGTTCCCGGGTCGATTTTTATCTTGACCTTCCCGTCGATGGTGGGGATTTCAGCCGTGCTGCCCAGCGCCGCCTCGGAAAAGGTGATATAATGATCGTATAATAAATTGTTGCCATCACGGTCGAAAAGTTCGTGTTCAGTCTCCTCAATCTGGATCAGCAGGTCGCCTGCAATACCGCCACGGGCGGCTGCATTTCCCTTGCCGCCCATCGAAAGCTGCATTCCCTCCGACACGCCGGCCGGGATCCTGATGGAGATCACCTCTTCACCCTTGATCACGCCGTTGCCGGCGCAATCGGTGCACTTGTCGGTGATGATCTGGCCCTCGCCGCCGCAATTAGGGCAGGTTGCCGTCGTCTGCATCTGCCCGAGGAAGGTGGAGGTCACCCGCGAAACATGCCCGCTGCCTTTGCAGGTGGAGCAGGTGGAGTAAGCGCTTCCGCCTTTGGCGCCGGAGCCTTTGCAGGTATTGCAGGCGATATATTTGTTGACTTTGATCTTCTTCTCCACCCCGTGGGCAATCTCTTCGAGCGTCAGTTTTACCTTCACACGCAGGTTGGATCCCCGGTTGACGGTTTTTCCCCTTCTGCCACCGCCGCCGCCAAAAAACGAACTGAACGGGTCATTGCCGCCACCGCCGCCGAAGATATCGCCAAAATGGCTGAAGATATCCTCCATGCTCATATTCCCGCCATATCCCTGCTGACCGCCGTTATTGCCCAGCCCCGCATGGCCATACTGGTCGTAACGCTGCCTTTTATTTGGGTCGCTCAATACTTCATAGGCTTCGGCGGCCTCCTTGAATTTGTCCTCCGCATCCTTTTTCCCTGGGTTTTTATCAGGATGGAATTTGATGGCCTGCTTCCGGTAAGCCTTTTTCAACTCTTCCGGCGTGGCATCCCTGGATACCTCCAGGATCTCGTAAAAATCTCTTTTTGACATATGCCCTATTTAGCTTCCAACAACCACTTTTGCAAACCTGATCACCTTCCCGTTGAGGAGGTAACCCCTTTCAATTTCGTCGACAATTTTCCCCTTCTGTTCAGGCGTTGAAGCCGGAATGTTGGTGATGGCCTCATGGAAATCGGTATCGAATTTTTCACCAGTCACCCTCATCCGTTCAAGGCCCTGCTGGGTCAGCGTGGCCAGGAACTTATTGTAAATCAGAACAACCCCGTCTTTCAGTGCCTGTCCCGATTCATTCGTAGTCTCAAAAGCCTTCAGGGCACGTTCGAAATCATCCAGTACCGGCAACAACCTGATAATAACCTCGGCGGAAGCGCTTTTATTGAGCTCGATTTTCTCCTTGAGCGTCCGCTTACGGTAATTGTCAAAGTCGGAGTATAATCTCAGGTATTTGTCATTCAGTACCGAATATTGTTCATCCGGGGCAATCTCGGGGATCTCCCCGGCTGCCGCCATGTTGCCGCTGGTCATGGGTGTCTCCTGCGTCAATTCCCCATCGGTAACCGCATCGCGGGATTGATCCTGGACAGTCGTTTTTTCCATTGGTTCCTTCTCTTCTTTTTTCTTTTTGCGCATCATAATGAGAACATATTCGAATAAATTCGTTTGAATGGTATCAAAAAACCTGCCAGTGTGTGAATTGCGACAAATTGTCAGCTATCGGTCCTGCGGATATCCGCCCCGAGGTTTTGAAGCCGCAGGTCAATTTGCTGGTAGCCGCGGTCAATCTGCTCAATGTTGTCGATAATGCTCCTGCCTTCGGCAGATAATGCGGCAATCAGCAGTGCGACGCCTGCACGGATATCGGGCGACGACATGCGGATACCCCTGAGCAGGTATTGGTGATCGAGACCGATCACGGTTGCCCTGTGGGGGTCGCAAAGAATAATCCGGGCTCCCATGTCGATCAGTTTGTCGACAAAGAAGAGCCGGCTTTCAAACATTTTCTGGTGGATGAGCACGCTTCCCTTTGCCTGGATGGCAATGACCAGCACAATACTGATCAGGTCGGGCGTAAAGCCAGGCCACGGAGCATCGGCGATGGTCATGATCGAACCATCCATGAAAGTTTCCACCTCGTAATGTTCCTGCGAAGGTATAAAGAGGTCGTCGTCCCTCTTTTCCATGCGGATGCCCATCCTGCGGAAAACATCGGGGATCATGCCGAGCTGGTCGTAATTTACGTTTTTTATGGTGATTTCGGAACCGGTCATGGCTGCAAGGCCGATAAAGCTGCCAACTTCGATCATGTCCGACAACAGGCTGTGGCTGCAGCCTGTCAGGTTTTTCACACCGGTTATTTTTAACAGGTTGGAACCTATTCCCCGGATTTGGGCTCCCATGGAGACCAGCATGTTGCAAAGCTGGGAGATGTAGGGTTCACAGGCGGCATTGAAGATGGTGGTTGTTCCTTTGGCCATCACGGCTGCCATCAGGATATTGGCGGTGCCGGTAACCGATGCCTCGTCAAGCAGCATGTAAGATCCCGTGAGCTCCTCAGCGGTAACGCTGAAAAGCTGTTCCTGCGGGTGATAGGTGAAATTCGCTCCCAGCTTCTGCAACCCGAGGAAATGGGTATCGAGCCGCCTGCGGCCGATTTTATCGCCTCCCGGGATATATACATAACCTTTGCCATACCGGGCCAGCATGGGACCCAGGATCATGATCGACCCCCGCAGGCTTCCGGCCTTATCACGAAAATCTTTGGTTTTTAAATAGGTGAAGTCAATCTCTCCCGCTTCGAAGGTAAAGGCGGATGGCGCGGGTTTTGTAACCTTCACCCCCAGGGCCTGCAGCAATTTAATAAGCTTGTTGACGTCACGGATGTCGGGGATGTTGTTGATCGTGACCTTTTCAGCGGTGAGAAGACAGGCGCAAATAACCTGTAGCGCCTCGTTTTTGGCGCCCTGTGGCGTTATTTCACCCTGTAGTTTCTTTCCTCCGATGATTTCAAAGGAACTCATTGGGGCTTGTTCCGTCCGCGCTGGTTGACGAAATTTGGTTTAATAAAGGCCTGCTGCTTGTTGAAGTTGCGGTCGGGACCCGTGCGGAACGGTTTCCTTTTCTGATTCTGCGCAAGGATATCGTTGGTGTGGGTGAAACGGAAATCCTGGTTCAGTTTCAGCTGGTCCTTCGATAAGATGGCCAGGTGTTTTTCAATGAGTTCATCTGCCACCGATTCACGGTTCCAGTTAAGGTACGATTTCTTCATATGGTTGGCAATCGCATTGACCAACGCGTCTTTTTCAATTCCATCTTCGTAGGCAGCGGCCTTTTCGATCATCAGGGCGATGTTCTTGCCATAATGTTTGAATTCGATCTCCTTGTCATGATAGGAGAGATGTTCCGGTTTTGTGCTGAGCGACAATGGGGGAGGCGGGGGGTAAGGTGCATCCACATCCAGCTTGAAATCAGCAATTATGAACAGGTGATCCCACAATTTATGCTTGTAATCGCCCGATTCCTTAACGGTCGGGTTCAGCTGAGCCATTACGTTCACTATGAATTTTGCCGCCTTGTTTCTCTTCTCGCGGTCTTCGATGGTGCAGCAGTACTTGATCATCCGCTGGACATTCCGGCCATATTCCGGAATAAACATCAACTCGCGCGTGGTGTTGTATTCTATTTGTTCGTTCACGTGTAATTTTTTGCAAAGATACAACAATATTGGGTGATTTTAAAACGCCGGCAAAAAGGTGAATTTCAATTTTCATCCTGGCCGGGTTTATGAAATCAAAATCCGGAGCAGGTTACCGGTTCTGTTCCGGAGATGAAAATTACGAAAATCAACTGACATAAAAAGGCAATTATGCATAAAGATTCCGGCTGTTTCCATGTGTATTTCGTTTATCCTTACACAAAAGGCAGATTGTCTGATGAATAGAAAATTGCTGATTTGTTGAAAATTATTGTTATTTTTTTAACACGATTTGTCGAAAAGTAAATAAATGAATTATATTTGTTATGTGGAAAAAAATCACCTTTAACCATTTAACAGAAATCAAAAAGTTTTCACAACAAATCCGTTATACCCGATAATAAACATTGCAGGTCATAGGGTTTAGCGCTTAAACAAATATATTCAGGCGAACTTACCATAAAAAACACCTTCATATAAACCATGGATGATTGTTTTATGATCAATCCACCCGGCCTGGAAAAATAAGAAGGATCAAATGTCATGTTATTTGTATTATCATTGTTTGCGGTAGGTTTGTAAGTTGATCCGGGTCAAGGAATAATTGAAATAATGAATTTGTTTACTAAAAAGGCGACCTTTAACGATGGCGGACCTGATTGGAGTAATCAACATTATATTTCTACTGACAAGAAAAGTCAGGGCCCCTGATGCGGGTTTGTAACCCCTTGAATTTCCAAAGCTGCTTCAATCAAATAAATCATGAACCACAAAAACCCAATCAAATGACTGCAAAACGATTACTCACGGCCATTTTCGCTTTAATGATGATCATTTTTTCCAACCTGCAGGCACAGCCTGTACTTTACGATGATCCCAACACGGTCGTCCCGCCGCCGCCGGGGGGAGGGAAGTTCCCCTCTGCTGCATTTACGACCGATGATAATGAAAACAACGCTCATACAGGGATTGCCGACGGTGACATGGATATCTATTTATATAAAACAAACCCGGTTGCACCCATTGAATTTAACATCTTCGTAACAACAGCCGTTATTACCTCGGCCCAGCTGAGTATCCTGGCCTATGATGTTGACTGGTCGTCGGGTGAAAAAGATGAAGTTTTTTTAAATGGTCATTATGTTGGTGACCTTACGGGAGTTAACAACGAGTGGACCACAACGGTTTTGTCAGTAAACCCGGCATGGGTAAACGATGCGGGTACCAACGGGGGGAAAAACCTTGTCCAGATCAATATTGACGTGCTTACAGCCGGCAGCTGGGCTGTCGAGGTAGACTGGGGACAACTGATATTAAACCACGGAGGGGGATTAGCTTCTTTCCGCTACGTAACCCTTGATAAACCCACTTACTGTAACGGTCAGTGTGTGAAGGTAACCGAAGAGATCGACGCCAACCCGTCGATGTCCGTTTCTGTTGAAACAACCTTGCTGGATCCAAACGGAAATACGAAGGTCCAGGCAAACCGCTCGCTCACCGCCACCAGCGGGAACGAACCGTTTACCGAAACACTCTGCCTGCCTGCTAACCCCGATCTGGGTACCTGGAAGGTCCGGGCAATTTGTTACAATGCCTCCTATGTGCAGCAGGATATTAAAACCGTGGATTTTACGGTAACCGACCCGTGTCCGCCGGCAGGCGTGCCAACACTGTCGCAATGGGGACTCATCATCTTTGGTTGTGTCCTGCTCATTTTTGGCGGATTCTATATCATGAAAATCGGTGGAAGTTCCGTCTGATGCTTTAATTTAGCTGGAGGAGAGTTAATCCCTGTTTAAATAAATTTGGAGAAAGTCCATTGTGGTTTCCATAAACCACAATGGACTTTCTCTTTTCCCGGTTGATGCAATGTTCCCTGACAGCACAACCTGGTTGCCGGAGCCTTGGGAAAACCTATGGCATACATTCTTTACGACAGCAGCATCCGGCCGGGAAAATGACCCCGGCAGAAAAAAATCCGAAGATGTGTAAAAAAAAGCAAAAAAAAACGTATATTTATCGTTATTAAACCTATGCTATCCGCAGATAAACAGGATTGTCAGCCGTTGTTTTTATTTGTATTCATTGCCATGAAATCCTACAATGCCATCATTGTAGAAAGTGAAAAGGAGACGTGTGATGCCATTGAACGTTCTCTTGACAGGTATTGCCGTGAAATCAATGTTTGCGGCATCACCTCTTCTGCAAACGAGGGCCGGGAGATCCTGAAAAACAACCAAATTGATTTCATTTTCCTGGATATTTGCCTGCAGAGTGAAGATAGTTTTACCTTCCTGCATACCATTCCAAAAAATCAATACGGGATAATTTTTACATCTGTGAGCGAAGTCTATGCGTTGAAAGCGTTGAAAGCAAACGCGATAGATTTTCTTCTGACACCTATCAATGCGGCTGAGCTGCGTGAAGCCGTGACCAAAGCCGTTTATCAGTGGGAATTGCGGCAGCAGGGGATGGGTTTCCCGGCACATGAGCAAAGCCTGCAGGGCCACAACAATGATTCGAACCTGATTGACGGCAGGCCTTGCAGCAGGATTACAGTTGCCCATCAGTTTGGATTTCGGGTGATTCCTGTCAGCAACATAATTTATCTGAGGGCCGACAGCAATTATACGGTTCTCTATTTGTCAGACAGGAGCAAGGTAGTCTCCACAAGACCTCTGGGCGAATTTGACAGCAGGCTGGAACCATTTTCGTTTTTCCGGATACATAAATCCACCATTATCAATATGGATTATCTTGCAGGATATTCGAGTTTCGAGGGGAACTTTGCCGAACTCATCGATGGTACCAGGCTCCCCATTTCCAGGAGAAAACTGAATGATTTCAGGCAAATGGTAAAACATCTGGCCTGCCCTGCAGAATGATCGCCGTTATGATCCCCCGTGCCGGAAATATCATAAATCACGGCTGGCAGACATGAATAAGCCCTTCACAGGACCATTGACTCATCAAACCTGCCTTACAATAACCGGACGATACCGTATACTCATTTACCTTGAAATAGTACCTTTTTTTTCATAATATTAGGTCGTTTGGATTGCATTCACATGATTTCTTCATGCTAACAAACTAAAAAACCCCAGTTATGAAAAAACCGATCTCTTTTGTCTTTGCTTCCTGCCGGTTGTTATGCGGCCGCGATTATTCACCTGCATTCCTTATGAGATTTATATTCATTGTGCTGTTAATGTCAGGGATAGAAAAGGAAGTTTTTAGCAGCTGTGTTATCGTAAACGGGACCAGTTGCCATGGTCAGGCCGGAGGAAACCAGCCCTGTTTCAATACCAACCAGGTAATCAGCGATTGCTGGTACGATCCATCCTACAGGATCAAGGAAATCTATATTGGTGCCTGTACGATCAGGGATGAGTATTATGACATTCACGGAACTTTATTCCAGACCCTCGACTATCCGGGAGGATGTTACTGCGATTACCCGATGCCTTACTATAATCCAACTGAATACCCGATGACGGATTTTTGGGTCAAAGACACACTGCCGGGTTCACTGCAGTTGAGTAACTCCATTGCCATGAGTAAGGTTGAGGCCTGGCAGTTATCGGCAGGAGGCGCGACCATTTTTTCATTCCCGGGCCCACTGGCCCCTGGTCTGCCGGTGTTGATCCCAAATGCGGTCTTCCAGAACGATAAGGATTATCTTGTGATCGGATTTGATATCCAGGGTAATGCAACCTCATTCCTGCCCTTCAGAAAAGTTGCGGGCCACAATCTTTATATGAAATATTTCTGTTCCTGGGGCACCCCCGAATCCGTTGACCTGCAAAGGAAATGCGTAGCTTATGTCAATCCGGGTAGCGTCATGGTCTATTTTCAGCGACTTGGTTTGTCAGGCTTTATTGTCAAGGGAACAACAGATGCTCCCGTTTCCATTCCCACGCTGGGACAATGGGCGATGGTCTTCTTCGGAATCCTCCTTTTTGGTACAGGGGTTCGTTACCTGCGGCCCCGCAACTACGCCCAATCGCTGTGTTAATTGACGATCCTGAGCTTCGCAAACCTCAGCAATAGCTGCTTCTGCCCGATGGCGGGGAAAAATACCGTCGCCTTTTTGTTGGGCCCGACCCCTTCAATATTCACCACTTTCCCCTTGCCAAACCGTTCGTGCATGACCTCCATCCCGGTCTGGATATCCTCCACCTCCGATGGAGGACCTTCGCCTGCGGTTTGGGTTTGAGGGGCTGAATGTGCCGTTGGAGCGGCTGGGGAGGGTGTTATTTTGCGGAAATTATTTGGCAAAACGGGTTTTTTCTCCGGCATACTCACCCCAGGCAGGGATGCCGACCAGTTGTTCTCCCTCGAAAAACTTGCGCGCTGGGCTGCAATCTTCTTTGGGAAATCGATAAAGGCCTCGGGGATCTCGCTGAGAAACCGGCTGGGTTCGCACATGGTTGGCGTGCCCCATTTGTAACGGTTCTCGGCATACGACAGGGTCAGCTTCTGGCGGGCACGCGTGACGGCTACATAGAACAACCGGCGTTCCTCCTCCAGGTCGGCACGGGAATTGAGCGACTGGATGGAGGGAAACAGGTTTTCCTCCATTCCCACCACGTAAACGTAGGGAAATTCCAGCCCTTTTGCCGCGTGGATCGACATCAGGGTAACCCGGTCGATGTCATCCTTGTTTCCCTTGTCGGCATCGGTGATAAGGGCAATATCCTGCATGAATTCATCCAGGGTACGAACCACGTTGGGCTCGATCTCCCCGGTTTCGATATTGGTCCTCGGCGATTCCGAAAATTCCTTGATGGCATTCAGCAACTCCTCGAGGTTTTCAAACCGGCTCACCCCCTCAGGGGTCTTGTCGTCGTACAACTCCTTCATCAGTCCCGACGAACCGGCAATGTGCTTCGCAAGTTCGTATGCATTCTTCGACTGCAGCAGGGCGGTGAAACTCTTGACCATGGTGACAAAACCATACACCTTCTGCCCTGTCCCTTCCGGAAGCCGGAGGTTGTTTGCCACAGGATCCTCAATCAGTTCAAAGATGCTTTTCTTTTGTTCGTCGGCGGTGACGATGAGCTTTTCGAGCGTAGTCTTCCCAATCCCCCTGGCAGGGTAGTTGATGATGCGCAACAGGGCATCCTCATCGCGGTTGTTGATGGTCAGCCGGAAGTAGGAGAGGAGGTCTTTTACCTCTTTACGCTGGTAAAAGGAGAGGCCGCCGTAGATCCTGCAGGGGATATTCAACCGGCGAAGGGCCTCTTCATGCGCACGTGACTGGGAATTGGTCCGGTAAAGGATGGCAAAGGCCAGGTTCTGAAGCTGGTTGTTCATCTTGTTCTCGAAGATCGACTGGGCGACAAGGTTGGCCTCTTCATTATCGGTGGAGGCCTTGATCAGCTGAATGCGAGGTCCCTCTTCGTTGTCGGTCCATACCTCCTTGAAGATCTGGTTCTTGTTGTTTTCAATGATCTTGTTGGCCGCCTTGACAATGGTTTGCGTTGACCGGTAGTTCTGTTCGAGCTTGAATATCTGGTGATCGGGATAATCGCTCTTGAAATTCAGGATGTTCTGTATATTGGCTCCGCGGAAGGCGTAGATGCTCTGGGCATCATCGCCCACCACATAGATATTCTCGTTGTTGGCTGCGAGTTTCTTGATGATCAGGTACTGGGCGTAGTTGGTATCCTGGTATTCATCCACCAGGATATACTGGAATTTCTGCTGGTACTTGTAAAGCACATCCGGGAAGTCGCGCAGCAGGATGTTCATGTTGAAGAGCAGGTCGTCAAAGTCCATGGCTGACGCCCGGCGCAGCCGGCCCTGGTACTGGGTGTAGAGCTGTCCTGTCAGGGGTTTACCGGCGCCGATATCATATTCCCTTAGTTCGGGGCTCTCATTGTAAGCCTCTGCCGAAAGCAGGCTGGTCTTCGCGCTGGATATCCGGCTGAGGATATAGCCCGGGAGGTAGACCTTGTCATCGAGGTTGTTTTCCTTGATGAGGTTTTTGATGACCCGTTTGGTATCATCGGTATCATATATGGTATAGTTTTGCGGATAGCCCAGCAGGTGGCCCTCGATGCGCAGCACCCTGGCAAATACCGAGTGAAAGGTTCCCATCCAGACATTGGCCGCCTCAGGACCTACAAGGTGCACGATCCGTTCCTTCATCTCCCTGGCCGCCTTGTTGGTAAAGGTCAGGGCCAGGATATGAAACGGGTCAACCCCTTTGTCAACAAGATAGGCCACCCGGTAGGTAAGCGCCCTGGTTTTTCCTGAACCAGCGCCTGCAATCACCATCACCGGCCCTTCGGTCGCCATTACCGCGGCCCGCTGGGCCTCATTCAACTCATCGAGAATATTTTCAGTCATGATTTTAAATAAGGTGCAAAAATAGGCCTTTAGGAGAAACGACTTAACGTTGGTTGATAACAATTTAGTAATTTTACCGGCGATGGCGCAGGAAAAGGGGGCTGTGCGGCCGGCGCCGGGGCTGAACACCCGCGGCCTGGAGTCGGTTGATTGGATTTAATAGGTTTGTTGTGAGATTGGTCCGGACTTTTACCGCAAACATGTAATGATTTGTTAATTTGCCAGATGAAACATATGATGATTTTTCCGCCGCCCGGCCTTACCCTTTTCCAGGTTGTCAATTTCGGGCTGATCCTGGTGTTACTGATCCTGTTTTTACGCTACCTGTGGATAACCTTTGCCGGCAGGGAGGGAACGCCCGTTGAATGGCAGCAGGCGGTGAAGACGGGGAGGATATCCGCCCGGTTAAAAAAGATGGAGCGGCGGTATCCCGACAAGGTTCGCTTTTACAACTGGTGGTTCCAGACCGAACGGCTCAGGCAGGAGCGGGTCCCGGGGGTTTTTGCAGAACTGGGTGTATATAAAGGTGCAAGTGCGGCGGCGCTTCACCAGATGGACCCCACGCGCCCGTTTCACCTTTTTGACACCTTTACCGGGTTCACGGCGGGCGACCTGATGCAGGAAACAGGGGAGGCTGCCACCTATACCCCTGCTAATTTTTCAGACACCAGCATTGAATCGGTACTGAAGAGAATCAATGGCAGCAGGAATATTGTCATCCACCAGGGATATTTTCCCGATTCAGCTGCAGGCTTTACCGCAAAGGTTGCCCTGGTGAATATTGACGCCGATCTTTACCTTCCTACCAAAGCCGGGCTGGAATTCTTCTACCCGCTGCTATCGCCGGGAGGGGTCATGATCATCCATGACTACCATTACAAGTGGCCCGGGATCATCAGGGCTGTTGATGAATTTTTAACAGCTGTCCCCGAGCAGCTGATCCATCTGCCTGATATCGATGGCACTGTGATGATTATCAGGAACAAATAATTTTTCATTTTTTTTCATCTTTTCCTTGTATGGGTCAAAATTAGTTTTACCTTTGCACCCTCGAAAACCATATTATGTTTTCGATTGAATTACAAGCCGGAAACGGCAAGGAAACCTGACAAAGTGAGACAGCTATAGGTTTCAATCACACTCAAACGACGATTGTGGTAGAAAGTCTCGCGAAATTCATACCCTTCCTTATTATTTCCGGCCCGATAGTTCAAGGGCAATTCCCGGCTCTGTTAACCAGCGGCGGGTTTAAAACCCTCCTTTACATAAAAAGATTCACCAATGTGTTGGTAGTGTAAATTTTATTTGTACTTTTGCACTCCCAATTTCAGGGAAAATTCGTTAAAAAGTTTATAAAACCATTGATATGCCTACGATTTCGCAACTGGTTCGAAAAGGAAGAAAAAAATTAGTGGATAAAAGCAAGTCGCCCGCTCTGGACTCCTGTCCGCAGCGTCGTGGCGTTTGTGTGCGTGTTTATACCACCACACCGAAAAAGCCAAATTCGGCTATGCGTAAAGTTGCCAGGGTACGTCTCACCAATGGGAAAGAGGTAAATGCCTATATCCCCGGTGAAGGCCACAATCTCCAGGAACACTCCATTGTTATGATCCGTGGCGGTCGTGTGAAAGATCTCCCCGGTGTACGTTATCATATCATCCGCGGTGCGCTCGATACTTCCGGCGTGGAAGGCCGTAAGCAACGCAGGAGCAAATATGGTGCCAAACGTCCAAAAGATAAAAAAGCAAAATAAGGGTAAAGCCGCATTTTAATGCGTCTTAACAATAATAAAGACCATGAGAAAGTCAAAACCAAAAAAAAGACCCATCCTTCCTGATCCAAGATTCAGTGATGTGCTCGTCACAAAATTTGTGAACAACGTCATGCTGGCCGGAAAGAAAAACATTGCCTACGAAGTCTTTTACGAAGCGATCGACACGGTGTCTGAAAAGACAAAAGAAGATGGCCTTGAAGTATTCAAGAAAGCGCTGGCCAATGTTACTCCTTCAGTGGAGGTCAGAAGCCGTCGTATTGGTGGTGCCACCTTCCAGATCCCTTCGGAAATCCGCCCTGGTCGTAAGAGCTCAATTGGCATGAAGTCGCTGGTTAATTACGCCCGCAAACGCCACGAAAAAAGCTTCGGTCAGAAACTTGCCGCCGAGATCATGGCTGCCTACAAGGAAGAAGGCGCTGCTTACAAACGTAAAGAAGACACCCACAGAATGGCCGAAGCCAACAAAGCTTTCTCCCACTTCCGCTTTTAATCAACATATGACCGGTAAATTAGAAAATACAAGAAACATTGGCATCATGGCGCACATCGACGCGGGTAAAACCACGACGACTGAGCGTATCTTGTATTATACCGGCAGCAACTATAAACTGGGTGAGGTTCACGACGGGACCGCCACCATGGACTGGATGGTCCAGGAGCAGGAACGCGGAATCACCATCACCTCTGCCGCCACAACCGTTTACTGGGATCATAATAACGAAAATTTCCGTATCAACATCATTGATACTCCGGGTCACGTTGACTTCACCGTTGAAGTGGAACGCTCCCTCAGGGTACTCGATGGCGCTGTTGCCATTTTCTGTGCGGTCGGCGGTGTCGAACCCCAGTCTGAAACAGTCTGGAGACAGGCAAACAAATACAACGTTCCCAGGATCAGCTATATCAACAAGATGGATCGCACCGGTGCGGATTTCGCACACGTGGTGGAACAGATCCGTGAAAAACTGGGTGCGAAACCCGTCATTGTCCAGCTGCCGATCGGGGCCGAAGAAGAGTTTACCGGGATTGTCGACCTCATTGCCAACAAAGCTTTTGGCTGGGATGAATCGACCCTGGGACGCGAATATTTTGAAATACCGGTCCCGTCCGATATGAAAGAGATGGTACATGAGTACCGGATGCGCCTGATCGAAGGTGCCGCCGAGGAAAGTGACCTGCTGCTTCACAAATTCATGGAAGATCACAATTCCATCACAGCCGAAGAGATCATTGCCGAGATCCGTAAAGCTACCATCGCCGGGAAAATCACCCCCGTTCTTTGCGGAGCCTCCTTTAAAAATAAGGGCGTCCAGTTGCTTATCGACGCCATCGTGAATTTCCTCCCTTCACCGTATGATATGCCCGCCATTTTAGGCACCAATCCTTTCAGCGGAAAAGAGGAAGAGCGTCATCCCGACCCGAATGAGCCGTTTACCGCGCTTGCCTTCAAAATTGCAACCGACCCGTTTGTAGGCAGAATCGCCTTCTTCCGTGTATATTCCGGTCAGCTTGAAGCAGGCGAAGTGGTCTTAAACACCCGTACCGACAAAAAGGAACGTTTGCTGAGAATCATGCTGATGCATGCCAACAAACAAAACCCGCTGAAACATATTGAAGCAGGTGAAATTGCCGCTGCCGTCGGGTTTAAGGATATCCGCACCGGCGATACCCTGTGCGATCTTAAACATCCGCTCGTGCTGATGCCCATGGCATTTCCCGAACCGGTGATCAACATGGCAGTTGAACCAAAGACCCAGGAGGACGTTGAAAAATTATCCATTGCCCTGCATAAGCTTACCGAAGAGGATCCTACATTCCAGGTTCGGGTTGACAACGAAACCGGTCAGACCCTGATCAGCGGGATGGGCGAACTTCACCTTGATATCATAGCCGATCGTTTGCGCCGTGAATTCAATATCGAGGTTAGCCGTGGCAATCCGCAGGTTGCTTATAAAGAGGCCATTACCAACACGGTTCTGCATCACGAAGTGTATAAAAAACAGACCGGAGGCAAAGGCCGTTTTGCCGATCTTGTCATTGAAGTCGGTCCTGCCGATAATGGAATCAAGGGATTACAGTTTATTAATGATATCAAAGGCGGGAATATTCCCAAGGAATTTATTCCAGCCATTGAGAAGGGGCTGAAAGCCGCCATGACCAACGGACCTATCGTCGGATTCCCGATGGATAGCGTAAAGGTCAGGTTGCTGGATGGTTCCTACCACAGTGTGGATTCTGATCAGCTTTCGTTCCAGGTTGCCGCCGGTATTGCTTTTAAAGAGGCCAGCCGCAAAGCGAAAGTTGTGATCCTGGAGCCGATCATGAAGTTTGAGATTATCACCCCCAGCGAATACATGGGAGAGGTTACCGGTGATATCACCAAGCGTCGCGGACAGGTTGAAGAGGTGGAATCCCGTATCGGCAACCAGGTTATCCGCGGAAGGGTGCCCCTTGCCGAGATGTTCGGTTATGTTACAACTTTGCGTAGTTTGTCTTCCGGCAGAGCTACAGAAATGCTGGAATTTTTAAAATATGATATTACTCCAAAGGAGATTCAGGACGAAGTATTATATAAAATCAGGGGATATGTTCCCGCTTATTAAATTTTTATATGAGCCAGAGAATTAGAATTAAACTGAAGTCTTACGATTACAACCTGGTTGACAAATCAGCTGAAAAGATCGTAAAAACCGTGAAGGCTACGGGCGCTGTTGTAAGCGGGCCGATTCCATTGCCAACGGACAAAAAGATCTTCACCGTGTTGCGTTCGACCTTCGTAAACAAGAAGTCACGCGAGCAATTTCAGCTTTGCACATACAAACGGCTGCTCGACATTTACAGTACCACGTCGAAGACCATTGATGCGCTGATGAAGCTTGAACTTCCGAGTGGTGTGGAAGTTGAAATCAAGGTTTGATAGTTAAAAGGCAAGAAGATTTAAAAACACAAGAAACGTAAACAATGTCTGGATTAATTGGTAAAAAAATCGGGATGACCAGTATCTACGATGCAAACGGGAAGAATATCCCCTGCACGGTGATCGAAGCTGGTCCATGTGTGGTAACACAGATCCGATCCAAAGAAAAAGAGGGATATGAGGCCATCCAGCTGGCTTTCGATGAAAAGAAAGAGAAGCATACAACCAAAGCTGAAATGGGCCATTTTGCCAAAGCCGGGATCACCCCTAAAAAGGTGGTAGCTGAATTCACCCGCTTTGAACCTGGTCACATGAAACAGTTTGGGGACATATTGCAGGTCGATATCTTCGTCGAAGGTGAATATATTGATGTGGTGGGTGTATCCAAAGGAAAAGGATTCCAGGGTGTAGTGAAACGTCACCATTTTGCAGGTGTCGGTGAAGCAACCCACGGACAGCATAACCGTCTGCGTGCTCCCGGTTCTGTTGGTGCCTCGTCATGGCCTTCAAGGGTTATGAAAGGGCTTCGTATGGCCGGCCGCATGGGTGGTGACCGCGTTAAGGTGGTAAACCTCCAGGTGTTAAAAATTATCCTCGAGAAAAACCTGATTGTTGTAAAGGGTGCAGTACCGGGACACAATGGTTCATATGTAAAGATTGAGCGATGGAAGTAGCAGTATATAATATAAAAGGAACAGCGACCGCCAATACGGTTGCCCTGGACGATTCGATCTTCGGAATCGAACCCAACGATCATGCTATCTATTTGGATGTGAAGCAATACATGGCGAATCAACGTCAGGGTACTCATGATACACTGGAAAAATCCACGATCTCAGGGAGTACGCGTAAACTTCATAAACAGAAAGGTACCGGCGGCTCCCGCAAGGGAAGTATCAAGAGCCCGCTTTTCAGAGGCGGAGCCCGCGTGTTTGGTCCTCATCCCCGTGATTACAGTTTTAAACTGAACAAAAAGCTGAAACGGCTTGCACGCAGATCGGCACTGAGTTATAAAGTGAAAGATAACCAGTTGACAATTCTTGAAGACTTCAACTTTGACACACCGAAGACCAAGAATTTCACCGAACTGCTGAAGAACTTCCAGCTGACCGGCAAAAAGACCCTGCTGGTGGTTGCCAAAACGGAGGAAAATGTGTTGTTGTCCTCGCGCAACCTCAAAAGAGTGAAAATTGTAAATGCTGCCGATTTGAACACATATGAGATCCTGGATGCCACCCAGCTCCTGATCACGGCGAGTTCGATCAAAGAAATTGAGAAAATCCATCAGAATTAAACCGATTAATTCGATACTATCATGACAGTTATAATAAAACCGATCATAACCGAAAAGATGACGCACCTGGGCGAAAAGCTCAACCGTTACGGTTTTGTGGTTGAACGGAGGTCAAATAAACTCCAGATCATGCAGGCGATTAAAGAGCTGTATGGCGTAGAGGTGGCTTCTGTCAACACGATGATCTTCTCCGGAAAAAACAAGTCCCGTTTTACCAAAAGTGGCGTTATTTCGGGAAGGACAAATACTTATAAGAAGGCCATCGTTACA
>SESG01002356.1_pt1 | contig 33148 bp, 32 predicted proteins | sample 3171421 | NCBI WGS metagenome assembly SESG01 (sample SAMN10866946, study PRJNA518727) | freshwater metagenome | biome: subpolar coniferous forest; feature: holomictic lake; material: water; isolation source: holomictic Lake 227, 6 m and 8 m depth | place: Canada: near Kenora, Ontario | collected...
TTTGTAAAATGCTCTAGCGGTTCACGCGCTCCCGGCGCGTGGCGGCCCGGGACAACCAGAGGGCGTTGTCATCCCACCCCAGTTTGAGGGAGATTTCCGCAAGCCATGTTTCGTATTCGTAGAGCAGGCCATTGAGATCAACGGCGTTGTGATCCTGACAGCGGGAGTCAAAGCGCGGGTTGAAGTCCCAGCCGAATCCCGCCCATTTGGCTCCCCATCCGGCAACGGACCAATTGAGGACTGGCTGGCCTTGGTAATTAATGACCCAATCAAAAGAATTATTCGGCCCGAGGCTCGAAAGATAAGGGGTCTCTGCAGCAGATGCACAAAAGGTCGCTGCAATCAGAAGGGAGGTTGAGGCGAGATACAGCCAGCGGGGGGGATGAAAATAGATTTCATAATTCTTGCTGAACGGTTTTTTGGGGGAGAGAGGGGGACTGCTTGGGGGAAAACGGATAATGCCGGAGACCGTTTCGGTTTGCAATCAGAGTTTGCTGCCTTGCCTGCTTGAGTGGGCACCTCTCTCCCGCCCTGCGTATGCATTTGCAGCAGCGGGCGCAATCGGCGTAAACTGCATCCGTGCTCACCACCCTCAAACTTCGTGACTTTCGCTGCTTCGCCGCGCTGGAGGCGGAGTTTGCACCGGGAGCGAACGTGATTGTGGGGCCGAACGCACAGGGCAAGACCTCGCTGCTGGAGGCTGCGTGCGTTCTGCTGCGGTTGCAATCGCCGCGCGCGGCAACGCTCGGGCCGCTGGTGCGGCTGGGGGCTGCGGGATTTGTGGTGGATGGATTCTATTCCGGCAATCACCTCCAATTCTACTACTCGCCCCGGCGCAAAAAGCTGGCGCTCGACTCCGTGGAACAGCGCACGGCGGCGGAGTATTTGAACAGCGGGCGCGTCGTCTGGTTTTCCAATGCCGATATCGCGCTCGTGCGCGGCGCGGCGGACGAGCGGCGGCGTTATCTGGATTTCGTCGCCGCGCAGCTCGACCCCGGCTACCGGCGGCATCTGCGCGATTATGAAAAAGCGCTCCGCTCGCGCAATCGCCTGCTCAAGATGCCCAACGTGCGCTGGCGGGAAGTCGCGGCGTTTGATGAGCCGCTCGTTTCCGCCGGCACGGCGTTGACACAGGCGCGGAGGCGCTTGATTTCGATGCTGGAACCCCACGCGGTGGAAGCGCAGCAGGCCATTGGCGGCGGGGCAGGGGAGACGCTGGCGATGCGCTATGAACCCGGCTGCGGACTCGGGGAGTTTGCCATGAACCTGGCGGCAAGCCGGGAAGAGGATCTGCGCTTGCGACAGACACGGGTGGGGCCGCATCGGGACGAGTTGCATTTGGAAATCAACGGCCACGGCAGCGAACTCGCCAGCGAGGGCCAGCAGCGGACGCTGGCGCTGGCGCTGCGCCTCGCGCAAGCCCGTCTCATCGCCGCACAGCGCGAGGCATTGCCTCTGCTGTTGCTTGACGACATCTTTGGCGAACTCGACCCCGCCCGCCGCAATGCCTTGCTGGCGCATCTTCCGGCGGGCGCACAACAAATCATCACCACCACCCACCTCGACTGGGCGCAGACGGAAATCGCCCGCGTCTTTCACTTGGAGAACCGGGTGCTGACGGTGAAACGCTGAACTCAGGAAAAGAAGAAATCTATCAGGAACTCAGGAAATCAGGAAAAGAATGAGGGAAAGCAAATCACCCGGAACAACTGTATCCTATTCCAGCAAAAGTATGCGTTCTGAAGATGTTGCTTCTGTCCTTTTCCTGATTTCCTGAGTTCCTGATAAATCCGACTTCCTCCTTCCCTGATTGCGGTTTGGCGCCGGTTCCGCTATGAGTCTGCGCTCCATGGCATCACCCGGCTCCGCAAGCATCCTCACCGCACAAGACCTTTGCGTTCGTTACAACGATCAGGTCGTGCTCGACCGCGCCTCGCTTTCCATTCACGAAGGCGACCGCATCGGACTCGTGGGTCGCAATGGCTCGGGCAAATCGACCTTTCTGCGCATCCTCGCCGGGCAGTTGGAGCCGGATAGCGGGACGGTGGCGCGGCGGCGCGGGTTGGTGGTCGGCTATCTGCCGCAGGAGTTCGCGCTCGATGCCGCGCTGAACGTCGTCGAGAACATTCGCGCCGGAGCGCAGCATGTGCTTGATTTGATTGCCGAATTTGAAGCGCTGCCGGGCGACTCCGCGCGGCATCACGACTTGGAGGAACGCATCAACGCGCTCGACGGCTGGAGCCTTGACCGGCGCATCGCCACGGCCATGTCCAAGCTCTCGTGCCCGCCTGCCGAGGCCGCAATCGCGAATCTCTCCGGCGGGGAAAAGCGGCGCGTGGCGCTCTGTCGCGCGGTGGTTTCGCAGCCGGATTTGCTGATCCTCGACGAACCGACCAACCACCTCGACGCGGAGTCCATCGAATGGCTCGTCGGTTTTTTGGAGGGCTATCCCGGCGCGTTCCTGGTGGTCACGCACGACCGCTATTTTCTGGATCGCGTGACCAACCAGATCACCGAACTGGCCAACGGCGATTTCTTTTCCTACGAGGGAAATTACACGGATTATTTGGTCTCGCGCGCGGAGCGGATGGCCGCCGTGGAGTTGGTGGAACACAAGCGCCAGATGTTCCTCAAACGCGAATTGGAATGGGTGCGCCGCGCTCCCGAAGCCCGCAGAACCAAGTCCCGCAGCCGCATCGACGCTTATTTTGAAGTGGCCGACCAAGCCCCGCCGGAGATCGAGAAGGACGTCGATCTGGTCATCCCGCCCGCGCCGCAGTTGGGCAACCGCGTGGTGGAACTCATCAAGGTCGGGATGGCGCTGGGCGGGCGACGGCTCTTTTCCGGGTTCGATTTCAAGTTCGAGGCGGGTCAGCGCATCGGCATCACCGGTCGCAACGGACTGGGCAAGACGACGCTCCTGAAAATCATCCTCGGCCAGCTTCAGCCGGACACTGGCGAGGTGCGCACGGGCCAGCTCACGCGGTTCAACTACGTGGATCAGGCCCGCCTGCTGCTCAACGACGACGACACCGTGCTGGAGGCCATCAGCGACGGCAGCGAGTTTGTGATGTATGGCGGCATCAAGGTTCCGGTGCGCGGCTATCTGAAACGCTTCCTCTTCACCGATGACCGGATCATCACCAAAGTGCGGTTCCTGAGCGGCGGCGAGCGGAGCCGGCTGCTGCTGGCGCGCATCCTCAAAAACGGCGGCAACTTCCTGATCCTCGACGAGCCGACCAACGACCTTGACCTCGCCACGCTGCGGATTCTGGAGGAAGCGTTGCTGGCGTTTGAAGGCGTGGTGCTGGTGGTCAGCCACGACCGCTATTTCCTCAACCGCGTCTGCACCGGCATCCTCGCGTTTGAGGGGGAGGGGCAGGTGCAATACAGCGTCGGCAGCTACGATTACTATTGGGAAAAACGGCAGCGGCTCATGAAACAGTGGGGCAGCGATCCCGGCCCGAAAAAAGAGCAGCCGCCAACGCGCCGCGCTTCCGCCGAAAAACCGCGCAAGCTCACCTACAAAGAAGCGCGCGAGTTGGAGGGGATGGAAGCGGCGATCCTGGCGGTGGAGGAGCGGATCGCGGAAATCGAAGCGATGTTCGCCGACCCGGAATTCCACCGCAAACACGGCGCAGACGGCCCCGCGCTGCATGAGGAAGTCGACTCCGCCCGCAAGCACCTGGAAACGCTCTACGCCCGCTGGGAGGAGTTGGAGGCGGTGCGGTTGGCAATGGAGGGGTGATTTTCCTCATTTCCAATTGGAACTTTGGAGCAGGAAAAAAAACGCGCAAATGCCTGCGCAATCCGTATATTGAAGTAACTTCAGCCATGACCGAACCTCTCCAACTTTATGTCAAAACGTGGTGCCCCTGGTGCGTTCGCGCCAAGGCGTTTCTGGATGCCGGGGGCTACCGTTACCAGGAGATCGACGTGGAGGCCAACCGTGAGGATTACGCCACCATGATTCATCTTTCCGGCCAGAGTCTCACCCCTACGCTCGTCGTCGGCGACAAAGTGCTGCCGGACTTCGGCCCGGAAGAGCTGCGGGATTTCCTGGCCCGGCACTGCATCGTGCCGTAGGGGGGGGATTTCTCGCGCAGAGGCGCAAAGCCGCAAAAGAAGCCGCCCTGCTGGGTTTGTACCATTTCTTCGAAATAAAGGGACTGTCTTTGACGCTTTTTTTCAGCGCCGAAGGCGCGGCCCCCATACCAGCCTTGGGCAACGCCCAAGGACTTCGGGCAAACAACGCCCAGGGCTGAAAGCCCGCACCATCACAAGGAGGTGTGCTATGGTGCGGGCCTTCAGCCCTGCCTCAATCCTCTCCTATAACCCAGCCCTTCGGGCTGGGCTGGTATGGGGCGCGCCGTTGGCGCTCAAGAGTCCGATTATTTGTGAGAGTTGGTATTCTTACTGATCTTCCCTTTTGCAAAAAGGGATTCGATGGAAACTCCAAGCGCATCCGCAATCGCGGCAATTTCATAATCGCGGATAAACCGCAAACCGGCTTCCATTCGGGAAATTGCTGAACGGTCAAAATAGACTCCCCTCACGGCCAAACGCGCGGCCAGGTCTTCTTGAGAGACACGTGGCTTGCATTTTTGGCGCGCACTCCGAATGCGTTGCCCGATCACATTTCGCTCGCCAGCTGGCTGTTGGGATGTTCTGTGCGCTTTTTGCACACTTGATATTGCCAAGTGTGCGCTCAATAATTGTGCAACTTTCGCACAACCTCGTGATTCGGAATCCAAATCAGGAGAATGCGCGGAAAAAATGCTTCACAGAAATTATGGACCAGAACGAAAGTGTACCGACGAAAATCAAAGCATGCGGAACCAGAAGAGCGGGATTCCTGAAGCAAATCGCGAATTTTATATTCCCGGTGGCGGAAGGAGCGCTCAAGGCCTTAACTCTTAAAAATGTGAGGGAGATGGGGCAGGCCGCCTCAATAATTCTTTGCTGTATTCTACTTGGCGGATGTACGCAGAGCGAAGGAGAAAATTTGTGAGGACAGGTGGAAGGCTTTCAAGGCAGAGCAAGGAAATTTTATTTGGTGCCCGATGATATTGCTGGCCAGTATTTTGATTTTGAGTGGAGGGGGGCCGGATATGGGGATTGTTTCTAGTATTTCCACAATTGCCTTGTGGCTTACAATCTTACCAACATTAAGCGTGGGTTTCTCCGCGTTGAGCTTTAAAATATCTTTGGCAAAGGAGTGCCGGTATTTTCGCCGAGAGTTTTCGATAGCTGCATCATCCTCAACTTATTCAGATTATCTTTGCCGCCGCTGAGCTATTTATGATTATACCCCGCGCTTCGTCGGTTCCCAGATGAATTTGTGCATCTGGAGCTGGAAGCGGATGTCGAGTTTGTCGGCGAGGGTCCAGTTGACGATCTCCTCGGGGGTGATTTTGCCAAATACTGGCGAAAAGAGGACGGCGTGGACGCGCCGGGTGAGGGCGTGCTGGCACACCTGTCCGCGCGCCCATTCGTAGTCCTCTCGCGAGCCGATCACGAATTTCACTTCGTCGCGGAGGGTCAGGTGGTCGAGGTTGCTCCACAAGTTGCGCGCGCACTCGCCGCTGCCGGGGGTTTTCAAATCCATGATGCGGTGGACGCGCGGGTCCACTTTGGCGATGTCGTGGGCTCCGCTGGTTTCCAGCAGGACGGTGCGGCCCGCGTCGCAGAGGGCGCTCATGAGGGGGAGCACGGCGGGTTGCAGGAGCGGTTCGCCGCCGGTGACTTCCACCAGCGGGCAGTCGTGGGAGAGGACTTCCTCCAGGATCGTGGAGAGCGGGCGGCGGGTTCCCTCGGTGAAGGCATACGCGGTGTCGCAATAGGTGCAGCGCAGATCGCACGCGGTGAGCCGCACAAAGACGCAGCGCAACCCCGCCCAAGTGCTTTCCCCCTGGATGGAGTGGAAGATCTCGTTGACGGTCAGGCGGGGTTCGGATGCGGCAGGCGGCATGGGGGGAATATGAACCAGAGCGGCGCGCAGGCATAGAGATTTTATGCCGCGTCGCCAAAGAGCCTTTGGAAGTTTTCGGCGATTTGCGCGGCGAGGGTTTCCAGCGGTTCTCCGCGCAGTTCGGCAAGCCCTTGGTACACGGCAGCGAGGTTGGCGGGATGGTTGAGGAGGCTGTTGGGCAGGGGGTGCTGGATGCGCTCGGGAGGGAGCGGCATGTCCGGGGCGTCGGTTTCGACCAGGAGGCGTGCGGCAGGGATGTGGCGAAAAGTTTCGCGCTGGGCGGCTTTGCGCTCGTGCAGAAAATAGCCGGAAAAGGAAAAATAAGCGCCGTGCCGCACAAAGCCCTCGACCATTTCCGCAGGGCCGCCATAGGCGTGGAGCAGAAAGCCGCGCTCGGGAACGGGATGCGCGCGCAGGATGTCCCACAATACGCCCCAGGCCCGCAGGCAGTGGATGCTGGCCGGGAGGTTGTGTCGGGCGGCGAGGCCGAGTTGCCAGGTAAAGACCTCAGTTTGATCGGCTATGTCGTAGCCTTCCCTCCAGCGGTCGAGGCCAATTTCACCGACGGCGGCCTGCCCGCTGGTGACGAGCGCGGTGAGCCGCTCGCGCCAATGCGGGCTGCGTTCTGCAAGGAACCATGGGTGCAGGCCGTAGCTGGGAAGCACCCACGGATGTTCCTGTGCCAAGGCCGCGACGCGATCCCAGTCCGCCTCCCGCGTGCCGTTGACGACCGCGCGTGCGAGGCCGATCCGCTGCAACTCCGCAACCACGCCAGGCAGGTGCGGGGTGAGCGCGTCGTCCTGAAGGTGATTGTGCGCGTCGAAGAGCATCAGCTCAAGTGTTGCCGGGCGAACGTCGCGATGTGCGCGCGGATGTGGGCCAGGCCGTTGAGGCGGGTTGGGGTGAGGTTGGCGGCAATGCCTAGCGCTTCAAAAAGCTCCGGTTCCACCTCAAGGATTTCTTCCGGTGTGGCGTCGTCGTAGAGTTCGCAGAGCGCGGCGGCGAGCCCTTTGACGAGCGCGGATTCCGCATGCATCTGGAAGCGGCACTTCCCATTTTCCATGGAGCCAGCCAGCCAGACGCGCGAGACGCAGCCGGGGACGAGGGCGCCGTCAGTGCGGGCCTCGGGGGGGAGCACGGGCAGAGGGGAGCGGCGCGAGGTGAGTGCGGCGAGGCGTTCGTGCGCGTCGGGGAGAATCGCGTAGCGTGCGATGAGTTCGCTCTGGCGTTGGCGTGGGGTCATTTGGAAAATTGTTTGTAAAACATCACGGCGGAGATAGTGAGGCCGATGGCATTGATGATCCGGCGGACTTGCTGCTGCGGGATGCGTTGGGCGAAGTGGGCGCCGAGGTAGTAGCCGCCGAGGGCTCCGGCGGTCATGATGGCGGCCTTGGGCCAGTGGATGAGCCCGCTGCCGATGAACCAGGCTGAAGCGACGAGGTTGATGAGCGAGGCGAGAATGGTTTTCAGGCTGTTCATCTCATGGATGTTGCTCAGCCCGATGAACCCGAGCGAGGCCAGCATGAGGATGCCGATGCCCGCGCCGAAGTAGCCGCCGTAAATGGCCACGCCGATCTGGACGAGAATGGCGATCCCCACGGCATGGTGGCGCTCCTGCGGTGGCGTGGCGTTGCCGTTGTCGAACCCCGAGAGCTTGCGGAAGGTTCCCTGCGCCAGGAAAATCAGCGTGGCAAAGAAGATGAGGAAGGGAACCATTTTGGCGAAGACGGCGTCATTGGTGCGGGTGAGCAGGATGCTCCCAAGGAGCCCGCCAAGGATGCTGACGGGAACAAAGCGCCAGAGCCAGATGCGCGCGGCGGCCAGGTGGTTGCGGTAGCCAAAGAGGCTCCCGGCCATGCCGAGCACGAGGGCAAGCGTGCTCGTGGCGTTTGCGACTTTCTCCGGGGTTCCAAAAAGCAGGAGCACGGGAAACGTGATGAGGGTGCCTCCGCCTGCAATGGCGTTGACCATTCCGGCAACGGCGGCGGCGGCGGTGAGAGAGAGAATTTCGGTGGCAGTCACGGGAAACGGAATTTATAGCATGCCCGGCAGCCTGCCGTCGAGAAGAGTGGCGGGGGCAAAGATAGAGATTGAACCCGCAAACCCCCGGACGTATAAGCAAACAGAGAATGCCCGCACGAGAGAAGACGCCTTGTATTTGGGCAGCAAGACGGCCCCCATTCCGCTGTGAAAATTTTACACATCATCCATTCCGTCAACCCGATTGCGGGCGGCCCCATTGAAGGGATCAAGCAGATATCCAAGGCAAAAGAGTGCTATGGGTGGCAGATCGAGGTGGCATGCCTTGACAGCCCGGATGCGCCGTGGCTCAAGGATTTTCCGCTGAAGGTTTATGCACTGGGGCCCTCGTATCTGAGCTACGGCTATTCGCCCCGGTTTGTTCCCTGGCTGAAGGCGCACTGCAATGAATACGCGTTCGTGGTGGTCAACGGGATCTGGCAGTATGGCAGTTTTGCCGCATGGCGCGTGCTGCGCCATGCCGTCGTTCCCTATTTTGTTTTCACGCATGGGATGCTGGATCCGTGGTTCAAGAAGCACTATCCCCTCAAGCACTTCAAAAAGTGGCTCTACTGGCCGTGGGCTGAATACCGCGTGCTACGCGATGCCTCCGCCGTGCTGTTCACGTGCATGGAAGAGAAGCTTCTGGCGCGGCATTCTTTCTGGCTCTATCGCTGCAATGAAAAAGTCGTCAACTACGGCACAGCGGGTTGGAAGGGCGACGCCGATGTGCAGAAGCGATGCTTTTTCAAAAAGTTTCCAGAACTCGAAGGCAAACGCCTCTTTCTTTTTCTGGGCAGGATTCACGAGAAAAAAGGGGGCGACCTTTTGTTCGAGATGTTCCACCGCATCGTTTCAGAGCGGCCCGAGTTGGATTTGCATCTGGTAATGGCCGGGCCTGATGACAATACCTTTGCCCGAACCCTTAAAAAAACCGCGCAAAGCTTGGGGATTGCAGACCGCATCACTTGGACAGGGATGCTCTTGGGGGACGAAAAATGGGGGGCCTTCCAAGCTTCCGAAGCTTTTGTTCTGCCATCGCACCAAGAGAACTTCGGCATTTCCGTGGCGGAGGCGCTTTCCGCTTCGCTGCCGGTTCTCATCTCAAACAAAGTCAACATCTGGCGGGAGATCGAGCAGGAAGCGGCGGGTCTGGTGGAAAATGATGACCTGCCCGGCACGTATGCCTTATTCAAACGCTGGCTCGACCTTGACGCCCAAAAGCGCGAAGAGATGCGGGAGAAAGCGCGCGAGTGTTTCCTCCGGCATTTCGAGATTTCATCGGCGGCGCGCAGCTTGATCAAGGTCTACAGCGACTCGCTTGGCGAACGGGGGATTCAACTCGACTGGACAAAATGGTGAGCATCGTCATCCCGGCCTTCAACGCCGGTCGCTTTATCCGCCGTGCGCTGGAATCCGTGCGCGCGCAGACGCATGACGCATGGGAGGTGGTGGTGGTGGAAGACGGCACGCATGATGAAACCGAGGCGGTGGTGGGCGAGTTCGCCGCGAGCGTTTCGCAAGCGGTTCGGTATGAAAACAACGGTTCCAATCGCGGTGTTTCCGCCACGCGCAACCGCGCGATGGCTCTCGCAAAAGGCTCGGTCTTCGCATTCCTGGACGCAGATGACCGCTGGACGCCGGAACACCTTGCCAGCGGTTTGGAAACCCTGGAGCGGGGCGCGGATCTTTGTTTCTCAGACTTCCATATTTTCGAGGAATCCACCCAGACGGTGGGAGAAGCCTTCGTTTCAGACAAAGTGTTGACGGAAAATCCGCTGCCCCGTTTGTTTGAAAGCAACTTCATCCAGACCTCCAGCCTCGTGATGATGCGTCGCGCGGCTGCGGAGAAAGCCGGGGGATTTGATGAGGAGCTGAAAGTCGGCGAAGACTGTGATTACTGGCTGCGTGCCCTCTCGCAAGGGGGGCGGCTTGCCTGCACGGGGAAGGCGACTTGTTATTACACGAAGCATGGCGGGAGCGCGATGGCCAAGACGCTGATGGTGGCCGAACACTCCGTGAAGTTTTACCGCAAGCACCTGCAAAGCGCATTTCTCCCGGCCTGCCTGCGCACAAGCCATTACGCAGGCAGTCTTTGGAACTATGGGCGACTCATTGGACGCCAGAACCCGGCGCTCGCGCGGACGCTTTTCCTGCAAGCGTGGAAAACGCGCCCGTGGGATTTCCGCTATCCCGCGTATGCCTTGAGGGCCTGTGCGCTGGGGTTGCTCACGCGCTGACGGGCGGAATGCCCTTGAGCGCCGCAGTGATGAAGCTCGGCGCTTGATTTTTGCCTTGGCTCGCGCTTGCTTTCTCTCCAAAATCAAAACCCGTGAAAGAGATCGCAACCCCCGAGCCCGAACTCCATGAGTAAGCAACTTGCGATATGCACGCTTTTTGAGGGCGGCTACCATTATGGCCTCGGCCCGCTGGCCAATTCACTCCATGCCAGCGGATTTCGCGGAGTGATTTGGGCGGGTTATCGCGGCCCGCTGCCTGCTTGGGCGCACCCGGTTGTTGAAGCGGGTGCGTACGGGGAATTTCAGGTCGCGGAAGGCTGCGTGATCCGTTTTGTGCCCCTCGATACCACGGCGCATTTCACCAATTACAAACCGGATTTCATGCTCCACATATTCGCGACCTGCGCGCCCGATTGCGATGGGCTGTTTTACCTCGACCCGGACATCGTCGTATGCAACGCGTGGGCCTGTTTTGAGGAATGGATCACCTGCGGTGTGGCGGTGTGCGAGGATGTGAACTCGCCCTTCCCGGCGCAGCATCCCCGGCGGGTGGGATGGCGTCGGTTTTACAAGGAACATGGAATTTCACTCCAACCCAGGGAGCCGTTCTATGCCAACGGCGGATTTGTCGGAGTCCGGCGCGCAGACATCGCATTTCTGGAACTTTGGAAACGCTTGCAAGACTGCCTTTGGACAGCCATCGGAGGAGCGGAGTATTCCGGGCTTGGAGGCGCAAAGTCCCTCACGGCGCGGAGTGACTTTCCGGCATGTTTTGACAAAACCGACCAGGATGTGCTCAACGCAACGATTGAGGCGGTCGGGGAGATTCCCGTGAGCTTTGAAAACAAGCAGGCGATGGGGCTTGAGGCGGGCAAAGCCGTGCTTCCCCACGCGCTCGGGCCGGATAAACCGTGGAAGAAAAACTATGTCAGCGATGCGCTTCGCGGCCTGCCGCCGCGCATGGTGGACAAGGCGTATTGGCTTCATGCGGAAGGCCCCGTGCGCATTTTCACCCCACAGCAACTTCGCGCAAAGCGTCTGGCGTTGAAAATCGCCGCACTGTTTGGGCGCTTCATCCGGCGCAACTAACCCCATTCCTTCATGCGCATTGCATTTCTTTGCGGCAACCTGGAACCCGGTCGCGACGGGGTGGGTGATTACACGCGATTGCTGGCTGCCGAGTGCATCCGCCAGGGGCACGAGTGCCAGCTTGTGGCGCTCAATGACTGCGGCGCGGGTGGTCATGAAACGCAGGAATGCAACGGGGTGCAAGTAGAGTGTCTGCGCTGTCCGGCTTCGCTCCCTTGGAAGGATCGCTTCGCGCGGGCGCGGGAAGCTTTGCAAGCGTTCAATCCCGACTGGGTCAGCCTTCAGTTCGTTCCCTACGGGTTTCATCCCAAGGGGATCGCGTGGCGCCTGGCGGGCGACCTCAAGGCGTTGATCGGCGCGCGCCCGCTTCAAATCATGTTCCACGAGCTGTGGATCGGCTTTGGCGCCGCGGCCCCGCTGAAGCAGCGGCTCGTCGGGTTGTTGCAACGATATTGCATTTTCCGAATGATCCGCATGCTCACGCCCCGCGTGGTGCATACCTCAAACGCAACCTATGCCAGGCTTTTGAAAGGCGGGGGCGTCGCCGCAAGGGAACTGCCGCTGTTTGGCAACATCCCCGTGCGCCAGATGGACTCCGCACCGGAGCTGCCCGCGCAGTTGCTCGCAGCCGGGATTCCTGCCGACCCTGTGGGTAGAAACGGCTGGTGGCTGGCTCTCTTTTTCGGAACGCTGCACCCCGAATGGCATCCCCAACCGCTCACCAGCCTTTTGTTGCGGGCGGCGAAGCGCACGGGCCGGCGTCTCTGCCTGGTTTCCGCAGGGCGGCTGGGTGCTTTCGGCGAGGAGTTGTGGGAAAAAATGCAGCGGGAAAGCGGCCAGGAAATCGTTTTTGTAAAATGCGGCGAACAAACTTGCGAAGAGATTTCCACGTTGCTGCAAATCGCGGATTTCGGGGTTGCCGTCACGCCGTGGGAACTCATGGGAAAGAGCGGCTCCGCAGCGGCGATGCTCGACCACGGGCTCCCCATTCTCTTCACGCGGGAGGATGCGAGTGCGGGCGTCTTACCGGCAGGCGGGCCGTTGCCTGATCCTCTTTTTTATCGTTGCGACGCAACGCTGGAAGAGAAGCTGATCGCCGGTTTGCAGAGAAGGGAGCCGACTCCGCGCGTGCGTGAAATCTGCGCTGGCTTTATCGCCGCCTTGCCGGTAGGCTCCCGGCCAGTGCCAAACGTTTTATGAGCGCCCCTGAAATTATCGTTTCCACCTTGATCGGGCATCGTGATGTGGGCACTGGTTTGACGTGCCTTCCCACGCTGGTGAAGCATTCCCTGGAGCCCATACGGTTCCAACTCCATGATGATGGTTCGCTCACCGATAATGACCGGGATCAATTGCTCCATGCGCTGCCCGTTCACAATATCATCTCCCGGAGGCAGGCGGACGCCGTCGTCCGGGAGCGGCTCAGCCGCCATCCGCTTTGTGCACGCTACAGACGGCAATATGTCTATGGCTTGAAACTCTTCGATGCGCCGCTCCTTGCTCCCGGAGAAGATCTGGCTTTCTGCGATAGCGACATTTTCTTTATGCGCCCCTTTCGCGGACTCTTCTCCTGGCCCGATGAGGAGACGGGGTGCTTGTTGATGCAGGACTACCAGAATGCCTATGCGTTTCGGCCCTGGCATTTGCTGCAATCCCAGGTTCAGATTCCCGCGCGCTTGAATTGCGGACTTTTCTTCTTCCGGCGGCGTCACCATGACCTCGATTTCATCGAGTGGTTGCTGGGACGCTACGCTCAATTATTCGAAACCAGATACCACTGGACGGAGCAGACGTGCTGGGGCGCGATGGCCTGGCGTTGCAGTGGACGGGTTTGGAGCGAGCGGCAAGTCCGGGTGATCCAGGGTGAAACATCCCTTGTCGATGACTTGGTCGCCGCGCATTTTGTGACGCCGGTTCGCGGGCTGCTGCCGCTTGCCGCCGCTCGAAGCAAGGAAGGCTGTGAGCCGGTGCAACTCCCCACGGAACCGATGCAGCGGTTGTCTGCCTTGGGATTATTGCAGGAACAAGCCACCCAGTTTTGGCGCCGCAGAATAAGCCGTTCCGTGTGAAAATCCTCCTTTCATCCTACGCTTTTTACCCGAACATCGGGGGCATCGAATCGGTGTCCGAACTCCTTGCCGCCGAGTTTGTGCGTTTGGGGCATGAGGTGCGGATCATGACGCAGACTCCGGGAGCGGATCGGGAAGGGTGGGGTTTTGAAGTTCTGCGCAAACCCAGCGCGCGGGAGTTGTTTCAGGCGGTGCGCTGGTGCGACGTTTTTTTTCACAACAACATCAGCCTGCAATCCCTCTGGCCGCTGCTCCTTGTGCGCAGACCGTGGGTGGTGGTGCATCAAACCTGGATCACCCGGCTTGACCGCAGCCTGGCCTGGCAGGATCACTTGAAGCGCTTCCTGTTGCGCGGTGCAACGAATGTCTCCATCAGCCGCGCGGTGGCGGAGAGCATTCCCGTCACCTCGCAGATCATCCCGAATCCCTACCGGGACGATCTCTATTACCGGATGCCGGAAGTTGCGCGGGAAAAGGATTTGGTGTTTCTGGGGCGGCTTGTTTCCGACAAAGGGGCGGATTTGCTCCTCGAAGCCGTGAAGCTTTTGCGCGAGGGCGGGCTCGCGCCGGGGCTCACCATCATCGGTTCCGGGCCGGAAGAGGCCGCGCTGAAGGCGCTGGCGCAAACGCTCGGAGTCGCCGAGCAGATCGATTTTGTGGGGCCCAAGAGCGGCGCGGAACTGGCGCGGATCCTCAACGCGCACCGTGTGATGGTCGTTCCCTCGCGGTGGGCGGAGCCGTTCGGAATCGTCGCCCTGGAAGGCATCGCTTGCGGCTGCGTGGCGGTGGGCTCGCAGGAGGGAGGCCTCCCTGACGCCATCGGCCCCTGTGGCGCAACTTTTCCCAATGGCAATGCCCCGGCGCTGGCTGCCGCGATCCGTGAAACCTTGACGCGCGCTGGGCGCCTGGAGCAGTTGCAGGCCGGCGCGCCAGAGCATCTCGCCCGCCATACGGCGCACGCTGTGGCCACCGCGTATCTCGAAATTTTTCACCGCGCACTCCGATGATCCTTTTCTCCCATCCCACCGGCAATGCCAATGTGAGACACGCCGCACAGGCGCTTGAGGAAGCCGGTTTGCTGGCGGAATTCTGGACTTGTGTGAGCTGGAATCCGCAGTCACCCCTCAACCGCATCCTCCCCAAAAATCTGCGCAGCCAACTTTCCCGCCGCGCGCTGCCGGAACTGCTGCGCGGCAAGGCGCGCCATGTCCCGTGGCGCGAAGCCGGGCGGATGTTGGCGAGTGCATTGGGAATTTCCGCTTTGACCGGTCACGAGCGCGGCATTTTGAGCATCGACGCCGTCTACCGCAGCCTGGACAGGAACGTCGCCCGGCGGGTGGCGCGCGGCGGGGGGCTCGCCGCCGTCTATGCCTATGAAGATGGCGCGTCGCAGACTTTTGCCGCAGCGAAAGCCGCGGGATTGAAGTGCCTCTACGACTTGCCCATCGGCTATTGGCGGGAGGCGCATGCGATTTATGCGGAGGAAATGGAGCGCGAACCGCAATGGGCGGTCACCTTGACCGGCACGCTCGACAGCCCGGAGAAACTCGCGCGCAAGGATGCGGAGTTGCGTCTGGCTGACGCCGTTTTTGTCGCCAGCAGCTTCACGAAAAAGACCATCGCGTCTGCGCCCGGCGCTTTGGACAAGCCCGTGCACGTCATCTCCTATGGCTCGCCGCTTACGCCGCCGCCCGTTGCGCCCGCCCGCGCCGGGGGGAAGTTGAAAGTGCTTTTCGTGGGGAGCCTAGGCCAGCGCAAGGGGCTCTCGTATCTTTTGGAAGCGGTCGCCCTGCTGGGGGATCGCGTCGAATTAACGCTCGTGGGGACGAAGCCCCCCAAAGAATGCGCCCCGCTCAACGACGCGCTCAAGCGGCATCGTTGGATTCCCACGCTGCCGCACGCCGAGGTTTTGCGGGAGATGAGCCGCAACGACGTGTTCGTTTTCCCCTCGCTCTTTGAAGGCTTCGGGCTGGTGCTGTTGGAGGCCATGGCCCAAGGGTTGCCCGTGATCACGACGGCGAACACCGCCGGGCCCGATCTCCTCACCGAGGGCGAAAGCGGCTTCATCGTGCCCATCCGTTGCGCCCAAGCCATTGCCGAAAAGCTGGATTTACTCGCGAGCGATTCCCGGTTACTCTGCGCGATGAAAGCCGCTGCGCGTGAAACCGCCGTCCGGCATACCTGGACGCAATACCGTGCGCGGTTGGCACAAGCGGTTCTTGCAGAAATGCAAACCCAGAGATGAACTCCTCCAATACACAGCAAAGTGCATTTGTGGCCGATGATCCCAACAAGGCGGTCAAGCGGCTGATCTGGCTGTACTTTTTTCTCCTGATTTACGAAGGAGCCTTTCGCAAGTGGTTCCTGCCCAGTCTCGCCAACCCGCTGCTCATCGTGCGTGACCCGGTGGTCATTCTCATTTACATGCTCTCATTGAGCCGGGGCACATTTCCCGAGAGCAGCTTTATCGGTTGGATCACCGGGTTTGGCATGGCGACATTTTTCGTCTCGCTCTTCACCGGGGTGGGCAATTTCGTGGTCAGTGTGTATGGCTGGCGCACGGATTTTCTGCATCTGCCCCTGATTTTTGTGATGCAGAAGATCCTCAATCCCGACGATGTGAAGCAGATCTGCAAGTGGCTCTTGATTACCGCCGTCCCGATGGGGATTTTGGTCATGGTGCAGTTCCGATCCGACCCATTGGCCTGGGTGAACAAGGGGGTGGGTCTCGGCGAAGGCGGCCAATTGGACGTCGGTTTCGGAAAGATTCGCCCGCCTGGAACCTTTTCCTTCACCAATGGTCTGGCAAACTACGTCGCCTTGGTGGGGGGCTGTCTGCTTTATGCCGTAGTCAATAAAACCTACTACCCGAAATGGCTGTTATTTGTCGCCGCTCCGTCGCTGATTCTCATGGTGATTGCTTCGGGCAGTCGCGCGACGGTTTCTTCGGTGGTGATCTCCATTATTGTCCTGGCGTTGGTCGTTCTGCGACGGCCTACCTTGGTGGGTGAGTCTTTCAAATTTGTGCTTCTGGCCCTGCCCGGCTTGTGGTTGGTGACGAACATGTCGATCTTCCAGGAAGGCAACATGGTGCTCACCTCCCGGTTTGGCGACTCCGCTGGCGGCGGTGTGCAACACGGCATCATTGAACGGGCCTTGAACGATTATCTGGACGGTTTGTATGCAATTGCAGACACGCCGTTTTTCGGCTACGGGCTGGGGGTCGGAACCAACGCTGCGGCAGGGTTGCTGGGTGGTGAGCGCGGGTTCCTCCTTGCGGAAGGCGAATGGGCGCGCGTGGTGAAGGAGGGGGGCGTCATCTTCGGTTACGGCTTTCTGCTGTTGCGCGTCGCCATCTGTTTTTACCTTGGCTGGGTTGCGCTGGCCGCGTCTGAGCGGCGACGGGACCCCAATCCCTTGGGACTGCTCATTTTCAGCGCCTGCGTTCTGCTGGTTCTCAACGGACAGTTGGGGCAGCCGACGGCGCTGGGTTTCGCTGTATTCGGCGGAGGGCTCTGCCTTGCGGCGGCCAACGAGGGGGTGGAAGATCTGCCCGAAAGCAGCGTAAGCCTTGTTCCCCTTCGCCGAGGGATGCGCGGGCGTTCCGTCTTTGCGGAGGCGCTCCATAACTAAACCACCTGTGAACCCCATCCATTCATCGCTGGCACGGAAACGCCGACTGGCTCGTGACGCGCGTGTAGCGGAGTATGCCGCAGCGAATTCCAATGACGCCGTGGCAGAACAGCTCGCCCGGTTCAACCGGTGCTGGGTGCAGATGCAAAAATGCATTCCCTTTTATGCGAAGCTGGTGGAGCAAAAAAAAGCGCCGCAGAAATTCGAAGGGTGGGCGCAGTTTTTCCAGGTGATGCCGGTTGCGGATCGCAAATTCGTATATGAAAACCTCCCCTCGCTCAGCGATAGCACGCGCCCGCCCGACACGTTCCGGACGACAGGCGGTTCCACCGCAGAGCCCGTCTCTCTTCCCTCCTGGAGATGGGAGACGGGGGAGACGGAGCGCAACGAATGGATTGGGCGGAGCTGGTATGGCATTGAGCCGGAGGACGCTTCGTTCCGGCTTTGGGGCCACAGCCATTTGCTGGGCAAGGGGTTGAAGGGCTGGATCAACGCCAGGAAACGGGAACTCAAGGATGCACTCCTGGGGATCGAGAGGATTTCCGCTTACGATTTGTCCGATGCGGCTTTGATCCAAGCCTTTGCGCAATTGCAGGCATCGCCCGCCACCTACATGGTGGGATACAGCGCGGCGTTGGATCGGTTTGCCCGCGTGGTCGGTGCGGCGGGGCTGGTAAACCAGACGGAATTAAAGGCGATCATTGCGACATCCGAATCCTTCCCGCGCACCAATTCCGGTGCGGTGATCGAGGCCATTTTCAACGCTCCGGTCGCCATGGAGTATGGGAGTGTCGAGACCGGGGTGATGGCCCATACGCGCGGGGACGAAGGCTACCATGTGTTTTGGCTGAGCTACTTCATCGAAGCCACGGAACCCGCACCGCAAGGGGGCTACAAAGTTCGCGTGACGAGCCTCTACCCGCGCGCTTTCCCGCTGGTGCGCTATGATTTGGGGGATGCCATTACACTCGATGCGCCGTGCTTTGGCGTGCGCCGTTTCCCGGAAGTCCTGGGGCGCACGAACGTGTTTTTGGAGCCGAGCCCCGGTGAGCCGATCCACTCCGAGGCGCTCTCCCACGCCGTCAAGGGGATTGGCGCGGTGACCGGCTACCAGATGATCCAGGAAGGCGAGGGCTTCACGCTTTTATTGACGGCCTCCTCAGTCATCCCCCCCGGGCAGACGGAAGAAATCCGCTCGCGGCTGGCGAAGATCAGCCAGCGTTTGGGAACCGCCGAAATCCGGGTGGTGGATCGCCTGCAACAAACGCGGGCCGGAAAAACCCCGATGATCATCCGGCGGTGACACTTTCCTATGCCTGCGCTTAACAAAGTCATCCTGATCGGCAACGCAGACGAGTTTCACGCCAGCGGCGCTCGTTCCCAATCTCCTGATTGGGCACGCACTTGTCTGCGAATCTCTGATTCGAGAACCGTAGTCCAGAGAGCAGGCGTGCGGGGAAATATTCGGTGGATTTACAGCAATCTGCGGTTTTCGAAACGGAGTTTCGCGGACACTCTCATTCCCAATCAGGAGATTGGGAACGAGAACTTCTTATGAATCTGCTCAATAAAGTCATCCTCATCGGTAACTCGGACGAATTTCAGTTCAGCATGAAATTGTTCCCGGAGATGCTGGTGCGGCTCTTGGAAGACAGGGGGGTGAAAACCGTATTGATCCGCCCCAAAACCCTCCTCGGTAAACTGGCTCCGTGGGTGGGCCCGTTGGGAAAGTGGCTCTTTTACATCGACAAATTCCTGCTCTTTCCCCTCCACCTCAAGAGCGTGCTCCGGCGGGAGGGAGGGGAGGGGGTGATCGTCCACATTTGCGACCACTCCAACGGGATGTATCTGCACGCGCTGGCAAACGTGCCGCATGTGATTACCTGCCACGACATGATGCCGATGCGCTCGGCGTTGGGGGAAATCCCGCAAAACCCGACTTCGTGGACCGGCAAGATTTTTCAACGCCTGATTTTGAAGGGCCTGAAAACGGCGCAGTTTGTTGTGTGCGTTTCCTGCGCCACCCAGCGCGAATTTTTGCGGCTGGCGAATTACCCGGAAGAAAAAACCCGTATTGTTTACAACAGCCTGAACTATCCCTACACGCCCATGCCCGCTTCCAAGGCGCATGGCCGGGTGGCGGCTTTGCTGGGCGGGAACGCCCCCTTCCTGCTGCATGTGGGCGGGGATGCGTGGTACAAAAACCGCGCGGGGATGTTGCAGATGGTCGCCGAAGTGCGTCGACTGTTGCGGGCCAAAGGAGCGGGGGTTTTGCCCAGGCTGATTTATACGGGGCCATCGCTGCACCGGGAGTTGGCTCCTTTGCTGGAGGGGGATCCCGAGATGGAACGCGACGTGATCGCCCTGCAAGGCGTGGACAACGAAACGCTCCGCGCACTCTATTCCGCCGCCGAATTGCTCCTGTTCCCTTCGTGGGATGAGGGGTTTGGGTGGCCGATCATTGAGGCCCAGGCGTGTGGGTGCCGCGTGGTGACTACCGGCAAAGCCCCCATGACGGAAGTCGGCGGCGACGCGGCTTTCTACGTCGATCCGCACCAACCGCTTGAGGCTGCCGGAACGGTGCTGGCCGTTTTAAAACAGGAACCCGCGCTCCGGTGCGAGCGGGTTGAAGCGGGATTGGCCAACGCGGCTCGCTTCAAGGAAGAAGTGATGATTGAGGGATACCTTGAGGTGTACCGCCAGTTGATCGCAGCGCACAAGGAGGCTCGATGAGAATTACCATCGTCCAGGGAGCCTTTCTTCCCGTGCCTCCACTCATGGGCGGCGCAGTGGAAAAAATTTGGTTTGCCCTCGGCAAGGAATTTGCGCGACGCGGGCATGAAGTCGTCCATGTTTCACGACTCTGCGAAGGGCTCCCGCGGGAAGAGGTGATCGAGGGCGTGCGGCATCTTCGCGTGCGCGGGTATGACGCGCCGGGATCGCTGGCCCTGCTCAAGGGGCTGGATTTGCTCTATTCGCTCCGCGCGCTCCGTGTGTTGCCCGAGGCGGATGTTCTGGTGACCAACACATTTTGGCTGCCGATGCTCGTGCGCTCCAAGCGCCACGGGAAGCTCTACGTCCACGCCGCCCGCTATCCCAAGGGGCAGATGCGGTTCTATGCCCATGCGGATCGGTTGCAGACCGTGTCCCGCCCGATCCAGGAAGCCATTGAGAGGGAGGTGCCTCAACTGGCTTCCAAAGTGCGCTGCATTTCCAATCCCCTGTCGGGCCCGGTGCCGCCCTTGGAGCTTGAGGGGCGGCAAAAGCGGTTGCTCTATGTGGGCCGCGTTCACCCGGAGAAAGGGATTGCGCTGCTGCTCGACGCCGTGGCATTGATCCCGGAACAACAACTCGGCGACTGGAAACTCGTTGTGGTCGGCCCGGCGGAATCCAAATACGGGGGAGGGGGCGAGGGGTATCTGGAGGAACTCAAGCGCCGGGCGGAAAAAATTCGCGACCGCGTGACATGGACTGGAGCGATCTTTGACACGGAGTGCCTGGATGCGCAGTACCGCGCGGCCTCGCTGTTCATCTATCCCTCGCTTGCGGAAAAAGGGGAAACCTTTGGGCTGGCCCCACTGGAAGCAATGGCGCAAGGTTGCCCCGCTTTGGTTTCCAACCTGGATTGCTTCAGGGATTTTATCGACGAAGATCGCAACGGCTTTGTATTCGATCACCGGAGCGCAAACCCCGCCCAGACCCTCGCTGCGAAGCTACAGGAGTTGATATCCCACCCGGAACGCCTTGCCCAGGCCGCCGTGCTGGGGCATCGGACGGCTGGGGAGTTTTCTCTGGAGCATGTGGCCGGGCAATACCTTGAGGATTTCCAGTCGATTTGATCTCGCAAACTGCCATCCATGCATTACCGTTGCGGGCGGTTTAAACCAGATTTCGCAGCCATTCCCTATGAAAAATTCCGAGGAGAAAAAAACAGAGTCGGCCACCACACCTCCCGGCGCAAAAAGGCGTTTTCCAAAGTGGTTGATTGTCGTTGGCCTTTTATTTACCGCCCTTACCGTGCTCGGAGTCGGGCGCCACTTCTACCTCGCGTGGCAGGAACGCAGACTCATCCGAGGCGCACGCTTCTTCATGGGGCAGGGCAAGACGGCGGAACTCCAGGCGGTGCTCAACCGTGCGCTGGAACTGAATCCCAATAACCTCGAAGCGTTTCGCGTTTCAGGGCAGGCGCTTTTGAAGGAAAATAGTGCGAAGGCACTGCCCTGGCTGCGCCGGGTTGCGGAATTGGCCCCAGACAGCATGGAGGATCAAATCGCCCTTGCCGATGCGGCGTTCCGGTTTGGTCAAACCCAGGAAGCCGCCAAGGTGGTTCGCCAGATTGAGACAAAAGCGCGTGAGCGGGCGGATTTTCAGTTTCTCGCGGGGCGGATTGCACAGAACGCAGGCCAGGTTGCCGAGGCGGAGCCCCACTTTGCGGAGGCGGTGAAAAAAGATCCCAATAACCCAACCTATCAACTGTACCTGGCGGCTCTCCAGTTGAATGCACAGGATGCCGCCGTGCGCGACAAAGCGCGCAGCACCGTCACACAGCTTTCGCAGGAAAAAACCTTGCGCGCCATGGCGCTGCGCGCGCTGGTGGTGGATGCCGTGCGCAACATGCAGACCAATCGCGCGTTGACTCTGGCGGCGGAACTCAACGACACGCCCGACCACCTCTTCAGCGACCGCTTGATGTATCTGGAGGTCTTGCACCTGCTCAAGTCTGCCGAGTTTCAAACGCTCTTGAAAAGCACTCAGGAGGAGGCCGCAAAGACGACGGACGAGATCCTCCCCTTGCTCTATTGGATGAACAACAACAACATGGCGCTGCTGGCGAAGGATTGGGCTCAAAGTCTGGCGCCGGAAGCGACCGCGTCCGTGAACGTCCGAATTGAGATCGCGCGTTCTTACCTCATGTTTGGGGATTGGAAGAGGCTGCGCTTCTTCCTGGCTGATGAAAAGTGGGGAGATATGGATTACCTCAAGTGCGCGTTTCTCGCCCGGTGCCATCGGGAACTGGAAAAGCGCGACACGAATTTCAAGACAGCCTGGGCCGAAGCCATTTCCTCAACGGGAGGCAACGGCGATTCGCTGCTGAAACTTGCGGGGATGGCGGTTCAATGGGGCTGGGCGGAAGAAGCCAGCGATGTGCTATGGCGCGCTGTTTCCAAGTCCAACCGATCCAACGAGGCGCTCAATGCGCTCTGTCAGCTCAATTTTTCAAGACGTGATACCGCAGGGTTGCACCGCGCCTACGCGCTTTTGGTTGATCGCAATCCGAACGACGCCGGGGCGCGAAATAATTTCGCGATTTTCTCGCTGCTTTTGGGCAAGGACGTCCCGCAAGCTTTGGCAAGTGCCTGCGCGTTGCATGAAAAGGATCCCGCAAGCCCTGTTTTCGCGTCGACCTACGCCTTTGCACTCTATTGCACCGATGCCAAGGCCGATGCGCTGAAGGTGATGCAAGCTCTCAAGCCTGCGGATTTGAGGGAACCTTCCATTGCGGCCTATTACAGCGCGATTCTCATGGCGAACGGACACAAGAAGGAAGCCCAGCAATACCGGGAGCTTGCGCGCGGGGCGACGTTGCTTCCTGAAGAGGAAAAGATTTTGAATCTGGCCCCGCCTCCCGTCCCGCCCTCGCCGGCTCCAGCTCAGCCGTTGTCCTTGGCAACCACGCCCGCGCCCTCCGTTCCGCCCACGCCAATGCCAAGTGAGTCTCCTGCGCAAGCTGCGCCAACACCGAGCGAGTCTCCTGCGCAAGCCGCGCCAATACCGGGTGAGTCTTCGGTTCAGCCCACACCGGCACCGTAGATTGCGGCTTTCACTGCCAACCGCCCCGCGCTACGCGACCGCCCCGGCGGAGTTCGCCAGATCCGCTTCGTCGTGGGGAAGGAAAACCTTGAAGCGGTTTTTGTCGATGGCTTTCATGTAGGCTTCGTGCGGGGAGACGATGCCTTGTTGCATGACGCTCCAGATGGCGTCATCCATGAACTGCATTCCCTGGCCCTTGCCGCCGACGATGACGTCTTGCAGTTTCTGCGTGGCGCCTTCACGGATGATGGCCGATACGGCAGAGTTGCCGACGAGGATTTCATTGACCGCGATGCGCCCCGGTTTGTCGCAGCGTTTGAGGAGCAACTGGGCGACCACGCCGCGCAGTGAGGCGGAGAGCATGGTGCGCACCTGGGATTGCTGGTCGGACGGAAACACGTCGATCAAACGATCCACGGTTTTGCGCGCGTTGTTGGTGTGCAGGGTGCCGAAAACGAGCAGGCCGGTTTCTGCGGCGGTGAGCGCGAGGGAGATGGTCTCCAGGTCGCGCATTTCGCCCACGAGCACGATGTCGGCGTCCTCACGCAGCGCCGCCTTGAGGCCGGCCGGGAAGTCGGGAGCGTGATCCGGCACCTCGCGCTGGGTGATGATGCTCTTCTTGTTGTTGTGCACGAACTCGATCGGCTCCTCGATGGTGACGATGTGCCGGGCGTAGTTGACGTTGATGTAGTCCATCATGCCCGCAAGCGTCGTGCTCTTGCCCGAGCCGGTGGGGCCGGTGACGAGGATGAGCCCGCCGCGCATGTTGCAAAATTCTTTGACGATCTCGGGAATGCCGAGTTGTTCGAGCGTCAGGATTTTGGTCGGAATGAGACGGAATACCGCGCCGTAGCCGTTCGTCTGCTTGAGGAAGTTGCAGCGGAAGCGGGATTGTTCGTCCATTTCATAGGCGAAATCGAGATCGCCGCATGCTTCAAACCGCGCCCAGCGCTCCGGCCCTGCGATTTCGCTCATCATGTAGGCGCATTCCTCGTGGGTGAGGACTTCCTCGCGGATGGGGACGATGTCGCCGTGGCGACGAATCTTGGGCGGCTGTCCCTGGCCGAGGTGAAGATCCGATGCGCCGGCTTCGATGAGGACTTTGAAAAATTGGTCGATGTATGCCATCTGGGGTGCGGGGGTGAGAAATGTCAGTGTGAGAAATGCTGCCGCATGAGCTGCTTTTGCTCGGCGCGGGCATAGGCTTCGTCCTGGGAAATGAGCCCCTTGTCGTAAAGGGCCATCAACGAGTCATCCATGAGTTGCATGCCAAGCTTGCGCCCGGTTTGCATGATGCCCGGCAGCATGAAGGTTTTGCCATCGCGAATGGTGGCCGCAACAGCAGGGGTGTTGACAAGGATTTCCAAGGCGAGCGCGCGGCCCTTGCCGTCCTGTCGCGGAATGAGTTGCTGGCTGATGATGCCGCGTAAAGATTCGCTGACCATGACGCGGATTTGCTCGCGCTGGTCGGTGGGGAAAACGTCGAGCACGCGATCCAGGGTGCGCGCCGCGTTGCCGGTGTGCAGGGTGCCGAGCACCAAGTGACCGGTTTCCGCCGCGGTGATGGCGAGCTGGATGGTCTCCAGATCGCGCATTTCACCGACCATGATGACATCCGGGTCTTCACGCAAGGAACCGCGCAGCGCCGCCGCGAAGGAATTGGTGTGCGTATGCACCTCACGCTGGGTGACGTGGCAGCCCTTGGAGGGGACGACGTATTCGATCGGGTCTTCCAGCGTGATGATGTGGTCGTGCCGGTGCTGGTTGATCTCATCCACCAGCGCAGCAAGCGTGGTCGATTTACCGCACCCCACCGCGCCGGTCACCAACACCAGGCCGTTGTGGTATTGGGTGAGCAGCTTGAGTGAATCTGGCAACCCGATTTCCTCCATGCTGCGCAGTTCGGTGCTGATGATGCGGAACGTCATGTCGTAGCCAAGCCGATGCCGGACAACGCTGGTGCGGAAACGCCCGAAGTGGGTGGCGTAAGCGAAATCGGCGTCGCCGCGTTCGGAGAGATGGCGCTTCTGCTCGTCGTTCAAGAAGCTCATCGCAAGGCGCTCGGTATCCGCCGCAGTAAGGACGGGTGCCTGGAGCCAGATCGGCTCCAACTCTCCATTGCGGCGCCAGACGGGGCGGCTGTTCACGGAAAGGTGAATATCGGATGCGCAGGATTGTTGGCCGATGTAGAGGTAATTATCGACGTGCTCCAGCGTATGGATCTCCTCGTGAGCGGAGGTCTGGGAGCCGGAAGTGGAAATGGGGGTTTCAGACATTGGCAGGCAGCAAAAACGACACTATGACGGACATGAAATCAATGCAAAACAGAGCATACATCAAAAAAACAGGGCAACCCTGAGGCTTTGCGCACCTATTTGCGCCAACCTCCGCCGCTCCGTGCAGCCAGTTCGTTGATTTTATGGGAGGCCAGCGTGGTGAGAAGAGGCTTGAAAAGATTAAAAAGCGCACCGAGGAGGGCGAGCCAGAAGGCTGCGCGCCCGGAGTGGCCCGCGGAATCCCCCATGTGCAGTGCTTTGGGCGCGGGCTGCTTCTTTTTGCGTCCGGGCAGACGGGAGAGAATCCACCCCACTGCTGCGGCTCCGGTAATCCACGCCGTTTTGCGCTGCGCGACGGAATGTTTGAAGCGGGCTACCAGATCGAGATCGTTCCGGGCGTCGTGCACATCGCGCGCAAGCTCCGCGCGCGCCCATGCCAGTTCGGAAATGAGTTCCGCCTTGCGGTCGGCCCCGGTTACTTTTGACGGTTGAGCCATTCCTGATCCTTTCTGAATTCCTCAAGGGTTGCGGGAAACACCGGCTTTTTCCACAGACTCCCCACGCCCCACACGCACCCCAGCACGCCAAGGAGGTGCAACACCCCGACGGCCAAAACCATCCACCCCCAATGCAGGTGGGAACAGGTGGCAAGGAGCGCGATCAACCCGATCCAAAGGAAGGCGTAGCCAAAGGCGAGAAAGAGCAGGGCCACCACCAACAAGGCCGCCACCTTGATGCCCGTGGCGGCGGCTTCTTTTCCCTCAATGCCAGCCAATTCCAGCCGGGCTCTAAAATAGCCCGAGAAGGAAGCCAACAGTGCAATCAGATGTCCGGACAAACCGGTATCCGCTGCGGACCGCTCATTTGGCGGCGGCGTGGTGCCTATCATGATCTTTTATTCGCCAGCGCGGCGGAGCCTAGCGGCGGAAGAGAAGGCCCAGCACGAAACCGACGCCCAGCGCGGTCAAAACGCCCTGAAGCGGCTTCTCGCGCACAAACGCCTCTCCCTCTTCCTGAAGCGAACGGGCGCGGACACGGGCGTGTTCATAGGTTTCTTCAGCCTTGGCGCGGTATTCGTGGGCTTTGGATTCCGCAGTGGTGCGAAATTCAGCGGCTTTGGCCTCTGCCACGGAGCGGAGTTCGGCGGCTTTTTCTTCGGCAGCGGCGCGGAGTTCCTCGGCGGCCTGTTTCGCGTGGGCTTTGCCCGCTTCGAATTTGTTGGAGCTTTCCTGGTTCATAGCGGTATCAGTTTCGTTCATAAACGTTTCCTTTGCGTAAGAATTAAATCGCCTTTTTCTGCGGATGGCAAGAACCGACCTCGCTCTGTTTCGTGCCCAATCTAAAAATCGCGCGTTTCAGGGAAGAGGCAAGGAATGGTTTCGCGCAAAGGACGCCAAGAACGCAAAGACATACAAAAGCAGAATCCCTTCATGAAAACTCTCCCCCTTGGCGTCCTTTACGCGAGATTTCCTTTCTTTTTCCTGATTTCCTGAGTTCCTGATAATCTGCTTTCCTGAGTCTGCCATCCCATGTTTCACGTCGTCCTCATCGAGCCCGAAATCCCGCCCAACACCGGCAATATCGCCCGGCTTTGCCTTGCCACCGACGCCACGCTCCACTTGGTGCGCCCGCTTGGGTTCAACATTGACGACAAAACACTCAAGCGCGCCGGGCTCGACTACTGGAAGGAGACCAAAGTGGAACTCTGGGACTCCTTCGCGCAACTCCAGGCGGCCCATCCCGAGGGCCGGTTCTGGTATCTGACGACCAAGAGTGAACGCCCTTACTACAACGCGCAACTGGCGGCGGGCGATTTCCTCGTCTTTGGCCGCGAAACCAAGGGCCTCCCTGAGCCGCTGCTCGCCGCCCATCCCGAACGCTGCCTCACCATTCCCATGACCCACAAAACGCGCAGCCTCAACCTCGCCACGGCGGTCGGCATCGTGCTTTTTGAGGGGATGCGGCAGGTGCGAGTGGGCAAACCTTCATAAGGTAGAAGGGCTCGCGCAAAGCAGCACAGGAGGCAAAGGGAGATGCCTTTTCTTTGCGACTTTGCGGCTTTGCGTGAGCCCTTTTTCTCTGCTAGGGTTCGTTTTTATGCCCAGTTCAGATATGCAAAAAGAGGTTCATTTGAGCGCGCGCGATTTGCGCCGTTCCTTCAAGATCGGCTCGCGCCAGATCGACGTGCTCCGGGGCATCTCGCTGGATGTCCACCGGGGGGAATCCGTTTTTCTCGTCGGCGCTTCCGGTGCCGGGAAGACGACGCTTCTTTACACCCTCGCCGGGCTGGAGCGCCCCGAGTCGGGCACGGTGACGTTTGAGGGCGGCGAACTTTACAAAGGGAGCGCCAGCGCACAGGCGCGCGTCCGCAATGAACGGATGGGCTTCGTCTTCCAAGGCTACTTCCTTTTGCCGGAATTGACGGCGTTGGAAAACGTGATGCTTCCCATGATGATCGACCGCCGGGCCTCCCGCGAAGCGGCGGCGTGCGCATTGGAACGGGTCGGTTTGAAGGATCGCCTGAACCATCTCCCGGCGGAGATGAGCGGCGGCGAACAGCAGCGCGTGGCCATCGCCCGGGCGATCATCAACGACCCCACCGTGATCTTTGCAGATGAGCCCACCGGCAATCTCGACTCAAAGACTGGGGAAACGATCGTGGATTTGCTGCTTGCGTTAGTCAGGGAAAACCAGAAAACATTGCTGGTTGTGACCCACGACGCCCGATTGGCGGATCGCGGAGACCGCAAAGTGGAAATCGAGGACGGCCTCCTGAAGTGCGAGGCCTAGTTCGCGATTTCCCTGCGATTCCCGCGCCCCGCCCCAAAAGGCCAGTGGGAGCGGCGCATATTTACGATTTATGAAGAAGATTTACATTGATGGCGTTTTTTATCCCGAGAGCGAAGCGAAGATTTCCGTGTTCGACCACGGTCTGCTCTACGGGGATGGCATTTTCGAGGGCATCCGCTTTTACAACGGGCGGGTTTTCCGCCTCGAAGAGCACATCGACCGGCTCTACGATTCCGCCAAAGCCATTGCGCTGACGATCCCCATGACGAAGGCCGAGATGACCGAGGCGACGCTGGAAAGCTGCCGCCAGAACGGGCTGCGCGACGGCTACATCCGCCTGGTGGTTACGCGCGGCGTGGGCGATCTGGGGCTCAACCCCAAGAACTGCCCTCGCGCCACCGTCATCATCATCGCCGCCACCATCAAACTGTATCCCGAGGAGCTTTACCGCAACGGCCTCACCGTGGTCACCTGCTCCACCCGGCGCAACACGCCCGGCGCGTTGAGCCCGGCGGTCAAGTCGCTCAACTACCTCAACAACATCCTGGCCAAGATCGAGGCGGGCGACGCGGGCGAGGGCCTCATGCTCAACGAGCAGGGCTACGTGGCGGAGTGCACCGGCGATAATGTTTTCATCTTCAAAAAAGGGGAGTTGTTCACGCCTCCCATCTCCGCCGGAGCGCTCGGCGGCATCACGCGCAACGTGGTCATTGAGATCGCCCGGGAGTTTGGAACACCCGTTCACGAAATCAACCTGACCCGCTACGATCTCTACACGGCGGACGAGTTTTTCCTGACGGGATCAGCGGCGGAAATCATCCCCGTGGTGACTCTGGACGCCCGTCCCATCGGCGACGGCAAACCCGGTTCGCTGACTGCAAAATTTATCACGCGTTTCCGGGAGTTGACACAAGCCTCCGGCGCGCCGATCTATTAAGCAGGTAAACAATTAACGGAACCCAAGCCCAAAATGCTCTGCGACGTGTGCAAAACCAATCCGGCGACGGTGTTTTTGACGCAAATTGTCGAAGGCAAGATGCAGAAGGTGAACCTGTGCGAATCTTGCTCGAAGGAAAAAGGCGTCACAGACCCGCTTTCCTTCGCCTTGGTCGATCTGCTGCCGGGACTCGGCGCTGAAGAGGAGATGGAGAAAGGCGAGGCGGTGCAACGCTGCCCGGCGTGCGGGTTCACCCAGGCGGACTTCAAGAAGACCGGACGGCTCGGCTGCGCCGTTTGTTACGATACCTTTGCGGAAGGTTTGGGCGGGCTGCTCAAGGCCATGCACAAGCGGACAGCCCACACCGGCAAAGTGCCCGCCCGCTTGAAGCGCAGCATCGAGATGGGGGCGCGAATGAACCAACTCAAGCGCGATCTGGACAAGGCTGTCTCTGAGGAAAACTACGAGACGGCAGCCCAGCTCCGCGATCAACTTCGGGAACTGGAGCAAGCCAAGTGAAAATAGAGAACCTGTTTTCCAGCGGAGGCGAGTGGGCGCAAAGCGAAGGCCCGCATCACCAAATCGTGATCTCCAGCCGGGTGCGTCTGGCGCGGAACCTTCGCGGCCAGCCCTTTCCCGGCTGGGCGAAGAAGAGCGACCGTCTCCAGATTTTGGAATTGATCAAACCGCAGGTGGAAGCCCTGCCGGAAATGGACGACGCGCTTTCCTCCTACCTCCAGGAGCTCACCGCTTTGGAAAAGCAGGTGCTTGTGGAGCGGCACCTGATCAGCCGCGAGCACGCCGCCAAAGGCGCGGGAAGCGCCGTGGTGGTCAACAAGCAGCAGACCCTCAGCATCATGATCAACGAGGAGGATCACTTGCGCATGCAGGTGCTCCGGCCCGGATTGCAGCTGCGCAACGCCTTCCAGGCGCTCGACAAGGTGGACAGCACGCTGGAAACCAAACTCGACTACGCCTTTCACCCGCAACTTGGCTACCTGACCGCCTGCCCCACCAACGTCGGCACCGGCATGCGCGCCTCGGCGATGGTGCACCTCCCCGGCCTCGTCTTGAGCGACCAGATCAACCAGGTCATCCAGGCGATCAACAAGATCGGCCTTGCCGTGCGCGGCCTCTACGGCGAAGGCACCGAAGCCATGGGCAACCTCTTCCAAGTCTCCAACCAGATCACCCTGGGTGAACGGGAGGAAGAGATCATCGCGCAGTTGAACAAGGTCATCGAAAAGATCATCGAAAACGAAGAGAACGCGCGCCAGATCCTGCTCCAGAAAAAACCGGACACGTTGATGGACAACATTGGGCGCGGATTCGGCATCCTTTCCCACGCCTACGCCATGTCCTCCAAGGAGGCGCTCAATCTCCTTTCCTACCTCAAATTGGGCGTGGATCTCGGGTTCTTCCCGCCCGAGCGGCAGAAGGACATCGACGATCTCTTTATCATCACCCAGCCTGCTCACTTGCAAAGCAACGCCACGCAACCCAAGCTCAGCCCCGAGGAACGCGACGCATTGCGCGCGGCGATCATCCGTGAGAAGTTGAAAGCATTCCCGAACCCGAATACGAGTCAAGCGGCTCCCAAGCCGCCCACCGACGAAACGCACCATGAATAATTTTACTCCACGCGCCCAACAAGTGCTCGCGCTCGCCCGCAAGGAAGCCGAGCGGTTCAACCACAATTACGTCGGCACCGAACACCTCCTCCTGGGGCTCATCAAACTGGGCCAGGGGGTCGCCGTGAACGTGCTTCAAAAAATGGGGCTCGAACTGGAGACCGTGCGCGCGGAAGTGGAGAAGCAGGTCGGCTCCGGGCCGGAAGGAAAGATCGTCGGCAACATTCCCTACACCCCGCGCGTGAAGAAAGTCCTCGCGCTGGCGGGCAAAGAAGCCAAATCGCTCAACCACTCCTACGTCGGCACCGAACACATCCTGCTGGGGCTCCTGCGCGAAGGCGAAGGCGTCGCCGCCGTGGTGCTCAAGAATCTGGATGTCGATATTGAAAAGACCCGCAACGAGATCCTCAAGGAACTCGATCCGAATTTCACTCCCCAGGAAGGGGAGCCGGAAGAAGAAGGCCAGTCCCAGGCCAGCGCCGGGGGCGTTGCCGAACCGGGTGCGAAGAAGGGCGAAACCAAGACGCCCGCCCTGCGCGCCTATGGACGAGACCTCACCGAGATGGCCCGCAAAGCGGAGCTTGACCCGGTCATCGGGCGCCACAACGAAATCGAGCGCGTCATCCAGATCCTCTGCCGCCGCACCAAGAACAACCCGGTGTTGTTGGGGGAAGCGGGCGTTGGCAAGACCGCCATTGTGGAAGGGCTCGCGCAGGAGATCGCCGCCGGGAGCGTCCCGGAGATTTTGCGCGACAAAAAAGTCGTCACGCTCGACCTCGCCCTCATGGTCGCCGGAACCAAATACCGGGGCCAGTTTGAAGAGCGCATCAAGGCCGTCATGGACGAGATTCGCCGCAGCAAAAACATCCTGCTCTTCATCGACGAGTTGCACACCATCGTCGGCGCAGGCTCCGCGGAAGGGGCCATGGACGCCTCCAACATCATCAAGCCCGCATTGAGCCGGGGCGAGTTGCAGTGCATCGGCGCCACCACGCTCAACGAATACCGCAAGCACATCGAAAAAGACGCCGCGCTGGAGCGCCGCTTCCAGACCGTCAAAGTCGAGGCGCCGAATGTCGAGGACACCATCGAGATTTTGAAAGGGCTGCGCCCCAAATACGAAGCGCACCACCGGGCAAAGATCACCGACGAAGCTCTGGAACTTTGCGCGAAGCTCTCCGACCGCTACATCACGGGCCGCTTCCTGCCGGACAAAGCCATCGACGTAATGGACGAAGCCGGAGCGCGCGCCCGCATCGCCTCCATGACCCGTCCGCCGGATGTGAAGACCATCGAAGTGGAAATCGAGGAGATTCGCGGCCAGAAAGAAGCGGCCATCAAGGCCCAGGACTTCGAGAAAGCCGCCGCCCTGCGCGACACCGAGAAACACACCAAGGAGAAGCTCGAACGCATCCTCACCGAATGGCGTGAACAGCGCGAGGAAAAGGAAGTGGTGGTAAGCGACGACGACATTCTCTCCGTTGTTTCCAAAACCACCGGCGTCCCGCTGCACCGGATGGAACAGGCGGAAACCGCCAAGCTCCTCGCCATGGAAGAGGAACTCAAAAAGCGGGTCATCGGCCAGGACGAAGCCATCACCGCCATCTCCAAGGCGTTGCGCCGCTCGCGCGCGGATCTCAAAGACCCGCGTCGTCCCATCGGCTCATTCATTTTCCTGGGGCCCACGGGTGTTGGAAAGACCTTCCTCACCGCCAGCCTCGCCGAGTTCATGTTCGGCGACCGCGACGCGCTGATCCAGATCGACATGTCCGAGTACATGGAGAAATTCACCGCCTCCCGGCTCATCGGCTCGCCTCCCGGCTACGTCGGGTATGAGGAGGGCGGCCAGCTCTCGGAAGCGGTTCGCCGCAGGCCCTACTCCGTCATCCTCTTCGACGAAGTCGAAAAGGCGCACCCGGACGTCATGCACCTCCTGCTCCAAATTCTGGAAGAAGGCAAAGTCACCGACTCGCTTGGGCGCAAGATCGACTTCCGCAACACGATCATCATCATGACCTCCAACGCGGGGGCGGAACTGATCAAGAAGCAGACGACGCTCGGCTTCGGCGCGCCCAGCGCGACGGAAACCGCAGGCTACGAGGCGATGCGCGACAAGGTGATGGAAGAAGCCAAGCGCGTCTTCAAACCGGAGTTCATCAACCGGCTCGACGACCTCATCGTCTTCCACACGCTGAGCAAGCCTGACCTCGTGCAGATCGTGGATCTGGAAGTCAGCAAGGTCGCCAAGCGGCTCAAGGCGAAGGAGGTCGAACTGATCCTGGATGAAACCGCCCACGAATTCCTCATCGAGAAAGGCTACGATCCCGCCTATGGAGCGCGCCCCATGCGCCGCGCCGTGGAGCGGTTCCTCGAAGACCCGCTCGCCGAGGAACTCCTGCGCGAGAAGATCAAGGCCGGGGACATTGTCACCGTCAGCGCCGAGGGCAGCAAGCTGGCCTTCAGCGCCCACGAGCAAGAGAAGACCGACCAGAACGAGGAAGCCAAGGCAGGGAAGTAAGAGCGTCGGCTTGCCGCGTTCCCAATCTGGCGCTTGAGAAGGGAAGCGTCTTGGGGCATCTGTTTCCCAAGCTGGGTGTTTCCTGATAATACCGAATGTGAATAAGAATCGGCGGTTTGCGACTGGGTTCATGAGCGCCAACGGCGCGCTAGAGCAATTTACCA
>SESG01016425.1_pt1 | contig 33080 bp, 35 predicted proteins | sample 3171421 | NCBI WGS metagenome assembly SESG01 (sample SAMN10866946, study PRJNA518727) | freshwater metagenome | biome: subpolar coniferous forest; feature: holomictic lake; material: water; isolation source: holomictic Lake 227, 6 m and 8 m depth | place: Canada: near Kenora, Ontario | collected...
AGACTTAGCATCAATGATCGATCATTGCTTTATTCGTCCTCGACCTTTGCAGTTTCACGCGCCCTCAGCAGGCCTATTTTTTCCCACATACTTGTTTTTCGTCTTCCTGTCCATCTTCCAGTAATGATACCAGTACGGCCCGTGCAGCTCCCCGCCGGCCCTGGCACAGCGGCAAGTGGGCTTGCCGCACAACACCCTCTGCAGCACGTAGGAGCCGCCCACCTGGCAGGCTCGACCAAATATGGACAATATGGACAATAATTCCATGTCCATAAATTGTCCATATTCAGAACAAAAGATAGCGTGCGCCCTTCTGCCGCCCTTCTTGGCGCAGGAGCCTCGCCTTCACCATATTCTCAAGGCACGTACCTTGCCCTTCTATCGCTGACCTCAAGCAGCTTCTGAGCCTCACTCCTCCTTATGGTGTCGTGCTCCTTTACGTAGGCTATGATTTTCTGTTCTTCTCCTGATAACTCTGCAGGCGTCACATGGTAAAACTTCACCTGAAACGCCGTCCTCTTGTCCTCGAAAACCGGCGCTGTTAGCCCTCTTTTCTGCATAGCATCCAGCATGGCATCTAGGCCGATGCCCCTGTTCTCTACCAGGTGGACATTTTCCATCAAATGCATGAGCAGCCGGTTCCTGGTGGACTGCCCCTCTTGCAGTCTATCGAGTGTCACCCTGCCATAGAGCCCTCCTGGGTTCTCGACCTCCAGGCGATCGGCAAACATACGCACCTGGATATGGCTGCCGCGCACGAAGTGGCTATAGTCCCGGTGGGTCGATGGTCTGCCTGCTCCCTGGCCTTTTAGCCTTCTGGCCGCCAAGGCTACGAAATAAGAATTTCATGAGCAAACACGCACAAATTTCTCATAATTCGTCAATCTTATATAAATGATTGATAGATAATGAGATTATGTGGCTTAGCGAGAGTGAGATTGAGACCCTGGTGCTTATCGCCGGAGCAGAGCGAGCCGTGTATCCAGCGGACCTCTCCCTTCTCGCTACTGTTTGCAGACAAACGAATTGATCTGCTCTCCCGAATCGAGAGCGAACAGAAGAGCGTCCAGGTGCTTGAGGAAGAGACGGCCATCCCGAAAAAGACGATCTACCGCTATTTAAAAAGCCTCCTGCGCCTGGGCGCAGTGAAGCGCACCAAAAAGGACCGGGCCTATATCTACTCCTTGAATAAAATCATCTGGCCGGAGCTGAAGGACTTCGTGACCTTACTTCAGGAGTACCAGGTGCTGCGCCTCGTCCCCAGGGATGCGCTGCTCATCAGGAGCTATGAAAATAGCGTGCTCTTCAAGAGCCCGAGGCCGCAGGATGCCACATTCTCCTCCTTTTCCGCCTACAAGGATTACGGGATCGAGCTTTTCCTGCGGGACTACTACTACACCCTGCCCAAAAGGGAGCTTTCTATTGGGGAGATCTTCATCCATTCCCTCGACTCTGCTGAAGACTACCGCCAGAGGCTCTTTTGCGTATTGTTTTACCTGAAGAACAGAGATGAATTGAAAGATGCCCGGCATCCCATGATGAAGAGCATCCGGGCGGTGCTGAGGGGAGAACATATCAAGGGCTATCCCACTGTGGTAGAGATAGAAGAGCATGCGGAGCTTTATGGAATCAATGATATCGAGCCGTGAAGAGGTCGAGGAGATACTGAAGGGCCTGGGCGAGCGCCTTGCTGAGCCCGTCCAGTTTCTGGTCATAGGCGGAGCGGCCATGCTGGAGTACGGCCTGAAGGACGTGACCGAGGACATCTACCTGGTTGAATGTAGCCTCCGGTACAATGGAAGGTATCTAGGGCTTGTTTTTGGTACCACGCGGTCTGGCATCTAATGCCAATGACGGCAACCTGCCCTGCACCCATTTTTCCACCTCGTCGTTTCTCACTCATTGAGGATGCCTGTGACCTAAAAGTATAAGATCTTTGAACGCTCTACTGTAGAAAAATCTCAAATATTCAAATTATCGGCTGAAGATGATCGCATTGACAATTAAGACGGGATACAGCGTCTCTGAATACCTGATAGAGCGAATCTATGAAGAGGGAGTCAGACACATCTTTGGAATACCTGGGGATTATGTGCTGAGTTTCTACAATAAGCTTTCCAAGAGTCCCATCCAGGTCATCAACACATGTGATGAGCAGGGCGCAGGCTTCGCTGCTGATGCCTATGCCAGGATTAAGGGACTGGGGGCAGTATGCGTAACCTATGGCGCGGGCGGCCTGAAACTTGTCAACTCCACCGCCCAGGCATATGCAGAGAAGGTTCCGGTCCTTGTCATCAGCGGAGCACCAGGCAAGGCAGAGCGCCTGAAAAATCCTATGCTTCACCATAAAGCCCATCAGTACGAAGATCAGCTCAAGATTTTTGAAAGGATTACTGCAGCTTCTGCCGAGTTGAACGATCCTGAAAGGGCTTATTCAGAGATAGATCGAGTTCTTGATGCAGTCCTTCAGACCAAGAGGCCTGGTTATATCGAGATACCACGCGATATGGTCTTGGCCATTCCAGCAAATCCAGAACCAAGGAAGCCCACTGTCATCGAAGCTCCGTGCCCGGGCGCACCGTCGGAGGCGCTGGATATGGCAGTGAGCATGATCAACTCCTCCCAAAAGCCCGTGATTATCGCAGGTCTCGAAGTGGAAAGGTACGACCTGGCGGAGAAGGTACTGGCACTTGCTTGGAGGTCCAACATTCCCATTGCCGGCTCCCTCCTTGGCAAGTCAGCTATTCAGGAAAATGAATCTCTCTATATGGGAATCTATGCAGGAGTTCTCGGACTGGAAGAAGTGAAGGATTACGTTGAGAGCAGCGATTGCATAATCATGATAGGGGTCTATTTAACGGATCTGAACCTCGGGATTTATACGTCTCATCTGGCCCCGGAAAAGCTGATATACATCGTAAATGAGAGGTTTGCTCTAGGCGAGCATGAATATCCCCGATCAGGATTTGATCTGTTGGATCGGTTGGCCAAGGCCAATCTTAGCTGGCATAATCCTGGTCATATACCTTATTCACAAAAGGTTGGGCGATTTTCCGATGACTTTTCCTCTGATAAGAAAATAACCGTAACAAGAGTATTCCAGGCGCTTAGTGGCTTCCTGGATGAGGAGAACATCTTTCTAGCTGATCCGGGAGATGCTCTTTTTGGCTCTATCGATGTCAGCTATAATTGCAGCTTCATCTCTCCGGCTTATTATGCATCCCTCGGCTTTGCCGTTCCCGCCAGCATCGGCGCTCAACTAGCTCGCCCGGATCTAAGGCCTGTTGTCCTAACTGGAGACGGTTCATTCCAGATGACGGGAATGGAGCTCTCCGTTGCAGCAAAATATGGCTTGAATCCAATTGTCATTGTCCTGAATAACAGGGGTTATGGAACAGAGCGTCCGATGCTAGACGGTGCCTTCAACGATGTAGCTGATTGGAGATACAGCAAAGTTCCGCAGGTTCTCGGTACTGGTCTAGGATTCCTAATCAAGACTGAAAGAGAGCTTGGTGAGGCGCTGACAGAAGCGAAATCATACGATGGGCCCTGTATTCTTGAGGTGCTCCTGGAAAAGAACGATATCTCCATCCCGCTCCAAAGACTCGGCAAAAATATGTCGAAATCCGTGAGTCGGGGATAGGGCTCATTCACCAGTGCCTGCACTGCATCTGCCACTGTCATTTGCCAGCTCGGTCTTCCAGTAGGCGTTATACCAGAACCGCGGTCCCTCTTCTCTTTGCCTGGCCTCCAGAGCCACCAGGCCCATCAGGTTCTATCAAAGCTCTAGTGTGAGTACAAGCCTCATCTCAGTGCCCTCATTGGGAATAGTGGTCCAGTAGCAGCCTTTCTTTATCGTCTCCCCGTGAGATTGGTCTAAGAACTCATAAGTTCCGTAACCTGTTTTCTCAATGCTCATTCTATTGAATAGTTTCAAAAGTTCTGGATAATTCTGGTACAGGGAAGAGCTTTTATTGAGCAATACCTGGGTGGGATCCGTTTCGTAAAGGATCGTTCCATCATCTGCTTTGCTCACCCATATCTTGGAGTTTCCCGAAGGCTGGAACGAAGCTAAGACCCTTCCGAAAAACTGGCTGTTATTAAACATTAAGCTTACTGTTCCTACAAATGTTCCATTCTTGTCGAAGACGGGCATCTCTGAATCGATTGCATACAATCCTTCGACAGCCTTTATGAAATGGAAACCCGAATACAGCTTGGTATTGATTGTGTCATTCACATGCTTCTGCCGTCTCAAGTTTGTTCCCTTCACGCTTTCAAACGACACGGGCTCAACCTCACGCACGGTGCCGTTGGCATCAATCGTGATGCAATCGATTACAGCAGTATCCACCATCGTGAGGTTTGACAGAATTGCCCGGGCAGCAGGCCCATCAATGCCTGTTTCTGAGAGGACGAGGCTGGCATCGGCAAGAGCAGTTTCGATTTTGGAAAGATTGGAGTTCACAGCATCAGAGGCAGATAGCAGCCTCCACAAAGGCTCTCCGCTTGTCGTCTGCGGCCCAAAGTTAGCCCCCTCTGATGCACATGCTGTGCAGGTCGTCCCCAATATGATCATGAGGATTAATAAGAATCCCATTTGTTTCATGAACATTTGTCAGTCCATGCATATATTATAAATTTTTTCATAAGGCATATGGCGCTCTGGTCCTCCACTTATCCGGATGTTCGCCAGGCCCACCAGGCCCTCCTGCCAGCAGACCGTCCGCGCCCGGCTCTCCTGCCCGCCTACTCTGCCGGATCTGTCTTCCATCTACTGCAAAATTCCTGAAGATATTTAAGCCACAATCGCCATCGTACTACTACCATGAACAAATTCGATCTCATCGTCATCGGCACAGGCGCGGGAGCGCATGTGGCCTCCCAGGCTGCAAACGAAGGCATGCAAGTCGCTCTGCTGGATCAGGGCCCAGCGGGCGGCACCTGTCTGAACAACGGCTGCATCCCTTCCAAGATGCTCATCTATCCGGCGGATGTTATCAGGACCATCCAGGAAGCCGGAGCCGTGGGTGTGCATGCCGAGATCAATGAGATCGATTTTCCGGCCATAATGAGCCGCATGCACAAAGTGGTGGATAAAGCGCAGAGTAACCTGGAAGAGGCTCTTAAAGCCAAAGAGAATTTGACCTATTTTCAGGAAAGAGCGGAGTTCATCGACGATTATGTCTTGCAGGTGGGCGGCAAGACCATTACCGCACCAATGATAGTAATCGCCACTGGCGCTCGGTCTCTCGTGCCGCCAATACCCGGCCTCCTGGAGACGGGCTTTCTGGACAACGTCTCTTTGCTGCAGCTGAAGGCCCCGCCCCAGAGCCTGATCATCATTGGAGCGGGCTACATCGGCTGCGAATTCGGCCACTTCTTCTCGGCCATGGGTACAAAGGTCACCATCCTGGGGCGCGGCCCGCAGGTGCTCAAAGGCGAAGATCCGGACGCGGCGGGATTGGTGCAAAAAGTGCTCTCCCTGTACATGCGCGTAGTCACGGGCCATGAGGTCGTTTCCGTCGAGAAAAAGGGCGACAAGAAGGTAGTCTCTGCCAAAAATATGGAGGACGGCAGTGTCCAGCAGTTTGAAGCAGACGAGATCCTCCTGGCAGCGGGACGTCGTTCCAACTCCGATTTGCTCCACCCGGAGAAGAGCGGCATAGAGACAGACCGCTACGGCTGGATTATGGTGAATGAGTTTCTGGAGACTGGCAAAAAGGATATCTGGGCAATAGGCGACGCCATCGGCAAGCACATGTTCCGGCATACGGCCAACTACGAGTCAGAGGTGGTCTCTCACAATCTGCTCCGCGCCAAAGATAGAGAGGACCGGGAAGCTGCCGACTACCACGCCGTGCCTTATGCCGTCTTCACCCATCCTCAGGTGGCAGGCGTGGGCATGAAAGAGGCGGAAGCGCTTGCCGCAGGGCTAAAAGTGTTGGTAGGTCGGGCTAAGTACATGGACGTGGCCAAGGGCGTGGCCATGGCCGAAGAGCACGGCCTGGTCAAAGTGGTACTGGAGGAGGAGACGGGACGCATCCTGGGAGCAACGGTTGTCGGTCCCATGGCGTCAGAGCTGGTGCAACAGGTGGTCTACCTCATGAACACCGAGTACCAGGACTTAATGCCTGTAATAAAATCACAGGTGATTCACCCCACTATTAATGAGGTGCTGGTGCGCGCCTTCTCGGAACTGGAGCATCCAATTCATCAGCATGGTCCGAGCCTGTAGCCAGCGGATAAAGAGGGGCAGCATGCAGGCGGAAGATACTGGTGCCTACCTGGGGCATGCTGCGAGGATTTTCATGCGGTGTATCAAAGATAAAGATCAAAAAGTCAGTTCAGTTATCGTTATGATCCTCCGTCATGTGCAGTTTCAATTCTTCCTTTGATTCAAAGACCATTCGACAGATTTTGCATTTGAACTTGCTTTCTCCTTTGGATCCGGTGCCGGCCATTTCTAACACCTCGAATCGTGCTCCTCGGTTGGATGTTATTATTATTTTAGTTTTTCGTTGCGATTGGGCTAAATACTTTGCAGACCTAAATTTGATTATGGCTCAAAAATATCAGTGCACCATTTGCGGATATATTTACGATCCCGAAAAAGGGGACTCAGACTCTAAAATTGCTCCCGGAACCTCCTTTGCAGATCTGCCGGAGACATGGACCTGCCCGCAGTGCGGCGCCGCGAAGGATGATTTCAAAGAGATGAAATAGGACAAAAATCATGACGCTCACAAGAGAGATCAAGCCCGGCGTCAAGTGGGTCGGAGCAATAGACTGGGATCGCAGGCTCTTTGATGCTTTAATTCCTCTGCCTGAAGGAACCAGCTACAACTCCTATCTGATCCAGGGCAGCGAGAAGACGGCACTCATTGACGCCGTGGACGAATCCATGGCCGGTGTGCTGCTGGGCAACCTGAGTGCTCTGGGCATAAAGAAGATCGACTACATCGTAGCTCAGCATGCCGAACAGGACCATTCGGGAAGCCTTAAACGGCTGCTTGAGATTTATCCCGATGCTAAAGTGCTCGGCTCCGCCAAGTGTTTGGATCTGCTCATGCATTTTGGCCTGGTGGACAAAGATCAAGTGCAGGAGGCGAAAGACGGCGAGAAGATAACTCTTGGCGACAAAAGCCTGCAGTTCATTCATGCTCCCTGGGTGCACTGGCCGGACACCATCTTCACCTATTTGGCCGAAGATCAAATACTTTTTACCTGCGATTTTCTGGGCTCCCATCTGGCCAGCAGCGACCTTTTTGCCGTTGACGAGGCTACAGTTTACAGGGCTGCCAAGAGGTATTATGCCGAGATAATGATGCCCTTCCGCCAGAACATTAACAAGCACCTGGCCAGGATTGAGGATCTGACAATTGCTGTCATCGCCACCAGCCACGGCCCGCTTTACGGCAGGCCCCTGTTTATATTGGATGCTTACCGCGATTGGGCCTCGGATCGAGTGAAAAACCAGGTGGTTTTGCCTTATGTTTCCATGCACGGGTCCACTCGCATCATGGTAGATTACCTGGTGGACGCTCTTATCTCCCGAGGAGTAGAAGTGAAGCGATTCGATCTCACCGACTACGACGTGGGAGAGCTGGCAAAGTCTCTGGTGGACGCGGCAACCGTGGTCATCGGCACGCCTACCATTCTGGCCGGAGCCCATCCCCTGGCGCTTTACGCAGCCATCCTGGCCAATGCCCTGCGGCCCAAGACAAGGTATGCCTCCATCATCGGCTCCTTTGGCTGGGGAGGCAAGATGCTGGAGCAGATCACCGTCGCCCTGCCCAATCTGAAGCTGCAATTCTTCGATCCGGTAGTCGCCAAAGGCCGTCCCAAAGAGGCAGATTTCCAGGCCCTGGACCGGCTGGCGGAGGAGATCGCTGCCAAGCACAAGGAACTGTGATGTAATTTGAGGCAAATTTAGGCTAAAGAGGATCTTGATTGAGCCATCTCTTCTCCCTTACATTCTGGTGCTGCTGGCCACAGGCATAGCTGTCGGTTTTTCCTGCGGATTGCTCGGCATAGGGGGCGGCTTTCTCATGGTGCCCGTGCAGATCTGGGTGCTGACCTCCACTGGAATTGATCCCACCCTGGCCACCAGGATAGCCTTTGGAACCTCTCTGGCCGTAGTTCTGCCCACGGCTCTGTCCGGATGCCGCGGCCACAGTTGCCGGGGCGTTGTTCTCTGGCGGCCGGGAATCATCATGGGCCTCTCTGGCCTGGTAGGAGCCTTTTTGGGAGGTAGCATTGCCGCTCATGCGCCCGGAGATTTGCTCAGGATGGCCTTCGGATTTGTGGTAATGTTTGGTGCGCTGAGAATGCTCTTTGCCAAAAGTGTGCAGCCCAGGCGAGAGGCTTTGCTGGAAAAGTCAAGAGAGTATGTTCTCTGGGGACTGGCTGTAGGAATCATTTCCGGTCTGACCGGGATTGGGGGAGGCGTGATCCTGGTGCCGGCCATGGTCATCGCCATGGGTTTTGGCATGTATCAGGCCATCGGCACCTCGTCGGTAACAATAGCCTTCAATGCCGTGGGCGGGGTCATAGCCTATGCCATTAACGGATGGGGCGTGCCCGGACTTCCCGACTACTCTTTGGGCTACATCGACCTGCTGCAGTTTGCTCTGCTGGCGGGAGCAAGCATCTTTACGGCTTCGTGGGGCGTAAAGGTAGCCCACAGGCTGCCGGCGGAGAAGCTGAAGTACATCTTTGTGGTGCTGATGGTCTATATCGGGCTGAAAATGATCGGGGTCCTGGGATGGGTGGGACTTTAGCACTCAAGGACTTTTGATCGACTTTGCGCTATTTTAATATGCTTCATTTTTTGTTGATCTCTTTTAGCATCGGCTGGGAAAGGTCCGGCTTTGCAGGTATTCCCTCGAGTTTTTCCCTATGTTTTTGGTTAATATCGGTCAAGACTCTATTCAATTCCTCGAAAGCGATTCGCAGCTCTTCGAAGAGTTCGAGGTTAAAATGCCAGCAGTCATCTTCCTCATTATCCTGACATTCAAGTATTACGAACTTCTGGAACTCGCCGCTTGCCGGAGAATATGTCTTTTCAATGGACGAAACTGAAATTAGCTTTTATGCCAAAAGCGACCGCTAATGGGCAACCTTCTTCCCATAGCCAACCTTATGCACCCGACCTGAGACATAAGCCGTGAGTCTTTTCATCCAAATAGTAATTTCTAGGTTCTTTGTATTTGGCCTTATCTTTGTTTCAGGCTCTACCCAATTGCAGTTACCTCTATAAAGGATCAATGAGACTAGCCGTATCGTTCCAACTCAAGAATGAAGGAAATGCAGAGGTCAGATTAAATGGAGTATGTTCTTTCCCCCAAATCAGAGATCGATAGCCGTATAAAGACGTTGCAGTCCCAGATGGGCGAGATGGACGGAGCACTCTTGTTTCATGCTGTAGACGTGTGCTACTTTTCCGGCACCGCTCAGGACGGGCTGGTCTACATCCCCAGAGACGGCGAGCCCGTGGTTATGATGAAGAGAAGCCTGGAAAGGGCAGTGCAGGAATCGCCCCTCGATGTGAGGGCGCTCAAGAACATGAGAAATTTGAAGTCTGACCTGGGCATTTCAGCCAAAGCTACCGTCGGCCTGGAGATGGATGTGCTTCCCTGCAGCTTCTATTTTAAAGTGGACAGGGCACTGGAAGATGCCAAATTTGTCGATGTTGCCGAAAAGATCAAGCACATCCGTTCTGTGAAGTCCTATTTTGAAGTGGGCCTGATAAAAGAGGCGGCCCGAATTTTGGAGGCCGGTTTTTCCTCAGTCCCAGACTTTTTGGAAGAAGGCATGAAAGAAGTAGACCTGATCTGCCGGATCGAGTCGGTGATGCGCTCCATGGGTCATCAGGGGTCACTGCGTTTTCGCAGGTTCAACAGCATTGTCCCCTTAGGCCATGTCATGTGCGGAGCGGAAGCGGCCTTTCCCAGCTTCCTGGCTTCGCCCAGCGGGGGCCGGGGCACCTCTTTAATATTTCCCCAGGGGGCAGGCTTTGCTAAGATAAAGAGAAACGAGCCGGTATTCGTGGACTGCGTGGGTATCTACAACGGGTATATCGCCGACGCCACCCGCATATTCTCCCTGGGCAAGCTGGAGGCGGGTCTGGAAGACGCCTACCAAGCCGCCTGCCAAATCGAGGAGACCGTGGCCGGAGAGCTTGTCGCAGGCCGGACGGGCAGGGAATTGTTCGAGCTGTCCGAGACAACTGGTGAAACCCTGGGCTACCAGGACTTCTTAGGCGGGACCAATGGCAATAAATGCGGTTTTGTGGGCCACGGCGTAGGGTTAGAACTGGATGAGTACCCGGTGATCGGCCCCCTGGATCATGTGGTGCAGAGCAGCATGACCATCGCCATCGAGCCCAAGATAATTTATCCCGACAAGGGCGTGCTGGGAATAGAGGACACCTACTTGACTACGGCAGGCGGAGCCGTGTGCCTCACCAATATGCCGCGAGAGATCTGGCAGGTGTGAGGGATAGCAGCGGCTCAGAGATCATTACTTTCGTACAAGAAGCTTTTCAGCTTCATCCTTCATATCAGCCAGCGCTAATTTAACAAGCTCTTCAGATAAGCCAAGCTCTTCAGCAAGCTCTCTTGGAGTAGCTGCCTTGTGGTTTTCATTCTCTAACATGTGTTTAGCTTGAGCCAAATTCACCGTGCGCCTAATCTCAAGGAACTTTTTATAAAGCATATCCAATCCAAGGGCAGTCAATTGAGCCTCTACATTTTGTTTATCCATATTTTCACCTCTACCCAATACCTGTAATTTAGCCCGTTCTTATACATGTTGCAGTAGTCCTTGTGTGCAAGCATTCCGTCTATCTGAATGCCCAAAACTTATTTACCCTCCGGCAAAGTTGCTTTGGCCATGGAGATACTTGCCGATGTCGGTGGAAGACCTGGCCTGGATTGCAAAGGCTTTTGCAGCTACTGTTATTTCAAAGGAGTAAAACGCGTTCCACCCTTCGGCTGCAAGTTTTGCATGCCCTTTCAGAAGGGCTGCGACTACTGCTCCCGCGCCATTGTGGAGGGCTATCCCGGCTTCAAGCCCATGGACGCCGTCGTTTTCGAGGTTGCTGGAAAGTGCATGGGCAGCATCCCAGATAAAGTCACCATCAGCGGCGGCGGGGATTTGAGCTGCTACCCCGACCTTCTGCCCCTGACCAAGATGCTTTCTCAGGGCATGGTGCCTATCGCTTTAGGCTACACCTCGGGAAAAGGCTTCAAGAGCGCAAATGATGCCGTCGCCCTGGTGGAGGCTGGCGTAACTGAGGTCTCCTTTACCGTCTTTTCCACTAACCCACAGCTGCGCAGAAAGTACATGGGAGACAAAAATGCGGAAATTGCCATCGAGTGCCTTAAGATCTTCTGCCAGAGTTGCGAGGTTTATGGAGCCGCGGTTCTCATCCCCGGCGTCAACGACGGAGCAGAGCTGGAGAAGACCTGCAGCGACCTGGAGGATATGGGTGCGAAAGGACTGATCCTGATGAGATTTGCCAACTCTCGCGAGCAGGGTCTGATCCTGGGCAATGCGCCTATCATGCCGGGCATAACGCCGCACTCGGTGGAAGAGTTTCAAAACATCGTTACAGAGACGGCAAAGAGGTATCGCTTGCGGGTAACGGGAACTCCTCTATGGGATCCCATGACGGGGGCGCCCTTCGCCCTGGCCCGCCATCCGGAAAAGATCACCACTCTGCCACTCCTACGCAGAAGCGCCACCGTTATCACCAGCAGTATAGCCCTGCCCTTGCTGACTGCAGTCTTCCAGCAGATGGGAGAGAAGGGGAAGGTCAACGTGGTGGGGGTCGACAAAGATGTGGGCTGCCTGATAACCATAGAGGATTTCATGAACCTGGATCTCAAAGAGGTCAAGGACACGGTTATCATTCCTGGGCGCACCCTGGCCCACGAGAAAGAGATTAAAAAGGCGCTTTCTCGCGACGGCCGGAACCGTATTGTGGCTCGGGGCCCGGACAGGCTCACCGTGGATGGAGAGATGAGCATCTCCATGACAACTGAAGAGGTCTTGGATCTGGAAATGGAGGCCTTCGGGGAGCTGATTGAAGCCATCAACGCGCTGGGGGTCTAGGCCGGAGGAAAGCCGCCAAGAATCATACAAGAAGGCCATTTCGCCCTCATTGACATCGACCGCTCTTTACTTATTCCAATCCGTCAGAAGTAATTATAGGTGATAATTATGGAAGAGGACTTTAAGGAAGCGGCAAAGTTTCACGGTCACGTCTGCCCTGGCCTCGCTATGGGCTATCGGGTAGCAAAGTATGTCAAAGAGCACTACCCCCGTTCCAAGGATGAGGAGCTGGTCTGCATTGCTGAGAACAAATCCTGCAGCGTGGATGCGGTGCAGTCGCTCCTGGGCTGCACGGCCGGCAAGGGCAATCTGATCTTTGTGGATAATGGCAAGCAGGTCTTCACCTTCTACTCTCGCGATATGGACCGCGCCATGCGCATCTACTTCAAGGGCGATGTCTTCCGGGGGATGGATGCCCTGCGCCAGAAGGCGGCGACGGGAAATCTTTCTGGGGAAGAGAAGAAGGAGTTTGAGGGGCTGAGGGCTCGGGTCATCGAGGAGATATTGAGCGGCAAAGACGAGGATCTGCTCTATGTGAAGGAAGTTGATATTCCCGCACCCGAGAAGGCCAAGATCTATCCCTCCCTCGAGTGCCAGGAGTGTGGGGAAGGCTTCATGGAGATCCTGGGGCGGACGGCAGGCGGAAAGGTGCTCTGCAAGGAGTGCTTCGGAAAAATGGTGTGCTGAGGCGGGCGGATATTTTGCGGATCACATACCAGCCGGGGAGGATGCTAACGCTTATATATAATTATTAATAATAACTATTGTACCGGATCAAAAAAAAGGAGGAGACTGTCATGAGAAACAAATACTATGGCATTATTCTTTTCAGCCTGGTCCTAATCGCAGTTCTGCCGGCCCAGGGAGGAACAGTAAGCATCAACACCCTTCAATATCCTGCTTCGCCTGAAACCCTAACCGTGGGCGAGCGTGTGCCAATTGTGGTCAGCATCAATTACGCCAACCTGGCGCAGTCGACATTGAGCCTGCACCTCGCCTATGCCGATTATCCGCCTCGCTTTCAGAGCGGCGGCGAAATTGCGGTCTCGGGCAGCGGCACCTATCTGTTCCCGCCCGCCGAGATTATGGTGCCTGCCAGCTATTCCATTCCCTCGGGATGGCCCGAATACATAAACGAGTGGCATCTCAAAGCGGAAATATGGAAGGGAGACCAGCTTGTGTCAGGCAGGTCATTCACGCTGCTGGTTGAGAATCCAGAGTATAAACCGGACGTGGAGATCGGCAGCATCGAATACGTCGTCCCACCGGACACGATTGCCGTAGGTGAAGAGAGCCTGGTGAAAGTGAACACAGTCTACTCCAATTTAGCAGCCGGAACCAAGATCGAGGCAACGCTGCGTGACCAATCGGGCATCATAGCCTCTCGTTCGAGCCGGGCCCTTTCCGGTAGCGGCGAGTTGACCTTCAGCATGACCGTAAAGCCCAGGAGAGCGGGAGCCTGGCTTATTGAAGCAGCTCTGGGAACGGGATCGGGCTCAATTCTTGTGGGGGATAAGAAGAGCTTCCAGATCAATGTGGTTACTGGATAAGAGATAAAAATATATGATCCACGAGTCGAGAAAACAAGGCGAAAGCTGCAAGAATGGGAGAGCCAACCGTAGAAGCAATGAAGCCTGAAAACAAGACCCTTATCAAAGCCCTCCTGGAGAACAGCGCCTCCCTGCAGGAGGACATCCTCGACGACACCGAAAAGATGCTGGGCACCGTGCCCTTTATACTGCAGGTCATGGCCCGTCGCCCGCAGTTCATGATCTTCTCCAGCCTGAAGGACTTCTACGCGTTGCGGCCGCAAAGCCTGGAGCCAAAAGTCGCGGAGCTCCTGGCCGTGGCCGCAGCGGCGAGCGCCGGCGCGGACAAGTGCCTGAAGGTGCACATGAGCGCGGCTGCCCGCGCGGGGGCGAGCGAGGACGAGATCCTGGATGCGGTGTTCATCGCCGCCATCATCGGCCAGACGAAGGTGCTGGCCTCGGCGCTACGCACGTTCCAGGAGTTTGAGAGCGGATCGAAAGAGAAGTAGGAATGGAGGTCTTTATTGAGCCGCAGTTAACTTTGGGCGTTCGTCCTCCGTGCGCTCTGTGACTCTGTGGTTTTATCCCGTAAACCCCCATTATTAAAATATTCATCTCGGAATACTAACCGCAGACGGCAGAAAGATGCGCAATTTTACCTCAACAGCCCGAAAGCTTCATGGCACCAGCAGACCCCGAAGAGCTTGGATGGTATTAGTACTATGCAACGATATGGGGCCAAAATTGAGTCGGCGAATACATTCGACCGGCATCTAAACGAATTGGTTCACGAAAAAGATAATTATCATGACGAAACACTCGAATGATGCATGACACTTGTCCACTGGATTGGTGTGCTAATCAACAATTTTCTGAATAAATTTGGGTACAATATTTATCATACAGGAATCGAAAGAGATGGGAAATACATAGCAATAATTAAGGAATTAGAAGGGGCATATATAGAGTTTTTATTTAAGGATTTGCCCACAAATGATGAACGCAGAATCCATCTAATTAGTAAATTAGAAGGAACAGAACCTAGCGAGGCATTATATTTATTAAATTATTTACACAAGGCTTTAAAATTAGAAGGGGACGTTTGCGAGTTTGGAGTCGCGAATGGCGCGACATCTGCTTTAATTGCAAACGAAATCAAGAAAACTGACAAAGGCATCTGGTTATTTGATTCTTTCAAAGGGCTACCTGCACCATCTATAAAAGATGTTTTGCTTAATGATATATATGGTTTGGGCTCAATCGAAGCCTACGAAGGAAAAATGGCATGCCCTATTGATAGCGTATCTGCTAAATTGAACGATATAGATTTTCCTCAATCAAGAACAAAAATAATACCTGGATTTATAGATGAGACTATAAAATGCTGCAATCTTCCCAAGAAGGTTTGTTTTGCTTATGTGGATTTTGATTTTTACGAACCTATACGCACAGCTCTAAATTTTCTTGATACCGTCCTGACAATAAATGGATTCATTATGGTTGACGATTATGGATTTTTTTCTGCCGGTGCGAAGGACGCCGTGGATGAGTTCGTTGATGCCAAAAAGGGAAATTATCAAACATTTTTCCCAAACGAATCAGCTGGAAAATTTTGTATATTAAAGAGAACAGAATTAAACCACCAACGAAAAATGTGATAAAAAAATCCATCAAGCCTCCCAATTGCCCGAAAGCTTCATGGCTCTTGCCCCCCCCCATGAGAGCTTGAATGGTAGTAATACTATGCAACGACGGCGAGATAGAGGTGCCGGATGGCGAGATATGCCAGATCTGCGGACAGGAGCTGGAAGAGTTTGACGAGGTCACGGGTACAGGCATTCACGGGTACTACCACTGGGTTTGCGTGAACCACGTGGATGCGTGAGCCGCTTCGGGCAGACGGAGGAGCGCGGGCACGGGCCGTTCGCCGATGGCAAGATTCATAAACCAGCAGGTGCTTGCAGTATCCTCGATCTGTCTCTCAAGGCAGATCGTAAGCGGGGATAACCAAGCCAGGCCAACGGTGATAGACTCAAGATCTATTCTCGCAGGAGTTCAAGGGTTCGAATCCCTTTCCCCGCATAAATCTTGTTTTATGGCACCGCTATGCTTCGCTCTCTTAGCCAATTGTTCCCCATCTCCATAATCGCGATAGAAATATAATGATATCGGCGAGTCAACTCCCCTACCCAAAAGAGATGGGGACTCCTTGGGCAACGAGATGAACGCTGCGAGACCATTCACATAACCGAGCCGGAGAATGCAGAGCTAGATGATTCTTCACTCATTGATCCGCCGCCAGATGACATGCTGGTGGATATGGAGGAGCTAATGCCTTTGCTTGCCCCCTGATTCCCAGAAAGCTGGACGGGCGTCGCTGCTGTCGAGTTCGTGGCCGCATGTGCACCAGGTCCATCTTTGGATACCGTAGATGTGGGCTTGAAAATATTCGAGGAAACCGAGAACGTGACCTCGCCGGACCAGCTGTTACCACCGGCCATGTAGGCAGTATAGGTCCCTGCAGCCAGTGAGGATAATGACAGATTGAGCTTGTACAGGTCCGAGACTCCCACTGGGATCACGACTAAGCTCATCTTACCCCCTGCGATTGAGCCGCTGGCTGTGGCCTCCTCTGTTTCATTTCCTCTATTTATTACTCCCTGGCCCATGACCACGTCTTCGTTCTGGATCAGATACAGTTTCATCTGCTCTGGTGTTTTGCCCATGAGATCGAAGGACCATGTTCCGGTCACATTCACATTATCCAGAGAATTATCTGCATCCGCTTCGGACTGAGGCACGACTGAGAAACCTGGTTGTTTGCTATCTGATTTATAGAACGGATTGGATTTTGCTATTATTCCTGCCGTCCTGGCCTCCAAAATGAGTTCTTGGGGCAAGGGCATGGACATGGATTCACCCAGTTGGCTGGGATTGAGCGGGTCACCTGGCTGTGCATCTGCCTGTACTAAGAAAAAAGCAATAACGGTTATGCTGAACAGCAACTTTTGGTATATCATATCTATCTGTCCTGGGTCCGACTGATGAGTGCCCAGTTCCCAGCGCACCCGGTTTAGGAATCGACTTTTGGAAGCCAGAACACTCTTTTCCACATCGATCGCTTACAGCCTCTGAACCCAATAGCCACTTTCTGTTATTACTATATGACGATTTCGGTGTAGTTAAATGTCGAAGTAAATCCTGGAATCGTCCCCCAAAGTCAAAAACGCCGAAGCATGGATAGATTCATTATGGCGAATAGCAGGAGCAAAAAGGACATAATGATGAGCCCTGTGCGGATGGATTTTATTTTTACCCTCAATTCAGCCTTCTCAGATTTCCTAACGATTAGAATGGTTAACGAGGAGGGATTGGCAGATTGCGAAAGGATGTCAAAAGTTTTTTGAATCCCTTCTCAAGTCTGCCTGAATTAGGTATTTTCAGTGCCTTAGCCACATTATTTCTTATGTGAAGCTTTCGGCTTTTCTGTTTCTGTTTTTTTATGTTCAGTCTTTTTCCCTACATCAGCTTTCGCCTTCTTAGCATCAGTCTTCTTCTCTGCATTATCATCTATCATTTTTTGAATCCTCCATTTGTGGTTCTAAACCTAATAAGATGTTTCTAGATAAAAAGCTTTTGGTATCAAAATATTAAAGTGCTATAAGCTATGCATATATAAATTTAAGGCATTTCGCAAGGGAATCTGGACTTTGTAGCTGCGCAGCTTAAAGGGACGAGAATAGAGAATAACAGGACCGCTGAATTGCTCTGTTGAGTTAAATAACATATATAAAATTATTATTACATTAAGAATTACAAATTATTTAGGTACTTAAAATTTTATACACGTAAAATTTATAAGCAAGAAGCCACGTTATAGATAGTCATGCAAAAAACTACATTGACCCTATCCGAACCTGTAGCCAAAACATTGAAGGTTTACACCGTATTAACCAGGAGCAGCTTGCGTGCTCAAAGCCAAGTGGTCGAAGATGCCCTGATAGAGTTCTTCGAGAGGCACGATGTGAAGATGGAGACGTAAACCAAGTAATGGGACAGGGAGGCGCAAGCAATGGTTCGATGCAACGACCAGCATGCAGTAGATCTCGTTACGTATATTTCCAAGAATTGCAGATTCAAATTTTTCGTCTATGACCGAAGAGAGATTCAAACAATAGCAAATAATTTAGGATTAAAAAAAGATCGCGTACGTACAGAACTCAGAAAGTTAGGCTACTATTTAATTGAGAACAACAATGGTCGGAAGGTCTGGAAAAGAGATGGTGTGTCCATATGAGTGGGCAGATCGGCGACTTAAAAAGAAAGTGTGCGTTGATTCTTATGAGCTCTAAAGATCATTGATAGGTCCGTATACAAGTTGCTTTTAATACCTGTTCTCCCATGGACCATTTCGATCCATCCAATCATAATCTTGCCAGCAGCCGTAGCATGCATTCTTAACTGTCCACAAACGTTCCTTTGTTCCTTGAACTTGCCAAAAGACCGAATTGGGGTTCGCGTACTTATTAGCCCAAAGACGCTCTTTTGTGGCTTGGACCGCAATTTTTGCAGGAACATAAGGGTAGCTCCAATATGCTGAAGGATAATAAGCGGGGTAATAGGAATCCAAGTATTCAATCTCCTGTCCCTGATCCTGTGGTAATGCATAGGAGAACTCTTGAGCCGTTCCAGTAGCGATCAAACCGAAATAGAAGGCTATGGTAATAAATGCGAGGTAGTTATTCATTGATACCGCCAGTACAAGGTTCTACGGTTAAACTAAATAGTTTTCCATCTAAATATACACTAAACTAATATAATTAAAAATTATAGGTCTGCTTGGACTTGATGCTCAAGCAGTTATCTTGGTCGTGGCGATGAACTTGATGAGGTCCGGTCCGATTTTTGCCTTCTTTTGGATCTGATTTGTAGCGCCGTCTAGGATCGTGCCACTATCCGCAAGAGATCGAATTTCTTCAATGGTAGCATCTTCAACGGTGAAGTACTCATCAATGTCCTTTCGGTGGCCCCAGACATCTCCTTCCAGCAGTTTGACACCCTGCATATCCAGGAACACATCAATTGCTTTGGACATGGTCTTCAGGTAGGATGGCGGTACTTGGATCATCTGAAGCCGGGGTGCATTCTGAAGGAGGTTGAGGAAGTCCACGTTTGAGGCTCTAAATGCCAGATGGACTGCTTTTTCATTCGGTCTTATCGAGTTGATCTCTTCGCGGGAACTGATTATTCGTATCTTCATGAGATTTCACCTATACTAAATTCGTTGTACCCTATAACGACATTTAACGTATATAAAATTTTCGGTTTCTTGTGAATGACGAACCTAACCGAAATATATGATATCTCATCTTGTAATCTGCGTAATTATATCCTAAAAAGAGAATTATTAATAACATATACAATATATCGATAATGTTTTAATACCATTAGATATATTCATAAGGTAATAAACGGCTTGGACCTACCCTCTGTTTAGCAAGCTTATCTAGGTTGCCAACGAAGAGAATCCCTTGCCCGATCTTCTTGCTCGATTGCATTTCGCCCTGCTCTGCCTATAAGTAGTTCCTTGTTCTTCTTTGGTCTTTCCTTTATGTTCCTCCCTCCCGAAGTCGATACCATTTATGTCTCAGGGGCAATTTTCTTGATTACAATTGCTTGAATAGATAATAATTACTTTTAAATTATATAACTATTTTGTCAGGATGTCAATGTTCTTTAGGATATTATATATAATTTTAGGACAGAAGAAGAAGACATATGGAACAGAAGACACCCAATACGATTCTGGATGGGCATTTCATACCGATATGATGATCTTTAAAATAAAAAAATATTAAGCATTGTAATATCTAAAAATTTTAAAATTAAAAAAACTTAAATTTGAAGAAATCGTATTAAGAATTAGAACGCATAAAAGGAGTACTAAAAAAAATGACAAACGAAACTGTAGAGAAGGCAAAGGCTAAATTTGGGCATAATGCTGATGCAGAGAAGAAGAATGTTGATGGAAATTCCGATACAAAGGACGCGAGGGATATGGTTCCTTTTCAGCAGGATTTATATGATGATGTTCAAGCGGATGCAAATGCCTATACAAAGGATGCTAGGAATCAGATCGAACCTATATTTGGCGTTAATGCAGGCATCGTCTGGAAAGCACTCAATCATGGGCTTGAAGTGGCATTCATCCTGCAACGCGATTTACATAATTGATTACTGCTGCAAAGGAGATGTTTACTCGTAAAATGTGCGGGCATCCCTTTCCCCGCATCTCAATATCGTTTTTTGGATAGCTATCAGGTTTTGTCCGGTACATGATTTGCAGTCTGATTGTAGAGGAGTTCTTGCAGAAGCATATCTTTAATTATTTATAGTTCTTCACGGAGTAGTCTCATCAGAAAAAAAACGTCTGGCGTAAAATAATATAGGAGGGTGAAATGAAACTCAATAAGAGATGGCTAATCGTCTATATCATAGCATTATTAACATTAACCTTTGTCCAGGGTGCTTATGGTGGCATTCAGGTCACTGCATCTGGTAGTGCTAGTGGTGAAAGTGGATTTGTATCAATGAATTATGATATTTTGAAATCCACATCTTTGAGCAGCAAAATCGCAATTAATGGCGGAACTATAACACCATCCACGGCGATATCAGGACCATTATCATTGTTTGAAGAGACTCATTCGGTCACAGATGCTTCAGGCAAAAGTGCCAGCGTTTACGTCAAGGTGGTCAACGCACCAGATGGTTTAACGTATAGCTCTGAAGTTCTTCCCGGTGAAGGTAATGTAGGTACCCTATCTCAGGTATCCGCAGAACAATGGTTGACCGTTCCTAAAGCAGACTCTATTAAGGTCACGGCAGCATCATCTTATGGAAGGATGTCTGCTAGTGTGGGGTTAGAAGAATATAAGGGAACCGCAAGTAAAGATTACGTAACACTAACAGGGTACAATGGGAAAGCAGTAACTACAGATACTTTGGTTGCTGCAAGTCAAACTGCTACCAGTGGAGCCGCAAATCTTATCAAAGTATACGGATCGTCTAAAGACCTCAGTGGGTCTTATAACATCGATACAGCAATCAACGGAATTGCTGGTAGAGCTACCATTGAGAAAATGAGTGAAACTGCATCGGGTGGAATTGATTCACAGGTGCTGCAAGATGAACATGTGCATGGCACTTTCAAAAGCATAGCTACATACAAATCAACAAAAGGAGTAAAAAAGACCAAAACCAGGACATCTGCATATGGTACAGAATATGATATTGATATGAATGCTCTGAAAGGACAAATGCCATTGGGATATTTAGGATACTATATTAAACCTGGCATGAAGATACAGGGTGCGGTAAATGTTGCTTATGGCGGAGATACAATAAACGTTGCGGCTGGGACATATAGAGAAAACCTTAAGATATTCAATTCATTAACCCTAAAGGGTGCAGGAGCCGGCAAAACCATAATTGATGGTGGTGGTATAGGTACTGTAATTACTACAGGTAGATCATGCGTAGATAATCGCAATAAAAACATGTACCTGGAGGGGTTAACTATCAGAAACGGATATGCTACTTCTGGTGGTGGCATTGCTAATGTTGGTTGTAATCTGGTTATAACTGATGTTTTGCTAACCGGCAACACAGCAACAGCGTATGGCGGGGCGATTTGCAGTACCGGCACCGTGACTATGAATAGTGGCAGTATAACCGGGAATAAAGCAAATGTAGGTGGCGGGATTGCTAATTATTACGGCACTCTCAACATGAAAGGTGGTAGCATAACCGGAAACACTGCAACATCATATGGTGGTGGAATATACTCCTCCAATTCGCGAGTTACACTTGATGGTACACAAGTTATCGTGAAAGCTAACAAGGCAGGTAAACCATTATCTGAATCGAGTTGGTACAAGGGGTGGGGGGTATACCTCAATTCGGGCATACCGACAACAACTGGTGGTTTTGATCCGGTAACACAAGTGACTGGCAACTCGCACATATGAGGGCTACTTCGCTCTGGCTTTTCCGCCCTTTTTTCCCGCGGCTTTCGCCGCCTGCCCACTGTCGCCGACTCTCGATCTCAGATACCGGCCCGTGTGGCTCTCCTCCACCGCTGCCACCTCTTCCGGCGTGCCCGCTGCCACGATCCGCCCGCCGGCGTTCCCGCCCTCCGGCCCCAGATCGATGATGTAGTCGGCGCACTTGATAACATCCAGGTTGTGCTCGATGACCACCACGCTGTTGCCTTTGGCCACCAGGTCGTCCAGGACAGAGATGAGCTTCTTGACATCAGCAAAGTGCAGCCCGGTGGTCGGCTCGTCCAGCAGGTAAATGGTCTTTCCCGTGCCCCGCTTGGCCAGCTCCCGGGTGAGCTTGATCCTCTGCGCCTCGCCGCCTGAGAGTGTGGTCGAGCTCTGCCCCAGCTTGATGTAGCCTAAGCCCACGCCTAGCAAAGTGTCGAGCTTGCTTCTGATGGCAGGAACGTTCTGGAAGTGCTCTCGGGCCTCTTCCACGGTCATGTCCAGCACCTGGGCAATGGACTTCCCCTTGTACTTGACCTCCAGGGTCTCCCGGTTGTAGCGGGTGCCCTTGCACTCCTCGCATTCGATGTAAACGTCGGGCAGAAAGTTCATCTCGATCTTGATCAGCCCGTCTCCCTGGCAGGCCTCACAGCGACCGCCCCGCACGTTAAAGGAGAAGCGACCCGCTTTGTAGCCGCGCACTTTTGCCTCTTTGGCCTCGGCAAATGCCTGCCGGATGGGGTCGAAGATCTTGGTGTAGGTAGCCGGATTGGAGCGGGGCGTCCGGCCGATGGGGCTCTGGTCAATGACGATGACTTTGTCCACCTCGGAGTCGAATATGATCTCATCGTACTCGCCCGGCTCGACGCTCGATTTGTAAATCTTCTTCATGAGGGCCCGGTAGAGAGTGTCGTAGATGAGGGTGGACTTGCCTGAGCCCGAGACGCCGGTTACGACTGTCAGGACGCCCAGAGGGATGGCGGCGTTTATGTTTTGTAGATTGTTCTCCCTGCAGCCCAAAAGGCGAATGAAGCTATTGCTCTTTCTGCGGCTGGCCGGGATCTCAATGGTCTTCTTCCCGGAGAGGTACTGGCCGGTAAGCGACTCTGCACTCATCTCGATCTCCAGAGGCGTGCCCTCTGCCACCACGTAGCCGCCGTGAATTCCAGCGCCAGGTCCTATATCCAGCACGTGATCGGCGCTGCGGATGGTCTCCTCATCGTGCTCTACTACGATGAGCGTGTTCCCCAAGTCCCGCAGCTTCTTTAGCGTCTCAATGAGCCGGGCGTTGTCCCTCTGGTGAAGGCCGATGGAGGGCTCGTCCAGCACATAGAGCACTCCTGTCAGGTTGGAGCCGATCTGGGTGGCCAGGCGGATGCGCTGCGCTTCGCCTCCGGAGAGGGTGCCGGCGTTCCGGGATAAGGTGAGGTAGGCAAGACCCACATGCTCCAAAAAGCCCAGGCGGGAGGAGATCTCTTTCAAGATTTGGCGGGCGATCTCCTGCTCCTTTTCCGAGAGCTTTGTCGTGAGCGTTTGGAAGAAGTCGATGCTCTCCCCGACGGACTGGTCGGTCACGTCCACAATGGACTTCTCTCCGACCGTTACGGCCAGCACCTTCTCCTTCAGCCTGCGGCCGCCACAAGCCGGGCAGGGAAGGACGCGCATGAACTTCTCCAGCTCCTCGCGCCGGTAATCGGACGCGGTCTGGCCGTAGAGGCGAACGCTCTGCGGAATCAAGCCCTCCCACTGGCCGTTGTGCATCCAGTAGGCATCGCCGTTTTTCATGCTCATGCTGAACTGGATGCGCTCAGCCGAGCCGTACATCAGGGCGTTGTGCTGCACCTCGGAGAGGTCTTTCATGGGGGTGAAGACGTCAAAGCCAAAGTGCTTGGCCACAGCCGCCAGATGCTGGCCTCGCCAGCCATCGATGGCATTTCGGTAGAGCGCCACAGCTCCGTCGGCGATGCATAGCTCTTTGTCCGGTATGATCAGATCCGGGTCGAACTCCATGCGAATGCCCAGACCATTGCAGGACTCGCAGGCTCCGAAGGGGCTGTTGAAGGAAAACATGCGAGGCTGCAGCTCTTCGAAGGCCATGCCGCAGACGGGACAGGCCATGGTAGCGGAGTAGAGCTGCTCCCGGCCCTCGCCGAAAAGGACGACGATCAGGCCTTCTGCTTTCTTGAGAGCGTTCTCGATGGCCTCCACCAGCCGTGATCTATCCTGGCAAGGGTCAAGCCGGTCCATGACCACGTCAATGTCGTGCATTTTGTAGCGGTCCAGCTCGATGGTCTCATCCGTTCTGCGGATCTCTCCGTTCACCCGCACCCGTGTGAAGCCCTCTTTATTCAGGTCGGTGAAGAGCTGGCCGTAGGTTCCCTTTTTCTGGCGGACGACGGGAGCGAGAATCGTTACCTGGCCTCGGCAGCTGCCTGCCTCTTCGTCGTTCTTTGCTTGGCCTTCAGCTCTGCCTTCGGCTTCGCCCTCATTATTGCTTTCCGGCTTTCCGGCATGCTTTCCTGCCTGCGCTCTCGCTTCCTCCAGAATGCTCTCCGCGATCCTCTCCGGTGACTGGGACTGAATCTTTATGCCATGCACTGGGCAGTGGGGCACGCCTATCCTGGCAAAGAGGAGGCGCAGGTAGTCGTAGATTTCGGTTACCGTTCCCACAGTGCTGCGGGGGTTCTTGGAGGTGGTTTTCTGCTCGATGGAGATGGCAGGGGACAGGCCTTCGATGCTATCGACGTCTGGCTTGTCCATCTGGCCCAGGAACTGGCGAGCGTAGGCGGAGAGAGATTCGACGTAGCGGCGCTGGCCCTCGGCGTAGATGGTGTCGAAGGCCAGAGTAGATTTGCCTGAACCGGAGACGCCGGTGATGACGATGAACTTATCACGGGGAAGCGTTACGGTTATGTCTTTGAGGTTGTGCTCGCGGGCACCTTTTATTATGATCGATTTCATTTCGCTGATCTCACGAGATTTTCTGGTCGATTGGAGCGTTAATTGGCGGAGGAAGGACTTAATCCTTTTCAGGCATTCTCAGTTAAAGGAATTCTGCTCGCGTCCAAAAAAATGTATAATAAAAATGGTTAAAAATATTTGTTTTGCCCTTCACTTCTCTATCGTCTTAAGCTCTGATTGCAGATCCTGGGTCAGATCGACATTGTAGAAGTCACCCTTTGTGGGAAGTTCCATGGCAAATCCGGCTGTGATGTCCACTTTGGCCTCGGCCTCATCAACCTTAAGATCGAGGATATGCCCGCCTGCCTTTCTGTCCGCAGTTATGAAATGAAGGTGGTATCCTGGGACGTTGAGGCCCTTGGAAAATTCTGGTGCCCAGATGCCCACTACAGTTCCTGTGACATTGGTAAACTCGAAGACCGATTGATTCTTGACAGCATCGGCCAGGCGCGGATAAGGCTTCTCCTGCTTGGGAACGCTCCTGGTCTTGATGTAGGGGAAAGTGCCGTCGATCCTCAACGCAAAGAAAGCATTTTTGGAAGGCAGCTTTTCATCAAGCTGTCGGGATAGCTCGGTGAAGTTGCTGGCATTCTTAATAGCTATGATTTGGTCCGCCTCAAAGTAGGTCACTGTAGAAAAGGGCGCGGTCATATTGCCCTGCACCGGATAGGCCACGCCGTCCGCCTTGACCTGATAGTAATCCCCGTCCAGGGCAATCATCTCACCGTCGAGCGAATCGAAGGTGCCTATGCCGAAATCGCCATGGGTCTTGAGATCATCGAATGTGTAAAAGCCGTCAAAAACGCCCTGCAGCAGGGCATCAATGGTGGATACCTGGAAGAGGATGTCGTCATCAGCGCACACTGCGCCGGGGAGTTGAGCTAAAGCCATTATGCAAAGCAGTGCTCCAATAATTGTATATTTTTCTTTCATTTAATTCATTCCATAATAATTTTGGCAATGCGTTCTCTTTCTATCTATTACTACTATTTGGATACTCTTATGGCTAAAATTTGAGTCGTGATGATTATGGATGCCAGGCTTCACGCTCTTCGTGGCTTCGCGTGAGATTTAACCACGGTCCGGTTTCATGCGAAGGCGCGAAGCCGCGAAGTCAAACATTGGTTTATTTCGGTCACGATTCGTTTAAGATGCTAGCATATGAGGATTGTTCGGTGACGACAATGATTTATAGTTGTGCCGTTTGATATATTTGGTTACAATGATAACGTTGCAGAAATGAAGAACAATGGGAGATGGTAATTTGTTAAGCTCAGATATATTTGAGGGCGCGGCGGTGCCGATGAGGCCTTCCGGTGAGTATTTGGTGCCCACTGACGAAAGGTTAAGTGGCCTATCTCCTAGCGAACGCAAGCATTTCCTTGATAGCGTCGCATGCCATAAAGATATGCTGGAAGAACTCGCTAAAATGTGATTACTCCAGCCTCACAACAGTCTTTTTTAACCATTTCGCTATTGTGTCTATCTCTTCTCCCTCGGGGCATGTGTATTGAGCTATTCTCACCATAACACGCATTATCTCTGATGTGGCCGAATCGCGAATGCCCAGATTTCCGCCTGTCTCCTCGATGAGGAAATCATGGATTTGTAGGCGCTTTGCTATTTCCAGTTGCTAACCTCAGGTTACTATGTTTTTCCAGTTGTTAGTTAGTCGCTCTGTGCGTTCTCTGTGAACTGTGGTGTCTCTGTGGTGAAAACGTCGTTAGCCACTGGGTATAACCAATGGTTTACGGACTACCACCACAGAGACACAGAGCGCACGGAGGACTCACAGAGGACTTGATTATTCTATTACCCACGCGAAACAGCGAGGAACCGATTTGTATAATCTTCTCACTTAATTTTGTTCTGTTACACCTTTGGACGGATTGCTAAAATAACAAAACGATCTTATGCACCTTATTCCGCTAAATCACTCCCCGGTAGTACGCCATCCTCCTGGCATGGGGCCGGAACAGCTCCAGCAGCTTCTTCTCCTCCTCTGCCGCCAGCAGCTGAAACCGCGTTCCTACGCGGGCCAGCGCCTCTACCTCCCCGGCGCTTTTGCAGCCCACAACGATCGTGCTGACCTCCTGAGAAAGGGCAAAGCGCAGCAGCAGCTCCACCGTCACCCCGTCCTCTGGGGAGATGTAGTGCGAGCCGCCCAGCACCTTCATGCCGATGACGGCGTGGCCACGATCCAGGGCAGCGGCCATGACCATGTCCAGGAATCCGCCCAAGACGGCTTCCGCGGGGTTGACGGGCATGAGCACAGCATCCACCGGCCAGTTCTTCACGGCGTGCTCCAGGATTCTGGGGGCATGGTGGCCGGTGACGCCCAAAAAGCGCACCAGTCCCGCGTCTTTGGCTTCCACGAATGCCCGCAGGGCCCCGCCCGGCCCCTCCATCTCCTCGATATCCTGGCGAGTCCGTAGATCATGAATCTGCCACAGGTCCAGGCGATCCAGGCCCATGATCTCCAGGGACTCGGCCAGGTCGGCCCTGGCGCCCAGGTAGTCACGGGCAGCGGACTTGCTGGTCTGGAAGATGCCGGAGCGTAGCTCCTGGTGGCTTCGCCAAAATTTGCCATAGTAGCCCTGGCTGCCTGCGTAGGCTTGGGCCGAGTCGAAGTAGGTTATACCCTGGGCGGCAGCCTGCTCGATCACGGCTTTTGCCTCCTGCTCGCGCCCGTACGTGCGCAGCACGCCCTCCCCGCCCAGGCCCACCTGAGTGACGAGCGGGCCCGACTTTCCGAAGAGCCTCGTGGTAATAGTCATAACAATTCTTCCTCCGGGATATATGGACGGCAGAGTATAAAAAAGGAGGCTCTTGGCGATCCGGTGTTTGCAGAGACATGACTCGAATCCATCCGCTCTTAATTACTCTATGACTATTGTGGTGAGAGTGGTAGTAAGCTCTAATCTCGCATTTACAGGCCGACGAAAAGAGGATGTTAAGATTGTGGAAGAAACGTGAGCTACGGCTGATTTCCGTGAGGCGGTCCTTAGCCACTGACAGGCAGCCTTATGATCTTGAGGATACTAAGAACGTCTCATGTATTATAACGGCAATCGTGGCAGCTTGAATTCTATTGTGGAGTTTGGAGAATGGCATATAACCCAGATGGATAACGGCGCATGGTATGGTAGCCTAAAACTTTCAAATGATAAATTTGTCGCAATTTCTCAATACAAATCAGGTCAGCCGCTAAAGGCAAAATTCTATAAAGACCGCGAAACCTATGAAGGTCAAATTTATGTCGAGAAAACTAAAAAAGATAGCGGAGATAGCCTAGGTGCTGTTCAATTCAAAGGTAGTTTTAAACTGGAAAAAATCATGTAAGACACACAGAGAAGAAGCAAAAGCGACCCTGATATGACCCAAAGGGTTTTCATCAGACCTCACAATCTTGAAACCTGTTTGTGGAGGGAATCGATGAAAATATTGATTATCGCTATACTTTTGTTTCTGGTTATGCCGTCTGTGGCTGTCGAACGGGCCGAAGATGTGATGTATAATGCCGCCATGCAATCACCCTCGGTAGGAGCGGCTAGAGTAACCATGGATGCTTCTCATATCGGAGTTACAATAACACCAGGCCCGTATGCCACTAACATGCAAGATGCGGCAGCGTATATCATGGTCGCTGGATACTATTCTGTACTGCTAAGGGCACCGGATTACAATGGCTACTTGAGGATCGGTGTTGCTCAGAATGCAAAGATAGTGACGGTCTGGGAGATGGGAGCTAATGAGATGCGCCAGGCGAATGCTACCGGGGGTCCTGAAGAAGTGGTTAAACTGATAGTTGATCGTGTCTATAATGGCGGCAAATCAATAAGCTACTATCGAAGCGATGGCTGGGGCGATGTCACAAAACCTTATGGCAGACTTAGTCCATCAGTGGGTAATTGGCTATAAAAAAAATATGGAGGGGAATATCATACAACTTAAATTCATTCTTGCTTTGGTCGCGTTGACTGCTTTATGTATGCCTGTAATTGGGCAAAACACAGCAGCGTATTGGATAAAAGAGGGGGATGCCCTTCATAACCAGAGTAAGCACGATGAGGACATACAAGCCTATGATAAAGCGATTGAGATAGATCCACAATCTGAAGAGGCTTGGACAAAGAGAGGTAGTGCACTTTTTGGGTCTGGTAGAGCGGGAGCATCAGACGAAGCTGTAAGATGTTTCGACAACGCAATTCTGATAAATCCGAATTATGCAGAGGCTTGGATGGAAAAAGGCAGATGGCTAGATTTTTCAGAATTTGCTGCATATGTAAATGAAGGTGTAGAAGCTCGTGACGAAATGGCACGAAAAGCAAATGAGTGCTTAGACGAAGTGATTCGGATAGAACCTAATAATACCGAAGCATTGGAACTGAAAGGTGGTAACCTAGAGTTGCTCGGCATGAATATAGATGCTCTACTATATTATGATAGGATTATCAGCATAGATCCCAAAGATAACTTGACTTGCTACAAGGCATGGGAGGCCAAAGGTGAAATTTATCGTCGTGAACTGAAAAATTACGAGCTTGCTGTCAAGTGTTACGATCAAGCAATAAGTGCGTACAATAACGATAAAACAGGCGATCCCAGTTATTACTATTTGTTCGTGTATAAGTCCAAAGCTTTGTTGGAACTCGGTCGCACCGCAGAAGCCAATGCAGCCTTCGCCAAGGCCAAGGAGCTAGGGTATGAAGGCTGAATCCGGCTCCGATCTTGAAATAAGAAATGGAGGAATTGAATGAAGATAATCGCCGTATTTGCGGCATTAATATTCCTGATCTCACCTGCTCTTGCATGGGAGATCAATAACGGAACAGTCACCATGCCAGAATACGAGTTATTGGAAGCTTTGACCATAGCTAAAAATGCAGGAATGTGCCAGACGACAGGTAATTTTGCGACCAACCAATACAATGCTGGATTCTTAGCATATACGGATTATAGCACCTACCTCACAAGTTACAATAAGGCAATCCGGCGATGGAATAATCTGCTTGATGAATATTTTTTGTTCACAGTTGCAAATGAGAATAAGATGGAGGAGTTTAAGGTTTAGTCATCCGCCTAGCAGAGCTGCCAAAAATAGCATAATCTTTTTTTTCATGACTTATTCCTCTTGTATTTCGATATAGGATACCTAACTACCTAAAAAACTTAATTATCAGAAACACTTTTCGCTATATATAGGAACGCAATGCAGCGACCTGGTTTTTTTTGAATAGCTCTTTGGACATACTTTCTATCTCACTCATCATTGTTGTGTGCAGGCGATTTAATTCATTCATATGTAGATGTAGAATAAACTCGTTACCAAAGAGCTTTTTCGACCTAATCGGATAGACAAAAATTATTTATTAGGTAAACAAGCTAGTTTAGGGTTAAACAGTATATAATTAATTTTCATCAAGCGGACAATATGCTCTTCCGGTTGGGAATACTATTCGCTAGAAGCTCTTGCTCAGCACAGTTTCAGAAGATCCAACGCCGTAATGAATAGGAGGGAGGCAAAAGTCTTAATGTAGGAGGGATTGAATGATGGTCTTCGACTTTTGCCGATTAGACTGTAAGCGTTCGCCGATATTTAAGGATTTCGCCTCAGTCGGATTTTTTCATCGAAAGCGATATCCTCTTCCTCTCCATATCCACATCCAGCACCCTGACCGTCACCTTCTGCCTGGCCTTCACCACGTCGGTTGGATTCTTCACGTAGCCATCCCGAAGCTGGCTGATATGCACCAGCCCGTCCTGGTGCACGCCTATGTCCACGAAGGCTCCGAAGGCGGTGACATTGGTCACAAGCCCTGGCAGCTTCATGCCCACCTTGAGGTCCTCCATCTTCTCAATTCCCGGAGCAAAAGAAAAGGCCTCAAACTCCGCTCTGGGATCGCGGCCTGGCCGGGACAGCTCTTCCAAAATGTCTTGCAGCGTGGCGGCGCCTGCTTTCTCGCTGATGTACTTTTTAGGGTCCAGCTTTTTCAGTAGGCTCTCATTTTGCATCAGCTCCCGGACGGTAACCCCCAAATCGCCCGCCATCCGCTCCACCAGAGGATAGCTCTCCGGATGCACAGCCGTGCCGTCCAGGGGATTGTTGCTCTCCCGAATGCGCAAAAATCCCGCCGCCTGCTCGAAGGCCTTGGGCCCCAGGCGCGGTACTTTGTGCAGATCCTGACGCGAGCCAAAGAGGCCGTGCTCATTCCTGTACTTCACCACCGCCTCGGCCAGCTTGGGCCCCAGGCCGGAGACGTAAGCCAGAAGCTCCCGGCTGGCGGCATTCACATCCACCCCCACCAGGTTTACACAGGAGGAGACCACATCGTCCAGCGCGCGCTTCAGCGCGGGCTGGTCCACGTCATGCTGGTACTGGCCGACACCAATGGCCTTGGGCTCGATCTTGACCAATTCTGCCAGCGGGTCCATGAGCCGCCGCCCAATGGAGACCGTGCCGCGCACAGTGGCATCCTCATTTGGAAACTCCTGCCGGGCCACATCAGACGTCGAATAAACCGATGCTCCCGACTCGTTGACCATCATGATTGCCGGATCCAGCCGCAGGCTCTGCAAGAAGGCCTGCGTCTCTCTGCCCGCCGTGCCGTTGCCGACAGCAATCACCTCGATGCCTTTTTTCTTGCAGATCGAGCCCACCAGGGCTGCCGCTTCCTCCCTCTTCTTCTGAGTATCGTGGGGGTAGATCACATGGCTCTCTTGCAGCCGGCCCAGGCGATCAAGTACAGCCAGCTTGCAGCCCGTACGTAGGCCCGGATCGACGGCCAAGACGCACTTTTGCCCCAGCGGTGGATCCAGAAGAACCTGGCGCAGGTTTTCGGAAAATACCTCAATGGCTTTCTCCTCGGCATGGGCCCGTGCCGCCGCCAGCGTCTCATTTTCCATGGAGGGGGCAAGAAGCCGCCGGTAGCCGTCCAGAGCCGCCTGCATCACCTGATCTGCCGCCGGGCCGTTTCTTTTTATGAAGAGCTCCTCTAAAACCGCCAGCCCATCCTCCTCAGCCGGAGCCACGTGCACGCTAAGCGCGCCCGCCCGCGCTCCTCGCAGCATGGCCAGGAGCCTGTGCGGGCTGGCCCTGGAGAGGGCTTCGGAAAAGTCCAGATAGTCCCTGAATTTTGCGTCGTCCTTTCCATCAGACGATTCTCCTTTTCCGGCAACAGCCACAGACCGGATGACGCCCTGCGATTGATAGAGCTGCCTCATTCGGCTTCGGGACTCGCCTTCCTCGCTCATCCACTCGGCCATGATGTCCCTCGCTCCGGCCAGGGCCTCTTTTGCAGAGGCGACGCCCTTCCCGGCATCCACAAAGGACAATGCCTCATTTTCCGGGTCCAGGCCGCTCTGGTCCTGGGCGAAGATCCTCCTGGCCAGTGGCTCCAGGCCGCGCTCTTTCGCCGCCGTGGCCCGCGTCTTCCTTTTAAGCCGGAAAGGAAGGTAAATGTCCTCCAGCCGGACCAGGGTGTCGGCTGCCAGAAGCTTGGCTTGCAGATCCGGTGTGAGCAGCTCTCGTTTGGCCAGAGAATGCTGGATGGCGTCCCGTCTCTCTTCGAGCTGACGATTTTTGGAGAGTTGATCACGAATCCTTGCAATTACGACCTCATCCAGATTTCCTGTGGCCTCTTTTCGGTATCTGGCAATGAAGGGCAGCGACGCGCCGCCGTCCAGCAACTCTACGGTGGCCAAAACCTCTCTCTCGCCCAGGGATAACTGCAAAGCCAGCTTTCTAATTTGAAGATGGATCGCAGGAATACCGGATCGTTCATTGATTGTGTTTATAGACATAAGGTATCAAATCTCGTGATTAAAAATAACGGTTTTACGGCATCGTTACATAGGTCGGAAATCATTGTCATTCACGACTGATGTGTATGGGATATGAAAAATAGTTTTCTATTGTGATGATATCATCAGGTCATATTCAGCACCGCAAAGGTGAGTGGAACGAGGACTATCGCGAGAAGTAGATGTATCATGATGAGCGCCGAAGTGGTGTCGCTTGCGCACTTATAATGCGTAGCGAAGACCGATCCCAAGACAGCGGCAGGTAAGGCGCTGATGAGCGTGAGTACCTGGGTCTGTTCGACACTGAGGTGGTAAAGGCCAGCCTGCAAGTGAGCAACCCAGGGTTGCAGCACCATCTGGATGAGTACGGAAATAATTAATAGCGTCCAGATCCCCTTCAACGACTTCATTTTGAGCTGAAGTCCAAGAATGAGACAAGCAAGTATAGCCACGGCGTTGCCAATGATGCTCAATGCTTCGTAGATTGGTGCCAGAAACCATTGATTGATAGGAATCTGAAGGGGAGCGATAATGAGGCCCAGCACGGTAGCAAAAAAAATGGGCGATCTAAAATACTCCGTGAAAACACTCCTCTGGGTCCCGATGTTCCCTGAATATT
>SESG01025105.1_pt1 | contig 33057 bp, 22 predicted proteins | sample 3171421 | NCBI WGS metagenome assembly SESG01 (sample SAMN10866946, study PRJNA518727) | freshwater metagenome | biome: subpolar coniferous forest; feature: holomictic lake; material: water; isolation source: holomictic Lake 227, 6 m and 8 m depth | place: Canada: near Kenora, Ontario | collected...
ACGATGCCAGGATGCGCAGAATTCGTGATCTTTTCGTTCTCAATTGTCATACCGGTCTGAGACACTCAGATTGGGCCAAGGTGACCCTTCATAATATTGAGGACGGCAAACTATATGTAAAAACACAAAAAACAAAAGAGCCAGTCATCATACCGGTTCATCCCATCATTCCGGAAATCATCAACCGATATGGGAAGGATTACCATATACCGACTAACCAGGAAGCAAACCGGGTTCTTCGTTGGATCGGAGAATATGCCGTCACAAAGAAAATCACCAAAGGGAACCTTGACAAGTGGTTGCAGATCCGGACCCATACGGTTCGGCGGTCCTTTGCCACCAACGCCTACCTGAGTGGTGTGCCCATACTCTCCATTATGCAGATCACCGGGCACCGGACAACTGAATCCTTTCTAAGGTACATTCGTATCTCTAAACTGGAAAACGCGATGAAATTGAAGGATCATCCGTTCTTCAACTGATTACACCTTAATTTCGTCTGCAGCCAGTAGTCGGCAGGTAATAGTGAGTGTAAACATGGCAATATCACCGGCCATTTCCATTGTCTTAAAACAAAGCCAGCTATCAGCTTCAACAATGGGGTTGGAGAACCTTCTGACCTCTACACTTTCAGCAATGGCCGGGATTGGTTCAATGGTGACAGGAGTTCCTGCGTCCATGACATTGCGTTTTGAAAGGACGTGAAAATTCAGGTATCCCTTTGCATTGATGACCGCATCGATTCGCAATATTAGAAGATTCTCACAAACCCTGACAAAGGCAAAATCATCATTGCCTCTTGGAAATGGCAGGTTCAGAAAGAACTGCCGGACCTCAACCCCACCGGAAGGAGATTCACTTCCCCAGATAGCCCAATAACTTCCATTCCAGATGTAGGCTGTGTGTTTATACCTGTCGTAGTACATTAGCCCTTCCGACGGATCGGAAGGGCTATAGGGAAGATTTTGAAGGACTGCATTTTGCAGTTCCTGTCGTTGAAGATCAATACACGACCGGAATTTGGACATACTATCCGATGATAATGATCTGGCCGGTGATGGCGGTGGCGGCAGTCCAGGTTAAATCTCCGGAAGCATTCACAGAAAAATCTACTTCCACAGCATAGCGAATCGTAGAAATCGTTTCATACACCTGGGCAACGATATCCGTGCCACATCCATGGGTTGCTGCAGGGATGGTCTGGGTGGAAACGGCGGTGATCGTACCAACATATTTTTTGGTTTTGCCGGCAACCTTCCCATCCACATAAGTTTTGGTTGCTTTCTGGGTTGCCAGTTTTGTGTCACTGTTCGAAGAAAGCGTACCATCGGTATCGATGACGCCGGATTTGAAATCAGCCGTCTCAATGTTGGTGATAGTATTCAGGTCCGCATCGATGGTTTTATTGGTGAGCGTCTGAGTTGCGGCTAACTTGACCAGGTCAGAGCTTTCCGTGTTGTCAACCCCATCAAAGTCAGCTGCAACAATAGCCGAACTCTTGGTGACGTTGGCAATGACCATGTCGCCGATATTAACCCCGGTATTTGACGGTGTACTGACCCCGGAAGCGGTACCGGCGACAATCACCTTCCAGAACCAGCCCTTTTGAATGGTGGTGATCCCCTGGGCGGCAATGGTCTGGCTTCCATCGAAAGTACCCTTGTATACCATACCAGAGGTGATCTGGCCCTGGATGTTGGCAACCTGACCATCTACATAGGTTTTGGTAGCTTTCTGACTGGCCACTTTTGCATCAGAATTTGCAGCAAGAGAACCATCTGTATCCAGATAGGAAAATGGAATTTGCTTAAGATCATCCACATTGCCAAGACCAACCTGTGCTTTAGTGGTGGCGTGGGGATTGGAGGTGGAAGCAAGGTGTGTGTCAATTGCTGCATGGGTATTGGTGCCACGATTGACCAAAGAATTGTGATCGATCGCTGTGGGATCCACCGACTTGACCCATGCCGTGCCGTTCCAATACTTTTCAATATTGTCGGTGGTATCAAAATATTTCTGGCCTTTGATCGGGCTGGCAGGCGCAGTTGCCAGGTTTTGAATCACAGCATTCTGCAATTCGTTTTTGTTCATGTCCAGGGGGACTAAGACTTTCTTTGCCATGATAATGGTGTTAAATGGTTATGAAAAATTAGCTGTAAATGATCTTGCCGCTGGCGGCCGGATTGAGACGGACCACCATCTGGTCTGTTGAAACGTGGGTTACTTCCGCCACCAGTTCCCTGCCTGTGGTGTCAACGACAACAACTACAGGGTACTTATGCAGATTATGGTCAACCGTGATTTCACTCTGGTTGACAAAGGATTGAACGGTTTGTGCATTATTTGAACTCCCACCACCCGGGTTGATCACCCCGGACAGGTCGATGATGCGGTAGAGGTAATAAAGTTCGATGTGAGCGCCACCGGATTTAGGGTTCTCCCCTCCTGACAGGCAAACATACAGCGGGGAGTTTTCAAAAAGTTGTGTAGACAAAACCGGGGTCATCCGTTGAATGGTTTCATCCGGCGACATCAGGAACATAGAAGGAAAATAACCCCAGTCCTGAGTTTCGGTATCACCATCCGTTGTGACATTGAGCGTCTGCGATGGATAAATCTGCAGGTTGCCGGTAGGTGGCGGTGAGGGTGTGACCCTGGCGATCATCGAAACCAGTTCAGTTACTTTTCCTGCTCCCGGTGCCGGGATTATAACATGTATTGAGGCAAGTTGGTTAACCTCTTGTTCCGAAATCAGATGGTAACCGGCAATTACTGGGACGGACTGAACCGCAGAGAGCCAGTTGTATAGCTCCATGAAATTTTCGTTGATTTTAATCCCACCGATGCGTAGTTTATCGCCACGTTTGTCACCTGGGACCAGCCCGATATTTATTACTTGTCTTGCCATAAATCAATACTCAACCAGGTCAAATGTTAATTCCATATTGTCGAAGCTGACCTCGATGTTATCCCAGGTCAGCGGTTGTGGCAGCACCACAGGGATTGCCGGGCTCTCGGGAACATGAACCGAGAAATAGGCATTCTGATAGGAGCGTTCATACTCGATTTCAAGGTTATAGAGGTATTCACCGCTTTTAAGAAAAGGGGTGATTTTAGCCGATTTAACCATGACCGGAAAAAATTCCTTGCCGATTTGCTCATAGATTTCCCTTGATAAAAGAAGTTCGCGCAGGCAGTTTTTTTCCTGAAGGCTTATCCAGCCTGAATTGGCTTTGAAGGATTCGGTTTCCTGGGCTGTGAACTGTTTGGATGGGGCATTACAGTATGAGTACCTTTCTTCTTTAATGGTCAGGCCAAATTGCCGTTCATACTCAAGGTTGGCTTCACCCTTTCCGGTAAAGCGAACCGTATCATAAGCTGAAAAGGAGTTGCGATAGAAAAAGATCTTTTCGTTTTCCAGTACCCTGGTGTCGTTGAGAAAAACACGACTTTCGGAAAGGTGGTCATCGTTATCATCCAGCAGGACAATCTCCCAGGAACGGACCGTTTTCCCCGGCTGAGCGTTGACCAGGTTCAAGTGGTCAAAGCCCACTTTGAATTCGACGACTGTGTAAGCTGGAAAAACAGTTAATGGCGAAGCATTGATCAGTTTTGTCGTTCCATCGGAAAAAGTGACAATGACTGCCATCCTGTATTGGATGGAAGTCGGGTTATCCTGGAAAAGAAAAAACAACTTTTCGATCACCCCACTGCGGGAGTATTTCGTTGTGGGAAGCCATGACAGGAATTTCTGCCTGTTCTCTTCGATGGTAAAATACTCCTGATTGTTCTCATTCAGAGAGGTTAACAATTCCCGGCTGAGTCCACCTGCCAATACATAATTCCATCGGTCAGACAACAGCCCCTTCACCTGACCGGCTATGCTTTCGGCAAACGACACCCTGTATTTGAGCAGGAAATCCCATCCATGCGATTTGATATTTCCCGGCAACTCCGGGAATTCAAAACGGGGCAATTCCCAGTTGGCAAACTTCGAGAGCAGGTAATCAGAAATATCAAATTTTGCGCTGCCGATGAAATCGGCGGGCTTTATATCCTCCCCGATTGCACTACCCTGGGCATCCCGGATCAGGCAAAGGATTCCAAAGTAATCGCGGTAAATCTCATCGGTTCCTGAAGTATTCATTCCCTGGCTGACCCCATTGACTGTTATACCAGACAGTGCGACCGAATATTGTTCTCCGGGCTCCCTTGCCTGGAGAATGATCTTTCTGCTGCCCACAGCGGGAGCATCCAGCGACACGGTGAAATATTTCTGGATATCGTAATTCTCGGCGAAACATTGGTAGATGTTGGCTGCAAAGTCATTGAAGGATGACCCGGGGAAGGCGACTTCAAACAACAGTCCGTCATAGCCGGTGAACCCTGAGGATCGGAAGACCAATGTTTTGCCGCAAAACTTCAGTTGAAATCCATGCCCTTCCGTCTGATCAATACCTGAAACCACCAGCTCGAAATATGCCCTGGAACCAGTGGAGACAAGATAATTGTCGGAACAGGCTTCAAAACAAACAGGGTTCCCGGCAAATGAAATAAGCGAAGGAGACTGGATGATATCAATCATGGTACAATAGTACCATGAGAACATAGGGAAATAAAGGACAGAATCAGGGGGCCGTAAAGCACTTGAGCTGGGCGGATTTGATCGAGGACTTGTTCAGCGTAACAGAAATTTCGCTGATCAGGTAATTGATCCCGTTCACACGGTATCGCTTTGTAAAATCGATGTTTTTCAGCTCAATGAAATCCATTTGTTTTTCAATCTTAACGGTTTTTCTTGTCTTCATGATCCAATCTACCCAGTCTTTCCAGAAAAGATTGAAAATCCCTTGAGATCCGGTATATCTCAGGGAGAGGTTACCGCCATCGGCAAGACCCCGGAGTTCAACGGGAGTTCCCCATCCCCCTGCCAGCCCAACCCAAAAGAGTCTTGGAGTGATCTTGTCTTTGTCAGTCCCAAGGTTCCCACAACTGACGATCCCGAACCTGTCATACAGCGATGAGAAGCTCGTCTCGAACTTGTTCTTTTCGTCACCGTATTTGTAAAAGAACTTATCCGTCAGCACCGGTCCGTTTGGCATCTGCATCCATTCGATCAGAAAAGTAATACCGTTAACCCCGAGTTGCCACCAGGTGTTCGTGTCCACAACATAATAGATATCACCCAGCCAGGTAAAGGGATATGGCGGGATCTCCGAAAAGGTTCCGACAGCTCCGCGGATGTAATCCGTGATCCCTTTTTCTGCATCCAGCTGAGCCTGGTAAACCTTATCCCCGGCATCGGGACCGATCATGAACCGGTAACCGGTAATCTCATCAGGAATCTCCTGGGAGATTGAAAGGATATTTTCGGAAAACTCGACCAGATCTGAATGCAGGAGTACTTCCTTGTTACTGACAATGCGGATGACCCTTTGTTTGGAATCCGCATGAAAGCTGCAGTTGAACCATTTTTCCAGCCCGGAAATGAACTCGCTCACCTTGATCTGAGGAACAAAGCGGCAATAGTAAAGACGCTGAAGGCCATACAAAACCTCGCTTAAGTTGACCGAATGGTAAATCACCAGGCGGGTAAGTTCAGTGCAGGAGGTGAAGAATTCATCTTCGAGCCGGTATCCGAAGTTTTCAGCGAGTTTATTCAGTACATATTTCAGGTACAGAAAAGGTACCAAAATCGTCCGCTGGGCGCCGTCCGAAGTGGTTTTATGAAGCCATCCGTCCGGGAACACGTAATTATAGGCCATCAGTTCCGGGTTGGTTGCAGGCGGATCGTAGTAATCGAGGTTGCCGATCTTCGGCATGGAAAAATCTACCTCCGGATAAAAATGGGTCAGCGACCAGTTGAAGTAATTGATTGCGTCCTGATCACTTGCAAACTCCTTCAGGCCAAGGTCAACCCGGTTCAGCATCAGGTCTTTCACCTCATAATTGAAGTTGCCCTTGTTAATGTACAGGATGCCTTCAAAGGTCTTCTCTCCGGCAGTTTTTATCCTCACCTGGCCTTTGAACAGAACGATCCCGTTCCACCGGAAGCAGCCCTCATAAGTTTCATAAATGCTCCGGGATGAAGCAATCCGGTTTTTCCAACCCAGGATTGCCATGTTCCTGGCCGTGGCCGGAACTTTGAACGGGAAGGAATAATCACCAACATCATTAAACAAAGGTGATTTGAGGTTCAGGGAAACCGAAAAATCATCGGAAAGGTCAAGCGGCTGGTCAGCGATCACAAGGGAGAGCATAACGGTTTTATTTTGAAACTTCGGCTTCGATCTGGTTCACACGGTTTGTGGTTTCTCTCAGGTGCTCAAAGGAGATAAAGGCCGGAATGCCCTGCTCGATCAGGGAATTCAGCCGGTTGATGCTTGCCATAAACTCCGGATCGACCGATGGCGTGACTGTCTGGGAAGTAGCCGCTGGTGTTTCCATGTATTTTCCTACAGCTCTTTGCGGCACCCGGGCAAAGTTGATCGCATCAATGACCTGAGGATAATTGATCATCAGGTTTCGGGTGGTTTTAGGATCGATCACCAGTTCCTGACCGGTTTCGCTAATCAGCGTGGGGGTCGAATACAGTCCGGTTGCAGGATTGTTCACATAGGGAACATCCTGGTATAGTTTATTGTCATCCTGACCGATAACCGAGTAGCGGCCCTTGGCTGCTTCCGGTACTTTCTGGCTCAGGATGTAGCCGATCTGGATGGCCCCAAGGGCAGCAGTGATGATGCTGAGCACGATTCCAACCCCGGGACCGGCGCTTAGGGCTGACGCGACAGCAGTTGCAACGCTGATCAGGGCATTGAACAGGGCGACCTCCTTGTTTCTCACGGCCTGGTCATGCTCCATTTTCTTGCGTTTCTTCTCCAGGTCTTTATCCATCTTGCCAACCTGGGCATCATACTGAGCTTTCGAGATAAGTTTGGCATCCAGCTGGGCCTGAAGATTTGCTTTCTTTTTATCGTTGACCTCTTCATCCTGGCGAAGCTGCTGGTTTTCGGCATCGGTTTGCATGGCGAAGATCTGAGCCAGACCGTCAACTGCCCCTTTTGCGAGGGAGATCGCATCGTCGGCGACCCTCAGGGCGGTCTCTTTTGAAAGCTGAATCTGTCTGGCCGCTACCTCTTCCGCCATCTGTTTTTTGATCTCGGCTGTCCGGGCTTCATCCTTGATATTATCTTCAAGGATCTTGCGGTACTTGGCATCGACCTCAAGGCGGATCTTGACCTGTTTTTCCGCCAGGTCGATATCCGATTTCAGCCGCAGGCTTTTAAGCTGTTCCTGGTAATTGAAAAGCTCCTGATCCTCATTATCCTTATGCTTTGCCACCACATTCGTGGCTTTCTGTGCATAAGTGGCTTTGATCGCCTGTTTCTGCTCTTCGGTTGCTTTTGTGACCGAAAGGGTGTATTCCATTTCCCGCTGAAGAGAATCCAGGACCGCCTGCAGGTACTCATCAGAGTTCTTGTCAAGGGCTTCCATTTTAGCTTCCGATAGTTCCTTGTCTATCCGGTACTGGTTCTGGAGATCCTTTTCAGCATATTTACCACGAATCTCGTCCTGCTTTTGAATGAGCTGATCGGTGAGGATCCGGCGTAATTCGATTTCGTCGGCTGAATTGCCTTTTATTTTTTCAAGGCGTTCAGCCAGTTTCTCTTCTTCAATGGCCAGTTCGCGTTCCATCTCCCCTTCGGTGACGGCTGCCCGGGCTTGGGCAAGCTGTTTCTTGATGTCCAGAAGGTAATCGGCCTGCTTTTTGGCCTTGGATTCTTCTTCAGCAGGAGTCCCGGTCGCCGGATCCGATCGGTCGAAGGATTGAATTTTCTTGTTCAGTTCTTTGATCTTTCCCTGGACCCGGATAAAATCTTCGCTACCGGCAACCGAAGCCTTCAGGGCAACCTGGTATTTGGAAAGTTTTGCTTCCAGGTTGTCGAGCGATTCCCCGACGATCTTGTCTCCGATGCTTTCCGCGTTAAGCACATCGCTCAGTGATTGCCTGGCATCCTTGAACTGGGAGATTTTATCCTGCAGCTTTTTGATGCCTTCATCATAGGGTTTGGTGGCTTCCTCACGGTTTTCCTGCGCATCGATGGCATTGCTTGCCACGGTCATTGCTGCGCCTCCGGGGGCGACTCCTCCTTTTACCATATTCCAGACCCGCTGCAGGATCGTCGGTTTAGCGGCAGCATCCCCTATCGCTTTCTGTTTTGCCTGCATCAACACCAGTTCCGCTTCGGCCTGTTTGATAGTCAGGTCGATCTTATCCTGGAGGTCCTTTTTCTCCTGTACCGAAAGCTGGTTCAGGTTCCTGACCGTTCCTGCGACCTTTTCATAGGCATCCTCCAGTTTTTTATTCGCATCGGCCAGTTCAACGGTGGTCGAAGCTTTTAACTTTTCCAGGGCAATGGCCTGGCTGTTATACGTTTCGTAGGTCTTGACAGCAGCTACAAGTGCAGTGATCCCGGCAATGAGAAGCCCGATCGGGTTCGCGACCATGGCGGCATTCCAAAGCCACTGGGCGGTTGTTGCCAGTTTGGTCGCAACCGTACCATTACCTTTCCAGATGGCGAGCAGCTGTTCTTTTATGACCAGGTATTCAAGCACGACGGCATCCTTCATTTTCAGCAGGATGCCATCCTTCAAGGTCAGGTTGTTCAGGATGGCAACCTGGATGGATCTTGTCTGTGCCGCAATGTAAACACCGATGGCGCCGGTCAGGGCGATCAGTTGAATCCGATACTTTTCGATCCATTCAGGCAGGGCTTTAAACCATGCCACAAGATTGACCACTGAACCGACCATGGATTTCAGGAACTCAGTTACACCGGGCAGGGTGATCAGCCGGTAGAACTCTTTCCCGAGTTTATCCAGGGTAGCTCCCAGGGTTGTGTTCTTGTCGTTGAACTGCCTGATGATTTCATCGGTGCCCTGCAATGACTTGCCAGCCAAGTCAACCTTCTGTTTGAGCATTTCGGTATTGTCACCGAGTTTTGAAAATACTTCCGAGGCGCCGGCGCCTGAAATTTCCAGTTCCCGAATCATCTTGCCCAGGATCGTTGCTCCTTCCCCGCCTCTTTTCGAGCCTTCGACAACTTTCACGAAAGCACCATAGAGATCGGTGTTCACCAGGTAGGTGAATTCCTGCAACGGGATCCCGGCCACCTTTGCGAAGTCGGCGGTGTTGTAGGTCATCTTCATCAGGATTTTCGTCATTGCGGTTCCACCTCTTTCGGTGGAAACGGCAAGCTCCTGGAGTGTGGCGGAAATGCCCATGACTTCAGCTGAAGATAATCCAAGCGACATTCCAACACCACCAATTCTGTTTGAAAGATCGACCAGTACAGGCGCCGTGGCGAATCCATCAGCTCCCAGCACATTGATGGCATTACCCAAACGGAGCATATCATCGGAAACCGCAGAAGTTTTCATGTCAGTGAGAACATTTCTGAGGGTTCCCATCTGGGTTGCCACTTCGCTGGCCCCTCCCTGGATTTCTGCTCCAAGAGCGACATTGAGTTTGTCTATGGAATCGACAAACGGCAGAATGTCTTTCTGAGCGATTCCAAGCTGACCGGCAACCACGGCCATTTCGCGAAGGTCGCTCCGTGAAGTCCGGGTATCGATCTTTCCCAGTTCTGTATTGAGTTTCTTTACTTCATCAACTGTCAATTTGGTGGTTTTACGGATATCTGCAAGCGAATCTTCCAGTTTTGCATTGCCTTTGATGATGCCCACCACAGCAGCGCCGAACCCGATGATCCCAACAGTAATCATTTGAAGTACCTGTTGGTACTTGTTTGCCTGGTCGGCCAGTTTTGAAAAAGCCCCACCGGTCTGGTTTATCTCTCCCCTGAGGTCTTTTAGCCTGCCATTTACTTTTTGAAACTCCCTCTCCTTTTCGCCAAATTCCTTTGAGTTTACATTCAGTTGGCGCAGTTCAGCATTTAGTTTCCTGGCTTCTGCCTCCAATTGTTTCAGGGTGGCATTGGCTTTTTCACCGTTAAAAATGACGGTAGCCGTGGAAGTTTCGTTTTTAGCCATTGTTGATTGATTTATCGGAAACATTCTCTGTGATTGCCATTACGCCTTTATGGCCGTACTCTTTGGCAAAGATTTCGCTCAACTTCATGACTTCTGCATGAAAAGTCTTGGAATACCATTTCTTCGGTCTCCTACGGTTACCAAGCATCTTTCCGGAAAGTCGTCGTGATGTAGCAGATTCCTTCACATCACCGATTTTGACACCTTTGCCGACTCCCATATCGACAAAGCGACCGTAATACTCGAAAAGCAGGGTGATTTTCAGCACATTTCCCTGTGCTGATGCAAGTACATTGTATTTGAAACTTTTAAGGAGAGTACCGGTATCGCCGATCTTATTGGAAGCAAGTTTCTTCTTCCATTTGATAATGGTGATCTTAGCCCAGGCTTCAGCGATTTCACGCTCAGAAAGTTGAGGTTGGGTGGTTTGCATTGAGCAAAGAAAGGCGCAATGACAATTAGAGTAAAGGACAGGATAAAGACAACCGAATTTGGTTTTCTATGTCTTGATTATGAGAATTTCAGATCGGATCAAGATTGCATGCGATTAGCACCCATAATCTGAAGAAAATGTTTAATTTTTGTTTACTTTTGGAATACTTATACTTGACAGATCGATGAAAGTCGTTGTTTACAGAGATTATATCATCATTTGAAAAACGACGATATAAATCAAATCCATGGAACATTAATTAGATTCATTAGAATTCCTTTGATTACTATTTGAAAACAATTGAGAGTTAAATTCATTACCGGATTTATTTGCTTATTACCCTTTCTTGGGTTTTCCCAAGGTGAATGGAATAATTGGCACTTTGGACAGCATGCAGCAATTAATTTTAGTTCAGGCATCCCTTTACCATTGTCAGGAAGTGCAATAGGGGTAACGGCTGGGGTTGCCAGTGTTTCTGTATCTGATTCCGCAGGCAATCTGCTTTTCTATTCAAATGGATTAAATATCTATAACAAGAATAATGTTGTGATGCCGAATGGCAATGGATTTAATGTTGGATATGCTGGGGCAATTCAACCGGTTTGTGTTGTTCAGTCCCTTACTGATGTAAAACAATATTACTTTTTTATTGTTGGCATTAAATATTGGACTACTCCACCACCTTCTCCTGAAATTGGGTTAAAGTACTCGTTAATCGACATGACCTTGAATGGAGGATTGGGAGGAATAGTTGCAGGGATGAAAAATATATCAATCCCGCTCGGAGATACAGCAAGGGAACAAATGATTGCCATAAGGCACCATAACAATCATGATGCATGGCTGGTGGTTGTAAATCATGGTTTGACAAAAAAATACCTTTCATACCTAATTACAGATGCAGGAATCAGCAATACTCCTGTTATCAGCAACAGCATGTTACCAGTTCATGTAGTAAACTATCATGGGGCGATGAAAATTTCCCCAGATGGTTCAACACTGGTGTGCAGTGACTCCCTTGTTGAATTATGCCATTTTAACGACACCACTGGAGAAATAACTCCCAGGTTCTTATTCAGGGTTGATTCAAATCCCTTAATTTATGCTCATGGTATTGAGTATTCAATAAACTCAAAGTATTTATATTTAAGGAATGATGCTGGCCCCTCTTCCCTGAATGAAAGTTATTCAATATATCAGTATGACCTCCGTTTCATCGATTCTCTTCAGTTTGTCAATAGCAAAATATCTCTGGGTTCAGCAGGGGGGCATTTGCAAATGGGTCCGGATTGGAAGATTTATTCAGGAACAAAAAATCAAATTGACTCTTTGAACAGAATTAATTATCCTTCTCAAACCGGCGCTATGGCTGGTTATGAAAAAAATGCCGTAGGACTGTTAGGTAATACACATAACTATTCCTTACCCCAGTTTCTTCAAAGATATAAAGCTTACATCCATCATAATGGTCAGTGTCAAAGTGATTCAGTTCACTTTTCAGGGGACATTTGGCCTCCTGCTGATAGTATTCACTGGGACTTTGGTGACCCGGCATCAGGAACATTTAATTATTCAAATCTATCTAATCCCAATCATACCTTTACTTTACCGGGAAACTATATAATCACTCTATTTGTCCGACATAATGATAACCGTACTGATACTTCATGGAAGACGATAACCATATATCCCAAGCCATCTCCGGCTCTTGGCCCGGACAGAACCATCTGTGCAGGTAATTCCACAACATTTGATGCGGGGTCTTGTATTGGATGTAGTTTCGAATGGAAGGATATCACTTCAGGGTTAACCGTGGGAACGAACCAGACCTACACGACCACCCTTGCTGGTAATTACAGTGTAATCGTAACGAATACCAACGGATGCACAGGAAAAGACACAGTGCAACTGATCACGACTCCGGTACCGGTTGTGACCAACAATCCACCTCTGTTAAAATCGATCTGTACCGGCGAATCGACCAACATTCCCTTATTCGGAAATGAGCCGGGGATCATGTTCCACTGGACAGCAACCCTGACCTCTGGCAATGTCACTGGATTCACGGCCGATTCCGGATTGGTGATCAACCAAATCCTCATTAATAACGGTGCAACTGCCGGAGTGGTCACCTATCACATTACTCCAAAGATCGGAGATTGTGTCGGCACTCCGGTAGATTATGCAGTGACTGTCAATGTCGGCGATCCGGTGGATGTAACTATTGCGGCTTCCGGAAATGCTGTTTGTGCCGGTACTCCAGTCACATTTACGGCAACCCCGGTCAATCCGGGGACCACTCCTTTTTACCAATGGAAAGTGAACGGCGTCAATGCCGGTTCAAACGCTCCGACGTATGCATATACACCTTCAAACGGGGATATCGTAACATGCATTCTTACCTCATCCAACACGGTTTGCACCTCCAACAACCCGGCCACGTCGAACGCCATCACCATGGCGGTGAATCCGATTCAGCCGGTGAGTGTTACCGTATCCCCGTCGGCCAACCCGGTTTGTTCCGGAACAACGGTTAACTTCACAGCTCTGCCGGTCAATGGCGGCAGCAATCCTTCCTGGCTATGGAAGGTCAACGGGCTGGTTGTCGGGTCCAATGCCCCGGCATATTCCTATGTGCCGGTCAATGGCGATGCGGTCACCTGCACCCTGACTTCAAATGTGCAGTGCCCGTCGGGGAACCCGGCCATCTCAGGCACGGTTACCATGGTCGTCAATCCGAACCTGCCGGTGGGGGTCTCGATCGTTGCCTCTTCCAATCCTTTCTGCGCCGGGTCATTCGTGACATTTACAGCCTCCCCGGTCAATGGCGGAACAACCCCGGCCTACCAATGGAAAGTGAACGGAATCAATGCCGGATCCAACAGTCCGGTTTTGACTTATTCACCCGCCAACGGAGATGTGGTCACCTGTTCGCTGTTATCTTCCGAGACCTGCACTTCAGGGAACCCGGCGCAATCAAACCCCGTTACCATGGTCGTGAATGCCACACTGCCGGCAGGGATCACCATTTTGGCATCCGCCAACCCGTTCTGTCCTGGATCGGCAGTTACCTTCACGGCCACCCCCGTGAATGGCGGATCAACGCCGGTTTACCAGTGGAAGGTGAACGGAACAAACGCAGGGACCAATGCATCCACCTTTACCTACAATCCGCAGAACAACGACAGCGTTCGATGTATCCTTACATCCAACCTGAGCTGCGTAACCGGGAACCCGGTCAGCTCGGCAAAGATCATCATGAGCGGAACCCTGGCGCCTGTTGTCACATTCACCTCATGCTTCGACACCATCACAACAATAGGGGCCAAACCTTTCAAACTGAAAGGCGGGATCCCGCTGGGTGGAACCTACTCGGGTCCCGGGGTGAATGGCATGACCGGGATTTTCACGCCATCCTTGGCCGGAACGGGATTGAAAACCATCTCGTACACTTACACCAATGTTGCCTCCTGCAGCGCCGGCAAGTCGAAGACCATCCTGGTGCAGGCAAACCCCGTGTTCACCTGCGGAAACAGCTTCACTGATATCCGCGACGGCAAATCCTACCCGACCGTTCAGATCGGCACCCAGTGCTGGATGGCGGCCAACCTGAACAGGGGGACGCAGATCACCTCAGCACAGGTTCAGTTTGACAACTGCGTGGATGAAAAGTACTGTTTCGGCAACGACGCAGCAAAATGCTCGAAGTACGGCGGTTTGTACCAGTGGGACGAGATGATGCGTTACGACGACGTGCCTGAAGGGCAGGGATTATGCCCTCCCGGCTGGCATATCCCGACAGATAATGATTGGACTGTGCTGTGTAACTTTTATAACGGTTACGGTTTTGCAGGCAAGCCCCTGCAGGATACCATCATTGCGGGGTTCAGGGCCCTGCCCGGCGGAATCTTCTATTTGAACTCCAGCTGGAGTTTTGCAGACTTTGCCGTCCTCTTCTGGACATCTTCATCTTGGGGAAGCTATAAAGCGCTGTCGCATGGAATGAACACGATTAACTTTTCTGTTTCCTTATATCCATCATCAAGGGCGAATGCGTTTCCGGTGAGGTGTTTGCGGGACTAGGAGAAAATCAATGATAATGAATTTGAATAAAAAGTAATTTGAGAGAAAGAATTACATATCACATTTGCAGATACATCGTTTGGGTAGTATTCTTTCTTCCTATGGTCTCCCATTCAAAAAATGAAGTTCCAATAAATAAAGAGAAGTTCAAAAAAGGTTCGGGATTCATCGAAAATAAAGGTCAGATCATCGATCAGAATGGAGTTCAAAACGAGAATGTCAATTATCTGCTTCCAGGTAATGGGATGAATGTTCAATTAAGAAATCAGGGATTTTCCTACGAATTATTGGATAGAAAATATGATAAAGAATCGTATTCAGTTCAATATCACAGAATTGATATTAATTTTTCAGATCAGAATTCAACCCTGGATATCGTCAAATCAAATCCCTCATTTGAAAAGTTTAATTATTATACAACAGGCACAGGTTATGAAGGCATAAAGGATGTAAGATCATATAAACAGGTCACCTACAAGAATATCTATCAAAATATTGACGTTGAATTTATCTCTGACAGGGAGAAGGGATTTAAGTACAATTTAATTCTTCACCCGGGATCGGATATTTCGTCTGTAAGGATGAACATTTCAGGAGTTGATGTTGTAATTAGTCGTGTCGGACATTTGATCTTCAATACCTCTTTGGGAATAGTTGAAGAAGTAATTCCTGAAAGTTATTACGAAGTCAATGGGAAAAAGATCTTTCTGAATTTTCATTTTATTAAAAGGGAAAATGGTTCGTTTGGCCTTGAAACCGAGTCACAAATACCCACAGATGCTAAATTGGTTATTGATCCGGTTCCTCAAAGGATATGGGGAACCTACTATGGTGGAAACAACATGGATGATAATAGCATTTGTGATAAGGACGAGAACAATAATGTGTATCTGGCTGGGCACACTTATTCAACCAATAATATAGCTACTGCTAGTGCATTCCAAGGCTCATACCAAGGTTCTGGAGATGCTTTTCTTGCAAAATTTACAAGTGATGGTTCTCAGGTATGGGGGACTTATTATGGTGGAGTAAATACTGATCAAATCAATTCTCTGCGTATAAAAGCAGGAAAAATCGTTTTCACTGGAATCACAACTTCACCTACGAATATAGCAACACCCGGGGCTTATCAGACTTCATTAGGAAGTTTGAATGGTGATGCTATGTTGGTGCAATTTGATACGGCGGGAAACAGGTTATGGGGAACCTATTACGGTGGAGCTGGTCAGGATCAGGGTAATTCGTGCTTTATTGACAACAATGAAAATATATTTTTTGCAGGATTTACTTCATCAACCGCAGGTATTTCAACCCCAGGATCACATCAACCAACATATGGAGGAGGAATGAATGATGCATTCCTGGCGAAATTCACCTCCAGCGGTTCACTGGTTTGGGCAACGTATTATGGTGGAAATGGAAACGACAATTCAGGAGGGCCTACCAGTTGCATAGTTGATAATAATACGGTCTATTTATGCGGATCAACCACGTCGGCCAATAACATTGCAACACCGGGATCATTCCAGCCAAGCCTTAATGGCACTGGTGCGACAACAGACGGTTATTTAGCTTTATTTTCGACAAATGGTGTCCGTCAATGGGGGACTTATTTTGGCGGTTCGGATAATGATAATATGGGTTCTGTTGCAGTTGCGCAGGATCATTCAATTATCCTGACAGGTTCAACTTCATCGGCCGGCATAGCTACACCTGGCAGTTACCAAACCATTCCTGGAGGTGGCAAGGATGCTTTTCTTACAAAGTTTCTACCTGATGGACAGAATGTTTGGTCAACATACTACGGTGGATTATTGGATGACATCGGGAATTGCGTCATCACCGATCCGGCGAATAATATATTCCTGGCCGGGCAAACAATGTCTCTGAATGGAATATCCACCCCCGGAAGTTACCAGGTGAATTATTCAGGAGGAACCTATGATGGTATGCTGGTTAAATTCGACTTGAACGGATCCCTATTATGGGGAACTTACTTCGGAAGCGATAATATGGACCAGATCTGGACATGTTCCTTTGCTTCACCAAATATATTATACTTTGCAGGATATACCTCTTCTTCTACGGGGATCAGTACAACTGGCTCACATCAGCCAATATTTGGAGGAGGTGGATTTGATAATTTTCTTGAGAAATTTAATGTTTGTCCTGTCCCTGAACAAGCAGGCGCAATTACAGGCCCGAATTCGATCTGTTATCCTGCATCAGGCATCAACTATTCTATTCCTCCTGTGAATAGTGCTTCCTCGTATCATTGGTCATTGCCATCGGGAGCATCCATTATTTCCGGAGCCAATACTAATTCGATAACTCTTGATTTTTCCTTATTGAGCCTAAGCGGTATAATTTCTGTTTATGGTGTCAATGATTGTGGTATCGGGGATAGTTCCATTTTGGCTGTAACTCTGGTGCCTGCGGATATAGTAAATATTATAATTACAGCATCTCAAAATAACATCTGTGCTGGAACTTCTGTCACTTTTACTGCCACTCCTACAAACCCAGGAACATCGCCTGTTTATCAGTGGAAAGTCAATGGGATAAATTCAGGCACGAATTCAACATCATTCATTTACACACCATTGAATAATGATGTGGTGACCTGCGAGCTTACATCTTCGCTGACTGTTTGCATTTCAAACAACCCGGCCACTTCCAACTCCATTTCGATGGTTGTGAACCCAGTGTTGCCGGTTACTGTCGGAATTTCGGCTTCGGCAAATCCGGTGTGTTCGGGAACCACGGTAAACTTCACAGCCATCCCTGTCAATGGAGGATCAACACCGGTTTACCAGTGGAGTGTCAACGGTTTGCCGGTTGGGACAAACAATGCTGTCTATTCCTATGTTCCATTAACCGGGGATGTTGTCACCTGCACGCTGACATCGGATGCATTATGTGCTTCCGGAAGCCCTGCGACTAGCACACCTATTACAATGACGGTCGACCCCAATATGCCTGTCAGTATTACAATCTCAGCAACCTCCAATCCTTTCTGCCAGGGATCAACCGTCATTTTCAATGCAGTGCCCACAAATGGCGGAACAACTCCTGCCTATCAATGGAAAGTAAACGGTATCAATGCCGGCAGCAACAACTCATCCTATTCATATATTCCAAACAATAGTGATGTTGTCTCCTGTGTCCTGAATTCAAATATTGCATGTCCGATAGGCAATCCGGCCAATTCAAACGCAATAACGATGATTCAGAACAACACTGTTCCAGTCAGCGTTTCAATTGCAGCTTCATCAAACCCTGTCTGCACCGGGACATCAGTCACCTTCACCGCAATGCCGATCAATGGCGGCGCTGGACCGGTCTATCAATGGAAAGTGAACGGGATCAATTTCGGGACAAACAGTACAACATTTACGTATGTACCTGTCAATGGTGATGTCATCACCTGTACGCTCATGTCGAATGCCGCATGTGCGAGCGGAAACCCGGCAACATCCAATTCTGTGACAATGACCGTTAACCCAAACCTGCCGGTCAGTATCTCCGTGTCCGCATCGGCCAACCCGATTTGTGCAGGAACGACAGTGATTTTCACGGCAGCAGCAACAAATGGGGGAAGTACCCCGGTTTACCAGTGGAAGGTCAATGGGGTGAATGCAGGCAGTAATTTATCAACGTTCACCTATGTGCCAGTTGCCGGAGACCAGGTTTCCTGTATCATGACTTCAAATGCTACCTGTCCGACAGGAAATCCTGCAACATCCAATGTGGTTTTGATGACGGTCAATCCCAATTTGCCGGTCAGCGCTACCATCGCAGCTTCGGCCAATCCAATCTGTTCAGGATTTGCAGTAACTTTCACGGCCATTCCCACCAATGGAGGTACAACGCCGGTTTACCAATGGAAAGTCAACGGGGTAAATGCCGGCACCAACTCTTCAATCTATACCTACGATCCCACCTACGGCGACCAGGTGCTATGCATCCTGACCTCGAACATCGTATGTCCTAATGGTAATCCTGCCATCTCTAATACTATCACAATGAATGTCAATTCACCACCAATTGTGAGCTTAACATCATGCTTCGACACCATCACAACGATCGGGGCCAAACCTTTCAGGCTGAAAGGCGGGATCCCGCTGGGAGGAACCTACTCGGGTCCCGGGGTGAATGGAATGACAGGTATTTTCACCCCATCCGTGGCCGGAACGGGATTGAAAACAATTACGTACACCTACACCAATGTGACTTCCTGCAGCGCCGGCAAGTCGAAGACCATTCTGGTGCAACCCAACCCGGTGTTTACCTGCGGAAACAGCTTCAGTGATATCCGCGACGGCAAATCCTACCCGACCGTTCAGATCGGCACCCAGTGCTGGATGGCCGCCAACCTGAACAGGGGAACGCAGATCACCTCAGCACAGGTTCAATTTGACAACTGCGTGGATGAAAAGTACTGTTTCGGCAACGACGCAGCAAAATGCTCGAAGTACGGTGGTTTGTACCAGTGGGACGAGATGATGCGTTACGACGACGTGCCTGAAGGACAGGGATTATGCCCTCCAGGCTGGCATATCCCGACAGATAACGATTGGACTGTGTTGTGTAACTTTTATAACGGTTACGGTTTTGCAGGCAAACCATTACAGGATACTATTATCCCGGGGTTCAGGGCCCTGCCCGGCGGAATCTTCTATCTGAACTCCAGCTGGAGTTTTGCAGACTTTGCCGTACTCTTTTGGACATCCTCATCTTGGGGAAGCTATAAAGCGCTTTCGCATGGAATGAATACAATTAACTTTTCTGTTTCCTTATATCCATCATCAAGGGCGAATGCGTTTCCCGTGAGGTGTTTGAGGGACTGATTACTGCGATTAAATTAACTTTATAAAGAAAAAAAATGAGACAGACTACACTTTCGCTTTTACTACTATCCATCTTCACCGTTGCTTTCAACACAATATGTGCGAGCCAAAACACATTCGAATTCACGATTAAAGACACACTTACTGACCAGATAATCAATGACGCGGTTGAATTGTCCAATGGATCATTTATTCTCGTAGGACAAGAAATTTACCCGACAGATCATATGAAAGCACATCTGTACCGTATCAGTTCAGCAGGCAATTTGTTGGATTCATTGACATTGTCCTACCAAGGACTGAGTTCGGCATTTATTAAAATTGTTCAAATTCAACCGGATCTCTTTGTTTTGGCCGGATTTGCCATTAATAGCAACAACAAACAAATTCTTTGGTTATATGAAATGGATTCGTTGTTTACCCAAATACGAAGTGTGATTATGCCAATGGGCTTATATGACTTATCTGCAGTGTCTGATTTACTGATTAGCAATAATAATATACTCTGTGCCGGAAATGTTGTGAGTGGTTCGAGCCCCTACGCATTCATTTATAAGATATCGCCATCTTTTGATAGTATACAGTTAAGGATTCTTACTGAACATGCGACTCTATTACCAATTGATATTTTATGTAAGAACAATAACACGGGTTATTATGGTTTTCTAACTGGTTTCGGACCTCCAAAAACTGAAGTCATGGTTGATCTCGATACTTCATTTACAATTAAACACATACTTGGAGTTTCAAATGATATCTTTAATCTCACTGAAACAAAATGGATCAATTCATCACAAATGATATACTGTGGCAGGTATGCTCCTAATATACCTTCACAAATATGGAGTATTGGGGTGTTACGTATAGATACACTTGCAAATACCAAGGATGAGTATTACATTGGTGATTCAGATACTATGGAATGTCCGGGACTCCGTTCGCGGCTTGACTTCATTGATACAAATACAATTTATGTGGGTGGAACACATAATTTCTATCAATATTCTGAATTTGGCCCAGTAAATTGCTGGTTTTCTCTCAATCAAATGGATACGGCCTTAAATGTCAACTGGCAGCATTTTTATGGTGGGGATGCTAATTATACCATGTATGGAATAAGGGCAACGCAGGATCATGGGTGCCTTATGTTCGGATCGCGCTACGATTTTCAAGGCTCCGGTTATGAACGCGACATTTATGTATATAAAGTTGACCAGAACGGATTAATCACCGGAACTGATGATAAACAAAATCCGAGGGTTCATCAGGCTATTGTTTATCCGAATCCGGGATCCGATTATCTGATCGTTGAATCAGGTTCGCAGATCTCAGGTTCAAAATTCAGGATGGTTTCTATTCATGGGAAAAATGCCTTGACTTATGCACTCGCTGAAGGGAAAACAAAAATTGAAACTCAATCGATGTTACCGGGTGTTTATCTATGGCAGGTCATCTACCAAAACAGGGTCATTGAAGAGGGAAAATGGATGAAAGAATGAAAAATCATCTTGTTCACTTTACTGCAGGGATAATTTAATTGGTTTTGAAAAAACAATTTCTACTAATATTGTTTTGTCTATATTTAACCGGTAATGGTTTCACTCAAACTATTACCAATGTTGGCACCGATTTCTGGATTGCATTTCCACCTAACAGTGGACCAAACCTACAAATAAAGCTATTTATTTCATCCAACTATTCAACCAGTGGATTTGTTTCCTCTGTTTTTCCAGGGCTCAATCAAAGTTTCACTGTTACTCCTGGAATTGTCACACAATTGACCATTCCTTACGGAGTTCAACTTGTTGATGGTACGGAGGACAAAGGGATTCACGTTACATCTAACGACCCGATTTCATTGTATGGAGTAAATACTGCCGTAGCAAGCGCTGACGCCTATCTCGCTTTACCAATCAATGCATTAGGATTGGATTACAGGATTGTAACCTATGCAACGACTTTCAATACATCGGCTCCCTCCAGTTTCAGTGTTGTGTCCATTCAAGACGGGACGGAATTAACTGTCTTCAACCACCAGACAAATTCTACGTCAATAGTCCAATTGCATATTGGGCAAACGTATCATGTAAGGGGGATAAACATGGGAGATGACATGACGGGTTCCAGGGTACAATCAAATGTTCCTGTTGCAGTATTCGGCTCCGCCCCGCTGGTGTACCTTCCTGCAGGCTGTGCGGCCGGTGATCATATTGTAGAACAGATGTTTCCCTACTATTCATGGGGGAAAAATTTTGTAACTGTTTCTTTAGCCGGACGAGACGCCAGTGGTGATATTTTCAGGGTTGTTGCTGCTGAGAATGCAACCAATATTTCTATCAACGGCTCTGCAGTCGCGACAATTAATGCAGGAGATTACTATGAAACGAATCTTACAGGTAATAATTCCATCACGACATCCAAGGCAACCATGCTGGCACAGTTCGCCAAAGGAGAGTGGTGTTCGGGGATGATTACGGGTGATCCGATGATGATGTTAATTCCACCGAGAGAGCAGTTTTTAACAAATTATACCATCTCAACTGTCGATGGTTTTTCGAGTTGGGTCAATATAGTTGCTCCTGACTATGCAATTGGGACCATTTACCAGGATGGAGTTTTAATTCCAACCTCTGCTTTCAGCCCCGTACCTTCAACCACCTATTTTGGTGCGCAACGACCAGTAACTACCGGTTCCCATACATTTACAAGTGTAAGTCCGTTCGGAGTATTCGTTTACGGATGGCAGTCAACTGATTCATACGGCTACCCTGGCGGATGTTCACTTTCGCAAATAGGAACCGTGAACAGTGTAACGATTTCACCCCCGACTGCAAGCGGGGTTCTTAATGTTTCAACCATCTGCTTTACAGCTCATGTTCAAGATAACTTATCAAATCCGGTGGCAGGGGTTCTAGTAAATTTCAACATCAGCGGGATCAGTAATATTTCCGGCACTGCCTATACAGACGCTCTAGGAAATGCACAGTACTGCTATGCACGCACAGGTACGATCACAGGAACAGACAACATATTTGCAGAATGTTTCGGAATTACATCAACAACTTCAACCGCCATTTGGACATTAACTCCATTGTGCATAAATCCTACCAGCAGTGGAAGTATCGGCAGCAGTCAATCAGGATGCGGTAGTTTAACCCCCATGCCTTTGGTAAGCATCACCCTTCCATCTGGATATTCAGGGACACTGGAATATAAATGGCAACAATCAATATTAAGCAGTATTACAGGGTTTACGGATATTGCCAGTACCAATTCACCGGACTATGCACCAGGAACGCTGACTCAAACCACCTGGTACAGAAGAATGTCCAGAGTAGATTGCATGGGTGATTGGATCGGCGCTGCCATAACTGAGGCGTTGGAGATGACGGTCAACCAACCTGTAACTCCTTCTGTGGCCATTACTGCCGATTATTCTCAGGTATGTGCCGGATCAACTGTAACTTTCACGGCAATTGCGGTAAATGGTGGTACAAGCCCATCTCATCAATGGAAGGTGAATGGAACCAATGCAGGGACAGGCGTTCCGGTATTTTCTTATGTTCCGGTGAATGGGGATCAGGTAACATGTTTAGTCACATCAAGTATGACTTGTACCACGAGTAATCCGGTTACTTCCAATACCATAATTATGATCGTAAACCCGGTACTGCCTGTGAGTATAACTGTATCTTCATCGGCAAACCCTGTTTGTTCAGGTTCTCCGTTTACATTTACGGCTGTCGCCATCAATGGTGGATCGACACCGGGATACCAATGGAGCGTGAATGCAAATAATATAATCAATGCAACCAATGCAGTATTCTCATATACTCCGGTTAATGGGGATATTGTTCAGTGCGTGGTTGCTTCTTCGAACGCAGTTTGTACTTTAAACAACCCGGCATCCTCGAATGCGATTATTATGGTAGTTAATCCGGTTTTATTAGTCAGTGTTACTATTTCACCAAATGCCAATCCAATTTGCACGGGAAATCCGGTCACGTTCACAGCAACACCGGTCAATGGCGGAACAACCCCGGGGTACCAGTGGAAAGTGAATGGCATCAATGTCGGCTACAACAATCCGGTTCTGACCTATTCACCTGTCAACGGGGATGTAGTAACCTGTTCACTGTTATCCTCCGAAGCATGCACGTCCGGGAATCCAGCGTTATCAAACCCGATCACCATGGTAGTGAATGCAAATCTGCCGGCCGGGATCACCATTGCGGCGTCAGCGAATCCATTCTGCCCTGGATCGGGGGTAAACTTTATTGCAACCGCCATAAATGGCGGTGCAATGCCAGTGTACCAATGGAAGGTGAATGGAATCAATGCGGGCACAAATTCATCCAGCTTTTCTTATGTTCCGGTCAATAATGACAGTGTGCGGTGTGTTATTAATTCGAACCTGAGCTGTGTTACCGGGAACCCGGCCAGTTCGGCCAAGATCATCATGATCGGGTCGCTGGCCCCGAATGTCGCCTTTTCGGCCTGTTTCGATACCGTTACCACCGTCAATGCAAAACCCTTTAAGCTCAAAGGTGGACTACCGCTGGGAGGAAGTTATTCAGGACCAGGGGTTAACTCATCCACAAGTATGTTTACCCCATCCGTAGCCGGGATCGGGGTAAAAACAATCAATTACTCCTATGTCAATGTGCATGACTGTGGCGCCAACAAATCAAAGTCGATCGTGGTGCAACCCTACCCTTCATTTACCTGTGGTAACAATTTAGTGGATGCCCGGGATAACAAGGTCTATCCTACTGTGCAGATCGGATCCCAATGCTGGATGAGCAAGAATTTAGATTTCGGAATTGCGATTGCAAATTCGATTCACCAGGCGGATAATTGTATCGCAGAAAAATACTGTTACAATGGGACTGTTGCTAATTGCTCCCAGTACGGTGGGCTGTACCAGTGGGATGAGTTGATGAAGTTTGATGATACCCCTGCTGGTCAAGGACTATGCCCTCCGGGGTGGCATGTGCCAACGGAAACCGATTGGACAACTTTGATGAACTATTACCTGGGTAATGGACGTGCCGGAAGACCCTTGCAAGATACTATTACCAATGGGTTCAAGGCTTTGAGAAGTGGCGTATTCTATTTGAACTCAAGCTGGAGCTTCCTGGATTTTGCGACAATACTGTGGTCTTCGACCTCCGCGGGACAGTCAAATGCGATATCGCATGGGATGAATTTGTACAATTTTTCGGTGTCGTTGTATCCGGCATCAAGGGCGAATGCGTTTCCTGTTAGGTGTTTAAGGGATTAGGTTGCACCTTAACTTTCAATTAAAATATTACCAGGGCGGTATGAAAAGAGATCCCCAATCGATTTTACCATTTTTTCTAATCTTTTTTCTTCTATTTCAGATAGTTGGCTTATGTCAGATAAACCAGGATTCGACCTTCCTGCAGATAAATTTCAACGCTGCATCAACCATCAGGCTGCATTATAAAAACATGAACGACACCATGTTGTTGACACCAGGATTCGGCAATTTTTTTCCGAATGATTATATCGAAGCTCCTCAAAAAAAACTTATTAGAACTGGAACTGTTTTCGTTAGCCTGAAAATTCAAATTCCTCAGAAGGTTGATCTTGATTTTTCTGATGTTCGTGTTGATTCGTTGAACCAGCTTTCCGGTGTTGATAATTCGAAGAAAGATTTCGAAATTACCTGTTTCCTGATTCCATTTGATACCCTGGACATTGATGTTGATTTTGCCGTGGGAGATCAGCAAAAACAATCAATTACCTTCAGCGGCAAATATGCCCGGATCTCTGAATACTACCTGGATAAAAAAAGGAATTTCAACGACCAAGACCTGATCCAGCAAAAAGGCAGGTTATCGAATTCGGCAACAAACCTGGATGCATTCAAAAACAGCATCGACAGCATCACCAGGGTCGAATTGAATTTTCTCAGTAACTATAGATTTAAAAACCTGCTCCCTACCTGGTTTGTAGATTATGAAACTTCAGATCTGACCTATTTCGCCTATGCATCGAAGCTTGGTGAACCCATGGTGATGGGATTGATGAATGGTACGGCCATGCGAGCGCCCGAAGGTTATTATTCATTCACCGGTAATTCACCCCTGCAAAATGAACAAGCGATCTTGTCGATCTATTACTTCCTGGGTCTGAGGGATTACTTCAATTTGATTTGGGAGCCGGCCAAGATGAAGGAGATCAAATCCAACAAGGAACGTCCCGATAGACTGGCGGATTTCGTCCACTATTCGACAAGCCAGTTCAGCCGGTATATTTCTGATGTGCTGCTTGCCCGGGAACTGGACATGCTTATTCAAGTGAAACGCATATCGGATGGTGAATACACACTCCTGACCAACGCGATAAAAGAGCCATCCTTAAAGCAATACTTTGAATTGCGGTATAAAAACATGATTGCGTTAAAACCCGGCGACCAGGCTCCCTATTTTTATTTAAAGAACGAAAAAAACAGGTGGCAATCATTAAAACAATTCAAGGACAGCGTTTTATATATCGGTTTCTGGTTTACAGGGTGCAAGCCCTGTATCAAAGAATTCCCCGAAGAAAACCGGCTGGTTGATGTTTTTAAAAATGAACCGGTGAAAATTATCAGCATTTGCCTTGATAGTAAGGAGGAGGACTGGAGAAACCTGATCACCCGATATCAACTTAAATCAGTCAATCTGTATGCTATCGGAAACTGGCAAAAAAGCCTCAAAGAAAACTATGATATTAGCGGGTTTCCGCATTACGTATTAATTGGAAGAGATGGAAACATTGTTGAGAATAAATGTGCCAGACCCAGTATGGGAGCGGAACATGCAATAAGGAAGTGCCTGAATAGTAAATGACAAGATTCAGATGAATCACCGGACGCCACAAGTGCGAAATGCCAGAAAAATGTCGGAGCTATAGCCGAATCGATCCTATTAGGGACGTTTATATAGAAACCGAATATTCCAGATCATACAAGATGAGGGTTTTAGATTGACAAAATACCTGATCGATTAGCGATTCCGTTCATAAGGTTATTCAGCTGAAAATGTTGCATTCACTAACCTGGCAAAAAATCATCAGGACATTCATTGATTCGATGATAATCATTTTGTTGAATGACCAGTACAAGCTGACGAACCTATTCACGAATGGTTGCCCAAAGGTTTAGTTGGCTAAACGGAATTTTCCTGGTGTTTTTCGTAAATAATCTCAGGGATAAAAACCTATCAGAATTCCATCTGGAGCTTGACCAGGTTTGCTACACCTATCTGGACTTCCACAGCCTGGAATGCAGTAAATGCCATTTCACATGGAATGAATGTGTATGATTTTTCGGTGTCGTACCCGTCAAACAGGTCAAATGCTTTTCCGGTGAGGTGTTTGCGGGATTGAACAGCCCTATCGCCATTTTTCCGGATAATATTCCAGATCAAGACAATCCTGTGTTTTGAAAGAGAACAGCACCCCAAAATCATTGTCAAACACCGGTCCCAGTGTTTCGAAATTCACCGAATTGACATTAAACCCGGGAATGGCTTTCACGGCTAGCAGTTCACATCGGAGATGGTCATAAAGCATTCGCGAAATGATATCGATTCCGATTTGTTTCATTTTTGAAATGAGCGCCATTTCCCCGGAGAAGTCATCAACCTGAACAAGGTGCCCAATGATCAGGAACCCGCCGAAGGTGACTTCCAGGATATCATCGTGATTTGGGGCTTCCACATTCCCTGAAAGACTGGTTAGAATCAGCGCAGGATATTTAATGGTCGATCTCAGCGCATCCAACGGTTCGTTGATGTCCATCATATAAAACCCGCTGATCTCTTTATGTTCGGTGGCCAGCCTACGGAAATATTCAATATAGCTGCTAATATCTGCCATTGCTTTCGATTTTGTCAAGGTATTCGTAGTATTCCCTTGCCTTCTTGTTTAGACCAATGAAGACATTGTACAGGTTGGAATTCATGACAGTTTCAAGACTCTTGTCATCTGTCTTGCCATCGGCAAGCGAGATGATGAGGGAGGCCCAGCCGTTATCCTGGCTGTCGGCTTCATCCTTTTGCCGGTAAACATAAGGGTAGAGGGAGGGCAATGAATTCAGGACACCATTAAAGAACAAGTAAACAGAATACTTTATACAGTTATCAACCTTTGCCAGATTTCCGGCTCGTTTTTTCAAAGCCCGGTTCATGAACTTCGACCGGGGATCCTGGTTGTCGGTGAAATGTTTCCGGATGGACCAAAAAAATTTCTGAGGCCGGTAAAGGATGGCAACGAGTTGATCAAGGGATTTTTCCTCACCTGTCTTTTGATACTCATCCAGGGCAGAACTGGCCAGTGTGAACTCTCCAAAGGTGCAATATACCATTGCATCGGCAGGACCATAGTATTTTTTCAGTCTGGCTCTTATTACCGGAAGCAAGTTCCTGGTTAGGGTGACCTCTTTAGTAAGGAAATCAAGGCTTTCACAAAGGGTGTAGGCATCGTCCGGAGCAATCCTTTTTAATGTCCTTCTCTTCACGGAAAGGAATTCAAAAAGGGCTTTCACCCTGAATTCTAACAGGGTAAGTTTTGAAGCGAACAACCTTGATACAAAAATAAGTTGCTCGCGGGTCAGCTCATTCCAGGTTGATGGTAGCGACCGCCGGATGTTGTCGATCTGAACCTGGTTCATAGGGAAAACTTCTTTTTCATGAATGCCCTGACCAACACAAAGCCAATCAGCACCAACAGGATCGACCAGGCTATCCCTCCCGACCAGATCAGGAAGTTTCGGAAGCCGGTCACCGTATAGACAGGTTTTTCGATGACTTTCAGCTGAATCTTTGACTCCCGGATGTGATTTTCTTTCCAGGCAAAGTAGATTGAACTACTGTCGATCTTTGCCCCGGTCGTCAAAACATTGTTTTTCAGGTCAATGAACGGAATTACCCTCTTCCCGGGCTTGATCTCTTCGATCTGCCGGATAACCACTTTCCCTTCCCGGCATTCAAGCAACGCCCGGATCAGGCCGCTGTCTGCCGGTAGTGGGATCAGGGAATCCTTAACCGTGGTAACGGTATCATGCTGAACAAATGTTTCAGTCCGTTCAGCCGGCGGATAGCGTTTCTGGCATCGTTGCTCAGAGATGCACCCGGTCAATGAAGCGACTAGGAGCAGAATCAGAAAACCCGGTTTTATCATGCGACAAATTTGAATTGGTTCAATCGGTTCATCCATCCGTCCAAAAATTTCTTTTGCTCCGGATGGTTTTTGACCAGGTCGAGGATGAACCGACCCCTAGCCTGGAATATGGCTGCATGAAGTCCTCGCTGGTTGGCGGAATTCAACGCATACAAGGTCTCCGGCCCGACGATACCATCTTCAGGAACTTTGAGCAATCGCTGGGGAATAACGATTCCCCATTTGCCGCTGCCCCATAGCCAGTCCACCAGGATTTCAGCAAGACTCTGGTTGTTGATCTGATCCGCCCGCCAGCGATTCCAGTAGTTTGTTTTCAGGACAGCGATTGCATCGGCTTTTGAAAGTATCCGGATGTCATCGGCGTCGATATCCCCGTCTCCGTCCTTATCATAGCCGACCTGCTTCCAGGTGGAAAGGGTAACTCCCATGTTCGTTGCGCCTCCCCGGTCCGTGGGATCATGGACAAACCCGCCTTCAAAGGCCAGGATTTTGGGGGCAAACAGTTCTACCTTTGCCATCTTACGGTCGGAATGTTGGGTCTTTAACAAAAATGAGAGCAAAGCAAACCGGCGCGAATACCACATATTCTGTCAGTGTAGCTTTGCCGATTCCTACCAGTGCCAGACCTGCCCCGAGCATCAGGATGCCGGTCAGGGTGGTCTTCCAGTTCTTGAAAATTCGTTCTTTCATATCCTGCTATTTTAAGAGTTGTCCTTCAACTTTGGATATTCTCTCGCCATGATCGCCAAGGGTCACCTTCATTTCCTCGATCCCGGTATCGTGCCGGCAAAGGTGTTCCCCAATCTCCTTGTGTTTTTCCGTGCAGTAGGTTTCCCGGCACTGCATCTGAATGATTAGCCTATCGACTGATTTTTTCAGGGAGGTCACCCCGCTGTAAAACTGGTAAAGGAAGAAGCCGATAAGCGGAATTGCGATGATCTTGATCACATCGAAAACATCCTGAAAAATAAGGTCCATTGATTTCATGCAAGGAAAAATGAGTTATCGGGTTTGTTTAAAAATTCAATTCGTTGTTCAGCCTTTGCTTTCCCGGCGTATCGGGATGAATTGAAATAATGCGGGTAAACCGTCTCGCTGGCCGTTTCATCAAGAAATTGCTGCAGGGCCTTCAGCTCGGCTTCACCGTCTCGCTGGTTGGCTTCTGCCATTGCAGAGATTTTTTCCCTGTTGGAAGCCTGTTTGGATGAGACATTTGCAAAAGTATTGCCGGCGGTATCAAAGATGCCCCAGTCCAGGACATCGATCGAGATTTCCAACAGGGCCCGGGCCATGGTCAGGTGGGCCAGCGCCGGTCGGATCAGCTCCATGAGCGCCTTCTGATCACTGTCTAGTTCAGAGTTTGACTTCAGGGCTGATTTCAGCTCGTCAAACAATTCCGGAGAAAGTGTAGGTTGTATATACTTTCTTTCCACAGAGCGGATGACAGGTTTGAGGCTTACGAAAACCCGTCTGCTCTCGCGTATATCCACCTCACTGTTGAACTCCATGGTACTGCGCAGGAACAGGTCTGCATCCTGGCAGATGTAGGCCGGATAATCTGGTCGGTGTTCATCAAGGAATTTAAGGACAAGATCCAAGGAAGTGTTGGCACGCCTGATCCAGTTCTCCTTGAGGTTTTGGACCCGGTACTGCGGCGCAGACTTGTGTGTCTGCGTCTCGATAACCTGGATGCCCTGTGATGAAACGCTTACCCCAAATTCATCTGCACCGAGCCACAGGGCATACAATGCCAACGGTTTTCTGACCATTTCCAGCAACTTTGCAAGGTTTTCTGTGGTTGTGCCATCCTCCGGGGGAACAGGATCAAGGGCCATTGCATCCTGCAATTGCTCATACAATCCGATGCCCAGCACCGGCTTGATGAAAGTCTCCTGAGCTTCCTCAATGTACGGGTACCAGTTCTCGATGGTATTGCTGACATTTATTGATGCAGCAGACAGAACTTGCGAAAGATTGTCAATCAGTCGTATCATGCGATGTTCTTGTCGATTCGTTTGTCAATTTTGGTTGGATGATCCTGCATGGTCTGGGAGGTATCCACGGCCACGTAATCGAAGTCTATATCGGGCGACCATTTATTGAAATCCCGGATGAAATAAAGGGGTTCAAGGCTTATCTGCCGGTAAATGCCCATCTCTGCATTGAGCTGCCAGAAAGCTTCACGCTTATCCGATCCGCTACCAGCCCCAAGGCTTCCCCCCGGGATTCCGGAACCTACCAGGCAGGGATCGACACCGATGGCAAAGAGTATCTCCGAATTTGCCGCCTGGGAATCGGGCAGATAGGCATCATCCTTGAGCTTGTTGTCGATCACGTTGATTTTCCAGCCGGAGAGATATTCGCTTTTGAACTTGCTGAAAAAATTGAAGGTAACGAAGGCCTTTCCGGAGTTTTCGACATCCGAAAGGAAGTCGTTCATATCGCTCAGGATGTTTGCCCGGGCAGCTTCGCGTTGCTCACGGGTGTAATCGGGCGACGGGTAGCGGTTCATGAAATAATCATCGGGTATCTCGATGTGATACTTGATGGTCATCTGGTTTTTCATGATCGCCTGTTTGAGCCTGGGCACCTTGTTGGCAATGTTCAGCCAGCCGCTTTCCCGGATGCCGTTCCAGACAGAGAGGTGGTAATAAGATTTATTGAAGGACCGGTAATACACCGGATATGCAAACTGAGGGTCTTTGTACCGGTTGCCATCGTATTTGGCCGGGTCGAACATCGGGAGCTTGACCAGCGTTCCATCCTGTTCGTTCGGTGAATATTCCCATTGTGCGGAATAATAGAGGAATGGAATCCTGGATGGATTTTCGGCATCCATTTTGGCATGACGGCAATAGGCCGGGTCTTTGACAAACACTTTGTTGATCCGGTCCTGCGATTTGTTCAGGATGAACTCGATCCAGCCGTTGGCAAAGACCTCGAGGCTGCCGATCAGGTCGATCCATTGAAAATTCAGCCGGTTCAGGCGCAGGAATTCCATCACATCGGGATCCGTAACCGGTTCCCGGATGGGTGCGCCCTGTTCATCCTTGCCCTTGTCACGGTAAGCCATGATCCCGCGGCCATAGTGTACCGTCTTTCGCTTTTCCAGGGCACGGATGGCAATTGAATTCTTTTCCAGGTCGGAAAGTATGTTCTGTGGAAAAAGGTTATCGTCGCCCCATGGCGACCATGGCCAGGAGCTGAAATCCCGGGGAACCACCACCTTTTCGGCAGCTGCATCAGCTGCTTTTTTGAAAGTGGTTGCCACGGCTTTGGCTCCGGGCAGGAAAGCGACTCCGCTTTCATATACGACCTTGTTTTCCATCAGTAACAGACTTTCTTGTTGTTGAATTCAATGATCAGCCGGATATGAAGCTTGCGTTTCTGGCCATTCGGCAGCCGGATGTTTCGGGTCGAATTCTCCCAGTGGTTGGGGTTCCTGGTGATTCTTTCCAGCGGCGGAGCATTTTTTCGCTGCGGATAAATCTCATGCCCGTTTTTGGTCCTCACCGGGCATTTGCTAGCATCCTTCAGTTCGATGATCTCACCGCCTTCCTTTTTGGTGCGGTCAGCCGTCACGAATTTTACCTGAAACCGGGCCGGCCGGCCATGCTGATCGACCGAATCCATGATCTCCAAAGCTTCCCAAAGACGAATGAAATTTGAATTCATGGGACAATACTACATTGGCCGGGAAAATTTTGAAAGGACACCATTTTAAAAGCCTGACGAACATGAAAAAAGGAGTTCCGCCCGTGGGCGGAACTCCCAAATAATTCAGAAGGTGATCTTCTGTTCAGTGTCGGCGATGCTTGCATCGAACGAGGCTTTGAGAAACTCGATGACTTTCTTGATGCCCGGGGTGAAACTGGTGGTGAAGACATTCCCGTCTGAATCGTTCAGCCGCATGGAGCAGTTGAAATCATTGGATGCCGTCTGGAACCGCTCCAGTTCGCTCCGTGTCTGGACCAGCTTTCCCCGTTTTTCAATGACCAGCTGGAGGTTCTCTACCTTGAGGATACGCTCCATCAATGTCATCTCTTTTTTAAGTTCCGGAGCCGGTGGTTCGGGTTCCTTTTTTTCGGCCACCGGTGCCGGAGCTGCGGTAATCTGTTTTGGTTCGTGGCTTCCGTTGCCGTTGCCGTTTCCGTTGCCACTGACTGATTTGGTTAATTCTGCTGTAACTTTTGACATGATGTTTGCCCCTGCCCTGAGGACTGTTTATGGCTTCTGGCACGCCGGTTAGTGAAAATTTATGCCATCACAACAACCGGAATGAAAATTCTGGAACAAAGGTTCAGGTCAGATTTACCTTCAAATCTGAATGAACCCGCAGGGCAATGCCTTTAGTGACACGATATTTTCATGAGGTTATCTTTGCCATAAATTTTGAGTAACAAGCGCTATGATGTCCGATGGGATGATTGCTTTGAGGCCTCT
>SESG01003639.1_pt1 | contig 33056 bp, 20 predicted proteins | sample 3171421 | NCBI WGS metagenome assembly SESG01 (sample SAMN10866946, study PRJNA518727) | freshwater metagenome | biome: subpolar coniferous forest; feature: holomictic lake; material: water; isolation source: holomictic Lake 227, 6 m and 8 m depth | place: Canada: near Kenora, Ontario | collected...
TTGGAAAGAAATTTGCGGTATTAGCACCTTCACTGAGAATATCATTTGGCCTGATTCCCAGAAACAGTTGCATCCGCAGCGCACCTGAATCCGGTATTGAAAAGTGAGGTTTCCTGGGTATTGGATCCTCTTCCTGAAGTTGTGAAACTGTTCTCTCCTTTTTCATCATAGAAGAAGGAACCACCCCGTATCACTTTGAGTTCCGGATTATCCTGAAAAGGTGAAAGATTTCCGGGATATGGCTTGTAAACATCAGCACACCAGTTCCACACGTTCCCACCCATATCTGTCAGTCCGCACGAAGTCTGACCGAAAAATCCTACCGGAGAAGTTAATACAAAGCCATCCTCTCCCTGTTTGGCATTCAGGTCATTCCCCTGCCAAACGTTCGCCATGTATTTTCCATCTGCAACAGGAGTGTCTCCCCAGCTAAAACGAAAGTGGGTTTTTCCTCCGCATTTTGCAGCATACTCCCATTCTGCTTCCGTGGGAAGCCGTTTGCCTTCCCACATGGCATAGGCTGAGGCATCGTACCAGCTTACCTGAGTTACCGGATGGTTATCCTCCGCTTTTGCGGCATTTTTTCCGAGCGGAAATTGCCAGTAAGCTCCTGGTTGCAGCGTCCATGCCGGTTTGGTGAAATCGAAGACCCCGGAATCACCAAATTTTTCAGCATCAGTCCGATACCCTGTGGCTTCGATAAATTTCCTGAAATCGGCCACGGTAACCGGAGATTTGTCGATTTTGAATGATTTTACGTCCACCTGATGGGCAGGTCGTTCAAGTTCAGGGCCGTTGGATGTTCCCATGGTAAAGGTACCTCCCTGAAAAAAAACCATTTCTCGTTGAGATAGGGGTTGAGCGGTCGGTCTTTTGTCAGCAGGAATACCTTTTTCGGCTGCAGTTTGTGTCTTGTTGCCGGGTTTGCCGGTACAGGCGATTAACAGAAAAAAGGATAAATAGGTCAGGCAACGGATAACCATTTTTGATTGTTTTAAGTAGCTAATTAATAAGAAGATATAAATTCAAGATTCTAATTCCCGTGTTTAGGGCAATCCGCTAAAAGTGTCGCGCAAAGTCCGCAAAGGAAAAAGAACACATGATCATAAGTTCATTACATAAAGGTAGTACAATAGGAATTCTTAAGTCGAAGGACCTGAAATCTTCACACAAGGCACGTGATGAGATGAGACTCTACCGCGAAGTTGGGAGAGGATTTTTCAGTGCGGAGTAATTTGAAATTGAAATGCTTCAGAAGGAATTCTGGACTGTGCCATCACCTTAAGCAATTCCGTAACCACTTCAGGATGCTGGTTCACCACATTATTTTCCTCGCCAAGGTCTGTACTTAAGTCGTACAATTCGGTGGTGATCCTGGCAGGAATAAGTACCTGGTACCTCACCAGTTTCCAGTTTCCCTTTCGCACGGCCTGCCTGCCATCCAACTCATGAAATTCCCAGTAAAGCGATTCATGGGTTTTCTGACCTGCTTGTCCCAACAGGGCAGGAAGGAATGAAATTCCGTCGGTATTTCCGGGAGATTTTGCTCCAGCTATTTCGGCAAGGGTAGGCATTACATCCCAAAATGCCGAAATATGGTCGGAGGTCGATCCTTTTTTGATTTTTTCAGGCCACCAGACAATCATCGGTTCCCGGATTCCGCCTTCGTAAAGATCTCTTTTGTATCCCTTTAACGGACCATTGCTGTCGAAGTAGTCGGGATCAGCCCCTCCTTCCTTGTGAGGACCGTTGTCGGAAGAGAACACCACCATGGTATTCTTGTCGAGGCCCAGCTCTTTTAATTTGGAAAAAATTTCTCCAACCTTTTCATCAAGCAGGGTAACCATGGCGGCAAATGCCGCGTGTGTTTCCGGTTGGGTGCCATAGGGTCCCTTTCTGAAATTCTTGCCACCAAAGTCTGTTCCTGCGAATTTATTTTCCGGTAAGAATTTCCCGCGGAATTTTTCGAGGTATTCCTTTGGTACCTTCAGTTCTGCATGGGGAATGGTTGTCGGATAATAGAGAAAGAACGGCTTATCCTTGTTTTTCTCCATGAATTGAAGCGCCCTCCGGTGGATCAGTTCAGGAGCATATTGTTCGGATTTATCTCCGCTGTTCCCCTCGAGAATTTCAATTTTCTGGTTGTCCCAGAGATGATCAGGGTAGTAATTATGGGCCATACGCTGACAATTGAATCCGTAAAATTCATCGAAGCCCTGTTTGTTCGGATCACCTTCCGATCCGGGAAATCCCAGTCCCCACTTCCCGAATGCTCCTGTAACATAACCGGCTTCTTTCAGCAGTTTTGGGATAGTGAGCGTATTGGCAGGCAGCGGCCATTGTCCTTCTTCTGTAACCTCAAGGTTTCCGCGTACCGGAGTGTGACCCGAAGTCAGACCCGTCATCAACGATGAACGCGACGGGGCGCAAACGGTACATCCGGCATAATGCTGTGTGAAGCGCATGCCATCACGGGCCATCCTGTCGATGTTGGGTGTTTGAAAATGTTTTTGTCCGTAGCAGCTCAGGTCGCCGTAACCCAGGTCGTCGGCCAGGATATAGATGATATTGGGTTTTTGCGTTGGAGGTGATTGGCTGTGACAGGAAGGCAATATTCCAAATGAGCATAAGCTCAGTGCGGAGAATAGATTGGCTTTGTTCATGGTTTAGTTATTCAAAAGAGTTCCCAACGTTATTTGATCATCGAAATTGACTTAAAAACAGCTTTGGCTGCCTCCTTCGGATTGTGCGAGGTCACAGCCAGACCAAGATAAATCTTTTTGGAAAGGGCGAGGGTAAAATTGGTATATACCTTCCAGGTTTTTCCATCCGCGCTGCAGTATCCCGAAAATTCATCTCCCGAGCGTTTCAACCGAATCCAGGCATTCGGATAGTTTACAGGAAACTCGGGCGCTCCAACAGAACTGCCGGGATAAATGGCTTTCATTTCACCAGCCTTGATTGCCCGATACTGAAATTCAAAACCGCCATTGTTTTTGTTTCGTGGTTTGTTGTCGGGAAAAACCTGAAAAAAGATGTGACGGCTGTTGTCTGTGAGTTCTTCACGCGCCATCAATCCTGCCTTGGTATACATGTGAGGGGAAGTAAGACTTTCGATGCGGGCAACGAGGTCGAAATCGCCGGATTGTTCGAACCAGGAAAAATGAAACTGGTCTTTGACTCCCCATACATCAGCTCCCCCGGCAATGATTTGAATACCATTTTCTTGTATGGCAGATGAACCCGGAACCAAAGGGTTTCCAATATCCGTCTGTTTAAATTTTTTCAGCGTTACGGCTTTTTCTTTGGCGGTCAGCACTCCTGTTGAGAAGAGGAGAATCAATGAGACCATCCCGATTTTTTTTAACATAGGAAGATGAGATTAATTTTGAATAAAAATATTTAAATTTCCGGTATCTTTCCTGTACAAATCCTGAATCCGGACAATATGTTCCACACCTTCATTGCACTGGCTTATTTACTTCCAAATATCTATATTTTCCTTCGTCTGGGGAAACTGTTTATCAGCAGGGAAAACCGGTTTTATTATGCGATCGTTTATTTGATGATCGCATTAATCTTCCCGGTTGTCAGTCTCAACTCCAACCACAACTGGGGTTATATTGGGGTTGCCGCAAATTACCTTTTGCCCTATTTTCTTTACTTATTCATGTCCTTGCTATTGTTCGATGCATTGCTCCTTGTTAATCGATTCACTGCTTTTGTACCTTTCGAAAGGATCAAAAATGCCGGATTTAAAAGGGCCTGCCTTTTAGCCGTTTTGCTTTTGCCGGTCCTTATTGTGACGGGCGGAATAATCAACTTCCATACGATCCGAACTTCCGAATACCACATTGATGTGCCTCGTAAAGCATCCAAACTTGACCATTTAAAAATCGCGTTTGTTGCTGATTTTCATCTGAAAAGGAGTGTTGATATTCAATATGTTGAAAGATTTACCAGACAAATAGAGATGATCCAGCCGGATCTGATGATTTTTGGCGGAGATATTGTAGAAGGTGGCCGGGAGGATGCAAGCATGCTCAGGTTTGAAGAGATCCTCAGAACCATCCATGCAAAGTATGGTGTTTATGCGGTTTTTGGAAATCACGAATTTTATGGGAGACAGGACAAAGGACAATTTTTTGACAGGGCCGGGATGCAGGTACTTTGTGATTCAAACCTCGTGTTCAGCAGATCATTTAATCTTCTTGGGAGATTCGACAGCCATTTCGCCCAACGGAAAAGCATTGGTGAACTGATGAAGTCCGTCAACGATTCACTGCCGGTGATTCTGGTTGACCATCGGCCAACAGAAATGGAAGAGGTTAGCAAAACTCCCGTGGATATTCAGTTGTCGGGTCATACCCACAACGGTCAACTATTTCCTGTAAATCTGATTTTGAAGGGTATGTACCACCTGACCTGGGGTTACGAGAAAATCGGGAACACCAATTTTTTCGTGACTAGCGGAATTCGTCTTTGGGGTCCTCCTGTTCGCACAACCGGGAAGTCTGAGATTATGGTCATTGAGGTGAACTTTAAATAAGACCTATAAGCGGTCGTTCTTGACGAGGCGAGGCGATCCGGGAGAGTTTGAAAAACGAAGATGTGAAAATGAGAAGGGATTTGTACGACTGCGGGCTTCAGCCACATAGTGGCGAAATACTGGTAGCCTGTTTGCTGGGATCGGACGGACAGTAGGAATAGAGAAGGACTCTCAGGGGAATTGAAATTAATTGAATGTTAAATATTAATAATCAATATCATGAATAAATTGCTGAAACGGACACTTTGGGGAATTGGAATTCTCCTTGGCCTGGTAGTTATTGCCGCTTCGGTATTTGCCATCAACTTCCTGTTGTTGACCCGAAAAATGACGCCGGCAGAAACCGGTGCTATCAATGATTCAGTCTTTGTCGTAAAGGACAGGTTCGTCAACGCCTATATTTTTAAGGGAAAACAGAGCTATCTGATGGTGGATGCAGGATTCGGGGCTGAAAATTTTCACTCAGAACTCAAAAAAATTGGGATAGATCCTGAAAAGATTACCTCCATTCTTCTCACTCACACGGACGGTGATCATATTGGGTCTATTGGCCTTTTTACGAATCCGGGGATCTACATGCACAAGGATGAGGAGCAGATGATCAATGGTCAAACCGCTAAAATGGGCCCTTTTAAGACGAAATGGAAATATGGTCCTTATCAGCTTTTCAACAGCACCGATACGCTCACCATTGATGGATTAACAATCAGGATCATCCATACCCCGGGCCACACGCCGGGTTCTGTGTGTTTTGTCATCAATAATGAGTATCTGCTTACAGGAGACAATCTTGTTGTTGTCGATGGCAAGGCAGCGCACTTTATTGAAAATTTCAATATGAATACAACACAACAGATAGAGTCAATCAAGACGATTCCAGATCTTAAGTCATTCAAATATATTCTGATGGCGCACCACGGGATAATTAAAAACACGGTTCAGTAACGGTTTTTTGTTAAAAAATGGCTCAAGCCAATTCCGCCCTCCATTTTTATTCAAAAATGGAGGGCGGAATTTTTAGTGTTACAAAGATATTTCTGAGATGTTAAAAAATGATTAAGAATCATAGCAACTGTTAACCTTTCTTTTTATATTAAGTATAATTACACAGTTTTTTGCATGATTGTAGGGCATTATTTCTGGATTCAATGGTTTTTTGCATGATATTTTTCCTATACAAACTGCGATTTTTTGCTGACATGTAATAAATATTTTCACCCCGGGTTTTCAAATTATTTAGAAACAATTAATAATAACAACAAAGAAGTATGGAAAAATTAAAAAGAGTGATGTTAGTGGTTGTGCTTATATTATTTTCAATAATGGCAAAATCACAGGAAACTACCTCTGAAATTTCAGGTACAATTTCAGAAAAAAATTCTCCGATCCCCAATGTGATCGTAACTGCGGTACACGTTCCGACAGGTACCAAGTATATGACAACGACACGTTCAGATGGTCGTTACAATTTGCCCAACGTTAAAATTGGCGGACCCTATACAATCACAACATCTTTTGTTGGGTACAAACCGGAAACAAGAGGTGACATATTTTTGAATTTGGGTCAGGTATACAAGGAGGATTTTTCACTCACTGATGCTGCTACCCTATTGGGAGAAATTGTAATTAAGTCTACCAATGACAAGAACTTCAATAGTTCAAGAATGGGTTCACAGGAGTTGATTACCAGAACCCAGGTTGATCGTTTACCAACTATTAACCGTTCAATTCAGGATTTTGTAAAATTAGAGCCAACCTCCAATGGTTTGAATATTGGAGGCAGAAGCAACCAATACAATAACATGACAGTTGACGGTGCCAACTTTAATAATTCCTTTGGTTTATCTTCTATTTTGGGTGGGCAAACAGCAGCGCAACCAATTTCATTGGATGCAATCGAAGAAATCCAGGTTAACGTATCACCGTACGATGTAAAGCAAGGTGGATTTGCCGGAGCAGGTATCAATACAGTTACTAAAAGTGGTACAAATACCTTCAAGGGAAGTATTTATCAATACTCAAGGAATGAAAATTATTTGGGTTATAATGTTGGACCAACAACCGTTGTAAAGACCCCATTTGATTATTCTATCAGAGGATTTAGTTTAGGCGGACCAATTATTGAAAACAAATTATTCTTCTTTGTAAGTGCCGAACGTGTGAGACAAGACGCACCTGCGACTTCCATGCAGGCTTCTGACGCATCTCACGCTGCAGGTGGAAACTATTCACAAGCAAATGCTGATACTTTAACTGCTTTGTCCAATTTCTTACAATCAAAATTTGGATATGACCCGGGTGCATTTCAGGGTTACACATTCAAAACTTATTCTGATAAGATTACAGCCAAGCTGGATTGGAATATCAATGCTAAAAACACTTTTACATTAAAGTACAATTACCTGAAATCTTTTGCCGACCAATTTGCATCTACTTCAAGACCAGGTAGTGGACAAGTAACAGGCGGACAGCCGGGTACCTTTTCAATGCCTTTCTTCGGAAGCGGTTATGTAATTAATAACAACTTTAACATTTTGATCGCTGAGTTGAATACCCGTTTTAGCAATAAGATGTCAAACAAATTACAAATTGGGTTTACGGCATTAAAAGACTTCCGTTCTCCCCATTCTAGCAGTGAAACATTACCATTGGTTGATATTTTGAACAATGGCAACATTTATACCACTTTTGGTTATGAAATGTACACCTACAACAACAAATTGAATACCACAGTTTATCAATTGAATGACATTTTCACCTATTATAAGGGTGCACATGAAATAACCATTGGTACTCAAAACTCACTGAAGAAATATCAAAATGCTTTTGCGCCTGGATATCAAGGTGTTTACCAGTTCAACAGTTTGACTGATTTCTATAATTCAGCTAAAAACGGACTTTCAAATGCTAAATCCTATTACCTGCAATATTCTGCATTACCTGGCGGAGAATTCCCATGGGCTTATGCCGGTTCAACAGAGCTATCACAGTTCGTTCAGGATAAATGGAAGGTGACTAATAACTTTACATTGACCTATGGTTTGCGAATTGATGAAACATTCTACAAACAAGCGATGACGGATAATCCTTACTTTGATGCATTAAAATTCAAAGATGGCTTAACCTATAATATTGGTGATGCTCCAATGAACAATGTGATTATTTCACCAAGATTAGGTTTCAACTGGAATCCTAAAGGCGACAAATCATTACAGGTCAGAGGTGGTACAGGTATTTTTGCAGGACCTCCTCCATTCGTTTGGATTTCCAACCAGGCTTCCAACAACGGTATCCAATTTGGTTCATTCACAGTTGCCAACAAAGCATTTAATGTTGATCCAAATGCTTTCAGACCAACAGCAGGTGCACCAAACACATCTTACAGCACTGCTTTAGTTTCCAATAATTTCAAATATCCTACCGCATGGAAATCATCATTGGCGGTTGATAAGAAATTAAACGGTGGATGGCTCGTTGGTGCTGAATACACTTACACCAAGGATATCAATGCAGTTTATTATTCCAATGTAAACTTGAACGAATCAAATGGGTATACTTTAGCAGGTGTTGATGCCAGAACCCGTTTCTTAACTTCAGTGGCAAATACCAACAAATACTACTATGGTACTACATTGGCAAATCCAAATATTGGTAATGCAATTTTAATGAGCAATACCAATCAGGGTTATGTTTACACTTTAACCTTCAAAGTTCAAAGAACCACTGAAAATATATCCTACGGCATAGCATATACCCATTCAGTATCCAAGAATACTGCAGAAGGCGGTTCAACAGCTTCTTCATTATGGAGTGCAGCTGCCGTTTCCAACCAGGATCCCAATGCTGCTAATTTGGGTTATTCATCCTATTTTCTTCCAAATAGGGTTATTGCCAACTTTGCCTATAAGTTGAATGAAGGGAAAAACCTTTCAACCACATTCGGAGCGATCTATGAATTGGCAAACAATGGTGTAAGTTCTTATGTTGTCAATGGTGACTTGAACGGTGATGGCAACAGTGGCAATGACCTGATGTTTATTCCAAATACTGCAGCTGATATCAATCTGGTAAAAGTTGGCTCAGGCGGTTTAGGAACAGGCACAACAGGCGTTTCTGATACCAGAACAGCAACACAAATCTGGTCTCAGGTAGATGCATTTATTTCCAATTCAACTTACCTGAACACACACAGAGGCGAATACGCCAAGAGAAATGCAGCCGTGTCTCCTTATTTTAGTAAACTGGATTTAAACATTACTCAGGATCTGAAACTAAAAGTTGGCAGAGATGCGCACACAGTTAAGTTCTCATTGGACTTGATTAATGCCGGAAACTTTATCAACAGAGATTGGGGCGTAGTTAAAATACCTACCCTTACCAACTTCCTGAAATATGAAGGATTGGCTGCTGATGGAAAGCCTTCCTACTCATTCCCTTTCCAAACAGGCACAACACCATTTACGCAACCTTACCAAAACTCAACCGGTCTTGGTTCAAGATGGCAGATGATGTTTGGTATCAAATACCTGTTTAATTAATCGTTTGAAATATAAAAAAGGCCCTGATGTAATCATCCGGGCCTTTTTTTTCAATTTATTCCAGGCCACTTCCAATTGATCAGATCATTGCTCCAGGCAATTCCGACAGAAGCATTTTTATCAAAATCTCCCTGAGTTTCAGTGAGAGGACCCGAACCGTGAAAAAACATCAGGTACTTTGCTTCAGGATTTTCTGAAAGCTTAATCACCGCACCTGCAGAAATCCGGCCTTTGGCCCAAGGCCATCCGGCCTGACCCAACGTGATGAGGTTGCCCCAGTCTTTCCATGTTTGCAGATCTTTGGATTTTTTGATTCCAATTCCGTTGGAAGGGGAATGGAATAGGAGATATTCTTCGTGATCGGTCAGGACGCAAACATTCTCCCCCGAATCGGTATGTCCGGAGTAGGTCCATTCTTTAAAATCATGGGTGAACGACCTGCTTACACCGTTCTGCTTGTATAAGCACCAGTATTTGCCCGGCTCATCCTTGTCTTCAACCAGATAGGGGTCGATCATTCTGCCCATATCGGCGACTGCCACCTCAGGCCCCTTCACTTTCAGAAGTTCCGGTTCGCTCCAGTTTTCAAGGTCCTTGCTTCGCAGGATAAACAACCTAGCCGACTGGTTTCCATATCCGGGCATTTGCCTGACCGTATAGCCCGGTCGGGGATAGGTTTGAATACATAGCAACCATTCATCCTGAAATCGGATGACATTTCCCGGACTCGAAAAATTGAGGTTTTGATCTTTGGCTGTCAGCTTTCTGAGAGGTGTCCAGTGGATCAGATCTGCACTTTGCGTTGCCTCGACGTACATATAAATGAGCCCGTCAGGTTCAATTTCCACTTTGGTGAGGAACAGATAAAAGATTCCATGATAGCACAAAACGGCAGGATCACGATATGCCGCATGGTCATTCCCCAGAAAGAGAATTGGAGATGGCAATTCGTCCAAACTTATTTTCTGAGCTTTTGTTCCATTGAAAAGAAGAAGGACCGTAAGAGCGACCAGAATTTGTTTCTTCATCTGCTTTCGAAAAGATTGTTCTTATTGCTTTGAATTTTTGAAATTTTCATTGTATTCTCCTTTTTTACTGAACCCCGGAAATGCCTTCATGGCCCCGAATCTAGGGTAGCTTTCAAAAATATCACCATTGCCGGTTACCCGTGGATCCTTTTGCTCCTTGAGAAGCTGCAGCAACTGATCCTTCATGGCTTTCCTGACAACCTCGTAACGGCTGTCTGCAGCCAGGTTGGTGGTACAGCCTGCATCTTTCTGAATGTCGAACAGCTGCTCTTCAGCGCGTTTCTCAAATCCTTCGGCAAAAAGGGCAGGCCATTTATCCCGGTTGTTGATCATCAGCTGTTTGGTTGGTGAGTCGTCGATGTCAAAGTATCCCTTGTCCTGACCGGGCGCTCTTTTGGAAGCGCCTCCCTCATCGGGATCGCCGGCCGGCCAACGGTCGGATTTCATGTTCAGCACATAAAGATAGTGGGTGTTCCGGATGGCTCTTGCCGGATAACCCAGGTTGTCGGGTCGCGCGTGAGTGTGCCGCTCCCTTCCTGTCAGGATGTAGGAGTCACCAGTACCGGGGTCTCTCTGCAAGAGCAGATTTCCAAGGCTTGTGCCTGTCATCTCAGGTTTTTCCTTTACCTCACCCAGTTCCAGAAAGGTGGGTGCCAGGTCAATCAGGCTGACCAGCTTATCGCTTTTCTGACCTGGCCGGATGGCAGCCGGCCAGCTGATGGCCAATGGCACGTGCGAGCCGAACTCAAAAAGGTTGGCTTTGGCCGAGGGGAAGGACATGCCGTTGTCGGCAGTAACAACCACGAGGGTATTGTCCAACTCCCCTTTTTCTTTCAAAAAGGCCAGGATTTTGGCTAACTGCTGGTCGAAATATTCAATTTCGAGGGCATAGTCATTGATGTCGTTTCGGGAGACAGCATCATCCGGAAGGAACGAAGGCAAATAGGCATCCTGTGGTTTCTTGCCTGCCCTGAGTCCCGAGTTTTGCTCGTACACCCGGTGGGGTTCGTGCGATCCGTACCAGAAGAAGAAGGGCTGGCCGGGTGCTTTCTTCTCGTAAAAGGCCACAAAATTGGCGAAGTAATCGATGCTGCTGATGCCGGTGGTCGGGGAGTTTTCCACCAGTTTTTCACTGTATTCGGGACCGGCGGGGTTACGGCTTCTCCCGGCATCCTTCCAGTTTCCTGGATCCCAGCCTTTGCCGGTGTATCCGACTCCGTAACCCGCCTGCTCCAGCAGATCGGTAAAGACCGTAAATTTCTTGGGGAAATAGCTGCCGTGGGTACCCGCTTCCTCCAGTTGCCAGATGTTTTTTCCCGTCAGAATCGCTGCGCGGGAGGGGCTGCATTGCGGAGCAGCCACAAAAGCGCTTGAAAAGAGAATGCCTGATTTGGCTACCTGGTCGAAGGCAGGCGTGCTGATTCCCTTGGTTCCGTAAGCAGAGGCATAGGGATAGGACTGGTCGTCGGCCAGGGCAAAGAGGATGTTTGGTTTCCTGACCGGCTTCTTGGCGAAACTGTTGGTCTGAACGGCTCCCAGCAAAATCAGGGGCGTCAGTGCGAGAACGAGCGATCTGTTATTCTTCATTGCTGTTGTTTTTTTTGAGTGGCTTGGCCAGCGTTATGTTGTCAGGAATCTCCCTGGTGACTTCGGGCAATTGGTCGTTTGCCTCCGAAAAGGCTCGTTTGCCTTTGATCATCTCTGCCAGCTTGGAGCTTCCTTCTGTTTTTCCTTGGTATTTTTTCCCTTTTAGCAACAATGCCGGTGCTGAGGAGGTGAAGAAGACCTGCTGATCCTGCCGGGAAGCCTCCAGAAGCGGAGATTTAGCTGTGTCGAGTTCTGCTTTGATGGTCCACTCTCCGACACGGTATTCATTTTTGATGTCGATGACATCCTCTGCTTTTCCCGGTAGGAGACCATTTTTAGTCATCCGGAAGATGGAGAGAAAACGAACGGATTTGGATTTTTCGGCCGTTGAGGCGGTCACGTGCCACTGGTCATTTTCGTAGTGGACCAGGTTGCCTTCGTCATCCCTTTTCTGCGTCCAGTTGGTCAGCGGAGGAGTGAAGATGTTGGTCATCGACCATTTCACCGGTTGGGAGGTGTAGAAATTGGTCATGGAATTTACCATGCCATTGGAACAGGAGAACGCATTCCGTGTGCTGTCAATGTCGATGTGTTGCGGACTGTGGATCAGCCACGACCAGCTTACATCCTTTTGGGCTTCGAGTTCGTCGTACACGACCAGGATATCCGGTTTGAGCAGGAGCAGGTGGCGGCGGAATTTTTTCAACCCGGCGTCCTGGTTCTGGGTTGCGCTTTTGTAGGCCGACGTGGCATCCCCCACTGCATAAGAGAGTGCATTTCCTTCGAGGAACCTGGCGATGTATCCGTACGATTCCACGTCAAAAGGTTGTCCCTGGTTGTCGATCAAGATACCATTCTGGCCCCTGGTGTGTTTGTACCAGAGCAGACGGTGCGGATCATCCATGGCCACCTTGTATCCTGAGCGGAAGAAGAGCCGTTTGCCGCCTGCCACGATGTTGAAGGTGTTCTGATCGGCCAGCATGTGGCCGTAGGACCCGAAGGGGCTGGAGCGCATCGAGACAAAAAGGTCGTTGGGAACGTTGGTCAGGTCGGTGTGCAACTCGACCAATCCATTCCCGGGGAAGATTTTGCTTTGGGACCAATGCTCGGGGCTTTCAGCTCCTGGCGCCTTCATTCCGCGGAGGTATCTAAGTCTGAACCACTGCAGCATTTCGGAATTTGCCACGGTTATTTTCTCTTTTTCTGCAATCTGCCGTGCATACCAGGCGGCCATCCCGTTTCCGGAAAGTTTGCCCAATGCATCCGACCAGGCCAGGAACTCCTCGCCTGGAGAGAAGAGCAGTTCGGAGTTGTCGCCGAAGCCGTCGCCGGAAGAGCCGGGGGGCAATGCGTAGACCAGCCAGGATGGGTTGAGTTGATACCACGGGTGCTGGCGGATGAAATCGAATCCAGTGTAGTTTTTGATGATCATTGGGATGTTCAGCAAGGTCTCCATGTTCAGCCTGAAGTAGGAGAGTCCGATGACCCAGTCGCCATCGTCGGCTCCCAGAATGGGGGCACGGCACATCCAGAGTTCGTAGGCATAGCTGATCCAGTCGGCGGCTTCCGGCGTTTCGCCGTAAACGGCAATGGAAGATTCCAGGAAATAGTTGAGGATGTGCTGCCAGACGTGGCTGGAGAGAATTTTCGGATCGGTGTAGTTGATCCAGCTCTTGTAGATTCGCTCTGCCCTGGCTTTGATGGCGCCTACCAGTTTTGTTTTTTGACCGGCACTCAACTGTCCGTTGAAAGTGTCGAAGACATTGGCCATGGCGAGCATGCACCTGGCATCACCGAAATCACTCAAAAGGGTTACCCCTTTCGGGTCCCAGGCGGCAGCCTCCATCCCCCATCCGATGGCCTGGCTTGCATATTTTTCATCGCCGGTGATGAGATAGGCTTTGCAGTCGGTGTCGATGGTGCTGTAGACTTTGTTGCTAAAAGTCTGGCTTGCGAGTTGGGCCAGCTTCTTGTTCTGGTCGGGGGTTTCCCCCTCGATGGTTCGTTGCGCCTGACTCTCTTTCGGCAGAGGCAGCGGCAGGTTTTTGTCGGCTTCGGCCAAGATACTTTTTGCCTCTGTCGTACCCGGTGCCTCCTTCCTGAATTTGTTCAGGGAAGCTGCATCCAGCAATACGCGGGGATGTGAGCCGGGAATGGCAGCCAATAGTTTTTCGGCAGCAGGGGCATTGAAGTCAATGGCTTTTGCAGGAACGACAAAGTTGTTTAACTCAGACCAACTGTCGCTGCGGTTGCGGAATTGCCAGTACCACTTGCCGGGGGCAAGTTTCCGGTGCGGATGCCAGATGGCCCATTTGATCCCTTGCTGTCCGAGCGTTTCCCTCGACTGAAAGGTAGAGTCTGTCGACAATCTGACTTCATAGGAGGCATTTTTCCCTTTGACGGCAGGCCACAACAAGGGAGTCGGATTGAATTTCACCGTCATGCCCAGGGCAGGAGTTGACCACTCCCTGAAATTCGGATGCATCACCGGGTATAAATTTGTGGACAACTTCTCCTGCTGACCGAAGACTCCGTTGAGGGAGAAAGTCACGAGGGTGAAGAATAAACATAAGAGGCTTGCCCGATTGGACGATATCCCGGCAGGAACCTTCATGATATGGTAATTATATTGTTTGAAAGACTATTCATCATCGTTGTTCTTTTTCTTTTTGGTCATCGGGAGATCCGTCCGCAACACCTCTGAGTTGACTTCCTTCAGGTATTTGTCTAATTTATCTCCCATCAGTATAACCTTTTCAGGCATTTTAGCGGCCAGATCGGTGAGCTCACCCGGGTCGTTACCCAGGTCGTACAGTTCAATCTTCTTGGTTTTGAGAAACCGGATCATCTTGAAGTCTCCATCCTGGATGGAAGAGTGGGGATAGGCATCCGTGTACCGGTGAAAAAACATTTCGCTGTGGGCACGTTGCACTTTCCCGTTGGAGGGGTCTTTCAGCAGGGGACGCAAACTGCCGCCATCCAGGTATCCCGGCAGGGGTTTCCTGTCGCCTGCGAGGTCTGCAAGCGTGGGCATGAGGTCATAGCCAGTGACCGGCACGTGGCAGTACTGACCCGGTTTGATGCCCGGGCCGCTGATAATGAAGGGTACCCGGATTCCACCTTCGTAGAGGGTCCACTTTCCGCCCCTGAGCGGGTAGTTGATCATCGGTTTGCTGAATGCAGAGGGATGATCCAGCCGGTTTTTGACAGGTGGCAGAAACTCCACGGCGCCATTGTCGGCCATGAAAATGATGTAGGTGTTGTCGCCGATACCCAATTTTTCAACGAGGTCCAGCACCTTTCCGATGCCGGCATCCAGGTCGTAGAGCATTCCGGCCCAACCGGGATTGTCGTGAATCCTGCCTTTCGTTTTCTGATCAAATTTGGCGAAGGTTTTCTCTTTCGACTGGATGTCAACGTGGGTGGCATAGTGAGAGAGCTGCAGGTAGAAAGGATTTCCCGCATCCACCTGACGGCTGACAAAACTGATGGCCCGCTTGGTGATCGTCTCGATACGCTTGGGGTCGTTGTTGATGTAGTGCGTTGTGAATTTGGTGTTATTATCGGACATCACATCGCCGTTAATGTTCCCGGTATCTCCGTCGCTTTCGTCGTAACCGAGGTCTTCGGGGAAGATGTCGGCCCGAAGGTCCCACTTGCCGTAGTGGGCGGTTTTGTATTTGGCATCGATGGATTTCAGCAACCGCGGGATGGTGAGCCACTTTTTCGTCTTTGGATTGTAGTTTTCGGGAAAGGTGACATCGCCCAGTCGCAGGGGTGTCTGCCCGAACTGGATACTCCGGCGCGAAGGTGTGCAAATGGAGGCAGGAGCAAAACCGTTGGAGAAGCGGATTCCCTGGTTTCCGAGCCTGTCGATGTTGGGTGTTTCGTAATAATCGCTTTTGGATTCGGGCACGCGGTTGTCGATGGGTGAGGAGGAGGAGGTCCAGCCCAGGTCATCCGCCAGGATGAAGATGAAGTTGGGACGCGGATTTTTGGCCATCAGCGGGGAGATGGCCAGGGAAAGCAATGGAACGAGGGCTGTTTTTATATTCATCGCTGTTGCTGATTGGAATTGTTTGGTAATTTCGCCTGTGCGCCCATTTTCAGGATCAATATTCCTCCCTTTACTAGTTCATTGTGACTGATAGCAGACTCAGAGACCGGTTTGCCGTTCAATTCGGCAGAAAGGACGTACTTGTTTTTGTCGCTGTTGCCGATAGCTTGAATGGTCAGCGACTTACCGGGATAATATTTTGGGTTGAGTTCAATCTTAATCTGATCGAAGAGCGGACTTCCGATCTGGTAAACCGGATTGGCCTCGGTGCCGCCATTCATCTGGAATAATCCGATTTTGTACAGAGCTGCCAGTGTTCCCATCAGTCCCTGGTCTTCGTCGCCGTTGTATCCTGTTGCCGGCGAAAATCCGCTGAATGCCGCATTGACCACCTCGCGTGACCAGTATTGCGTCAGATCCGGCCTCCCGAGCAGATTGAAAACAAAAGCGGTCTGAATGGAAGGTTCGTTGCCGTAATTGATCGGGATCTTGCTGTTTCTTTCCTGAAGTTCCTTGTCGTGGGATTTCCCGGAGGTAAATCCCAGCTCTTTGGCTACATCAAAACACTGTTCAAGTTTTTTGATGGCTACCTCGTTGCCACCCATTAGTTTCGCCAGTCCCGGCAGGTCATGAGGCACGAACCAGGTCGACTGAACTGAATTTGCTTCAATGAAACCGTTGTTTACCTGATAAGGATCAAAAGGGGTCTTCCATTTCCCATCCAGGTTTTTTGGACGAATCCATCCGGATTCCGGATCGTACAGGTTTTTATAGTTTTGGGAACGTTGCATAAAATAGTTGTAATCATCCGAATGTCCGAGTGCTTTGGCCATTTGTGCCAGCGTCCAGTCCTGGTAAGCATATTCGAGTGTCATCCCGGCGCCATCCTGGTGGAATCCGTCATTTTTATCCGGAATCGGATAGGGAACATATCCCTTCGCAATGTAATATTTCAGTCCGCCGCCTACAGCCGTTTTGAACTCATATCCGGCCCTTTCCATGATTCCGCCGGGCATGTGGTTTTTCTTCAGGGCCTGGTAAATCTCCTCGCCATTTTCCTTCACAATGCCTTTTTGCCATGCGCTTACGATGAAGGGGGTTGTGGAAGCTCCGGTCATGACGAAGGTGTAATTGCCACCGGCCGGACCACGCGGAATCATACCACCATCGTGGTAATATTGCATCATGGAATGTACAAATTCCTCGGCAATTTCAGGATAAACCAGATCCCACAAGGTGTTCAGTGTCCATTGGGCACCCCAGAAAGCATCGAAATTGTACTGGTTGAAGAGCGGTTTTCCGGTTTTGTCGCAAGGAATCTGCCTGACCCGAAATTGATTTCCCGTATTGTCGGGATAGGCGCCGTTCGCATCACTGATGGTTCTTCGGCCCAGAATTGAATGGTAAAGGTCGGTGTAGAAGCGTTGTTGTTGTACCTTGGTTCCTCCTTCGATCAGTATCCGTGATAACATCCGGTTCCATTCTTCCTGCGATTCTTTGACCACCCTGTCAAAATCCCAGTGAGGCAACTCGGCCAGGAGGTTGAGTCCCGCATTTACTTCAGAAGTATAGGACAGTGCTGCTTTCATCAGCAATTCCTTATTTTCAGGCAAATTGAAATAAATCAGATAGTTCCCTGATTTTGAGTCTTTTTCGATGGACTTGATATCTGCGTTGAAGTCGATCTGAAAGAAGATATTGAAATCTTTCACCCTGCGTCGTGTGGCCGCATTGACGGCTCTGCCTTTCAGGCTCCTCGGTCCGGCTTTTTCCAGCGTGCCGTCCTTGTTGATACAGGGTCCAATTTCACCGTTGAGGTAGATCAAAACGGCCGGAGTAGTCTTGGCAGGAAATTTGTAGCGATGAAACCCGACCCTCGAAGTTGAAGTTAACTCAGCTTTGATCGCATAACGATCGAGCAGGACAGCGTGGTATCCGGGTTGGACTGTCTCGTTGGCATGAGAATAGGTGGAAGAAAAATCGGTAAAAATGGATTCCTTGCCGGCAGACGGATTGGTAACCGGCATGACCAGTAATCCGGAAATCTGCCATTCGTGCAGATGGCTGAAACCCCTTATTGTGTCTACATCATAATGGTATCCGCTGCCCCAGTCGCCGTTGATGCGGGTATCCGGACTCAGATTGACCATCCCGAAAGGGCGGCTTGCTGAGGAGAAGAAAATCCAACGGGAGTTCTCGCTATCCAGCAGGGGATAGACCAGATCTACCGGACGAAGATTTTTTTGGGCAGCGCTTGTGAAAGCTGTTATTACCCACAAAAGTGTTCCGAGGAACCAAATTATCTTTTTCATCGTTTTTAGAAGTCTAATTTTTATTGATATGAACATTTAAATATTGTAGATTCTGATTCCTGTGTTTCGGGAATTCTGCAGGTAGTGTCGAGCAATGTCCCAAAGATCACAAAGAAAAAGAAAGGTCTTGTCTTTGCAATACTTGTGATTGCTTGAATCAGTTACGGCTTCGCCCGGTTTCCTGGTATTTCTTAAGTATACCGCTCAATTCTTTTACCTTACCAGGAAACTGCGACCATAGATTTTTGGTTTCGGCTATATCTTCCCGGAGATTGTACAACTGACCGGCATCTTCCCCGGGTTTAGGCTGCACGAGTTCGGGCTTGGAAAAACCGCCTGACCCCAATCCAAGGATCAGTTTCCACTCACCCTTGCGAACGACAAAGTAACCTCTCGATGAGTGCTGGATCAATGCCTCGGGTCCTGCATATTCCTTGTTTCTCCCTGTCAGCAGGGGCAGGATACTGAAACTGTCCTCACCTTCATTGACGGCCAGTTTCTTGTCTACAATTTCTGAGCAGGTGGCCAGTAATCCGGTTAAATTGATTGCCTCATCGCAGACACTTCCTGCCTTGATTTTCTGTGGCCACCTGACGATCAACGGGATCCTGTGTCCTCCCTCATAAGCATCGGCCTTCATGCCCCGGTAGATGTATGCCGAATGATGATTGAACCTTTCAATAAATTCAGTATGCCAGAACGGACCATTGTCGCTGGTAAAGAATACGATGGTATTATCGGCTTGTCCGGTTTCCTTTAATGCCTGCAAAACCTTTCCCACTTCGGCATCCACCATGTTCACGAAATCACCGTATTCGCCAGCCTGAGAACTCCCCCGGAATTCTTTTGAAGGAAGCCATGGTGTGTGGGGAGATGGAAACGGAAGGTAGAGGAAAAATGGTTTTTTGGAGGAAGATTGTTTTTTCACAAAAGCAATGGCTTTCTCTGTAAAGGTTGGAGTGACGTTTTGGAAGTCAAACCCCTTGGCCATCAAACCCGGACGCCAGAAGGCGCCTGATGTGCCGTTGGCCGGATTGTTTCCGGGAGTCTGGTCAGTCATCGGAGAAGACAGCCTGTCATTTTCCAGAAAACAATAGGGTGGCATATCGAGGGAGGCAGGAAGGATCCAGGAATAATCGAAACCGTGTTTCAATGGACCATCCGTGGGCGGAGCAGAGAAATCAAGACTGGCCGGATCAATGGTTTCTATGATGGCTGAATTCTCGTCAACAGGCTGCTTCAATTCATCGTTTCTGGTTCCGGCTACGGGTGCCCAGCCGAGTCCAAGATGCCATTTCCCGACAACACCGGTCGTATAGCCACTGCTTTTCAGGAAGGAGGCAACAGTTGTCCTGTTGCTTGCGATCAACGGCCTGCTGTATCCGTTCAGTACGCCCGATTTCATGGGAGTCCTCCAGCTGTAACGCCCGGTGAGGATGCCATAACGGGATGGAGTACAAACTGCAGAGGTCGAATGGGCATCTGTGAAACGAATGCCCTGCGACGCCAGACGGTCGAGGTTGGGTGTGCTTGTTTTCGCCTGGGGATTGTAGGCGGTCACATCTCCGTATCCAAGATCGTCGGTGAGGATGTATATGATGTTTGGAAGTTTGTTCTCCTGTTTGGACGGCTTCCCGGGTTTGTCCTGACCAAAGGCCATGAAAGGAGCCGAAAGGAGCAGCAGTAAATATGGATTTGGATTTTTCAAGGTAGAAAATTTTAAATGTTTCAAGTTGGAATATGCTTTTCCTGTAAAGTTAAGTTAAAAGAACATTTAAATGTCGTAGATGCTGATTCCCATGTTTTGAGGATTCTGCAAGTTGTGTCGCGCAAAGCCCGCAAAGAAAAAAATACGACATTACTATTTGTGTATTACTTAATTCAGTGTGTTCATTAGAATTCGATTTGTTCCGGTTGGATCGGCAATGGTGATCCGGTAGTTGCCGTTTTGTTTTTCTACAAAGATATCTGCAGGATGTTCGAGTTTCAAAATGGTGTCGCCATTCTTCTTCAGTTCCATGAATCCTGCTCCTGCCAATTTTTCCAAGCCTTTTTCCTGCACAACGGAAATCGCTGAAAATCCCGTGTATTCGACAGAAAAAAGATCCTTGTCGATTTTGATTTCAGAGGTCACGGAACGGTTTTTCCTGAGTGATCGGATGTTCGTGAAAACAAAGGACCCATCCTCATTTTTGCATCCACCGGCGATGGCATTCTTTTTGATACCCAGGTTGGAAATCTTCCGCACCGAAAATTTTGTCTCTGTTGAACCGGCGTAAATTTTTTCCATCCTTCCGGTGATGTCATTCCCTTCAAAATCGCGGTCGGCGGTACCTTCCATCATTAGCTTTCCGCCATTTCCAACGTATTCTTCCAGGAATCTGAGCGTTGATTCTTTGGCATATTGCGGGTAGAGGAAGAGTACCGCATCATATTTGTGGCCACTCAGGACTGGTTGATGGTCACCGTTCAGTTTCAATTTCCCGCTTGCAATGAGATCTGTCGGGACCAGGGCATTCAGATAACCTGCTTTCCATAGCTTTTTTGCTTTTTCTTCAATGTGGAGCCGATCGTTGATATCGTACCTTCCTCTATCAGATTTTTCCGGATACCAGTTCTGGAGCGCTTCGTTCCCGAAAATCACCAATAGCTTGATCTCCGGCAGGGAAGGGTTGAACCTGTTCATCAGCCGGGCGCAGTTTTCGACGGGATTGATGGCTGCAACCGCCTCAGGGAGCTCGAGACCCATTCCCCATTGACGGTCGTTAAAGGCATGGTAAAAGGTTCGGATTCCATAACGAAGATCTGTCAGGGTCTTCCTGGTAAAACGTTTGATGTTGGCATCATAGTACATGTTGTACATCGCTTTGGCCGGGTACGACATGGCAATTCCCATCTGGGTGGGCGTCGGTGTTTTCTCATCTGTGAAACCGAATTCACGCGGGATCGACCACCATTTCACTCCGGTCGCCCAAATTTCATCGTTGATCAGCGAATTGTGAAATGTGTTGTGGGCGGCAATGAAGCAATTATTGCCGTATACTTTTTTGCCCGTTTGGTACATGGCTTCTTCGACATGCATCGGACCTTCCCTCATCAGATTCATGTAGGTATTAATGGCCTTCACCCTGATTTCAGGTTTCCCGGCAGGAGCATAACGCATGCTGAACAAGGTTTGCACTGCCGGCTCACCACTCCTTTTTTCAAGCTCTTTCGCCATTGGAAGAGAATAACTTCGTAGCCTGAAACTACCCGTTTTAAACATCATCTGCCAGGGAGGCATGATTTGTGCGTTTCCGTATTCATCCAGCATAACGCCATCAAAAGGGATGTCTGCGTAAAGACGGATGAACCGCTTCACTCCTTCTGCAGCCTCGGCGCTATGATTGCTGATCCTGTTGAAATAAAACTCTGCCATGACATAGGCCGTATAACCACTCAATTCCTTTCCGGCATTCATCGTAACCAGAACTGTTTGATCTTTCACGGTAAAAGAGAAATCTGTAATTGTCCTGCATGATGCCGGATCAAAAAATCCGGTTCCGGTTTTTTTAAAGGCATAGATTTTAAAGATCTCTTTTTTGAAGGAATTTCGCGAACGAACCTTATTTGCATTCAACGAACAGGAACCTTTTCCCGACTTGTCAAGGGTTGTTTCAGCTTCTGCAATAAAACGCTCGGAATTTTCTTCCGGAACCTGGTTGTCACCTGAAACATGTGCGCGGTAACCCACTTTCATGTTCTTTTCATGTGCCCGCGAAACGATTTGCTCAAGGATTGGATGCATTTTTTCCACATCACCCAAACTTGGCCCATTTCGGGCATCCAGAAAGATCAGATCGAAAGGATTTGTTTTGGCCATATTGTCCAGAAAGTCGAGATATTTTCCGTTCTCCAGTATTTCGGGAGTTAAAAACCAATAGGCGATCTGGGGATAGTTTGAGTTTTCGAATTTTGGAATGTATTCAATCCTTGTATTTGGTTGTGAGAATACCAAGACAGGAGGTGAAGCAAACAGGAATATCATTGAAAGAAGTAGAAATTTTCTCATTGTAAATTATTCAATATCAGTTAATTGTTAATTTATTTTGTCTTGACATAAAATAGATATTTATATCATCTTGCTGTATCTGTTTAAAAACGACAAATCCCTTCTTTTGATATATTTCCACATTGTGTGGATTTGCAGTTTCAAGGAATAGGGGAATTGATTTTTGGGTCATCTTTTCAATCATGGGATTGATTAATTCGCTGAACAATCCTTTTCCTTGCGCTTCGGGTAAAACACCAACCAAATAAAGATGATAATATTTCTCCACTTTTGGGTATTGGCTATGTGTAAACTGATCTTTCCTGACCACACTTAAAGTCCCTTTTATTCCTGTTTTCAGGAGAAAAGAGAGATTCCTCCAAATATACCTGAAAGAAAAGCCTTCTTTCTTTTCTGAATTCCAAAGGGCTGTCGCTTTCAGATCTTCGGTCAGGTAAATCTCTCCATGGCCAAATGTTTCATCCACCACATATTCAAGGATCACATCCAACTTGTTTTTGCGGTTGCAGTCCTGCGCCAGCCATCGTAAATAGGGATCATCCCTGAAAGATTCCTTCAGAATTTTCAGGATAACCGGCCGATCTTTATAGTTTGCCCTTCGTATCATTTTTATTCTATTTGAGATCTCCGCCAATCAGCGGCCATTGATCGAAATCACGATCAAGCAGCTGTCCATCTGCAGAAATCATGATCCATTTGTTTTTCGGAGCATCAATGTCATAGGTAATCTTGCTTCCTCCCGGAAATTGAAAGGTTGATTTCAGGAGGCCGGCATCCGGATTACATTGAAGCAAATCATCCGCCAGATCGCCTGGCTTTATATGGCGAAAAACCGAAATGATTCCCAGATTTTCACCGGAATGAATGGCGATGTGAATGCTGTCACTTACCTGATATACTTTCCAAAGGTTATTTTGCGCCACAGGCTTGAATCTTTCAGGTACGACAACCGGACCGCCGGAACATGCGAAATTCTTATAAACTCCGGTATTGTTCCATTTCATGAAATCTTTTCCCATTCCATTGATATGAATCAAATCCGCAAGGTCACTTGCATCATTATTGAAGAAAAGACAGATCGGACGTGCAATAATGCTTGATTTTTGTCCCCTGTTGACCCCACCTGAACTGATCAGATAGCCCGGTCCGGCAGAATAAATTTCGGGGGAAGCTTGGCTGCCATGCCCCATTTTGACAAAATAGCCCGGAGACTTGTTGAACATCAGGTTGACCACCTCGTCTGCGGGGCGGTATGGCATGCATGCGGCAATGAGTGCGTGGCTCTCTCCTGTGTTGTTACGATCGTGGAATCTCTTATCAGGATGAAAACTGAGCCATGTTTTCATCATAACCGACTGATAGTCTCTCGACAATGAGCTATTTTTTGCCCGTTCGTATCTTCTGCGAAACGGGGGATAATATTGATACCGGTAACTTCCGATGGCATAGCTGAAACAGAGGTAATCCAATACGTTGCGTGCAGCAATCCTTACTTTCTCTGAACCAAAGGCATCCAGATTAAGCAAAGCAGCAAGCGTATATCCGAGGTAAGGAACAGAATTGAATTCGTACAAACCTATTTCTGAAAGTTCCCTTAGTTTGTCCAGAATGCCTGCTTCCATTCCATTCAGTTCGTTGTTGTACCGGACTTCCATATTTCCGTGCAACATTCTGTAGCGGTTTTTCAGGTATTTTGAACCTTGCGCCATCAGGATATGGTTTTCGGAATCCTTGATGCGTCCGAGTGTACCGGGCACGGCATCCGAAAATCCTTCACCTTCATCATTGAGCAACACTTCGATCAGATGTGTCCTGGTTTCAGTATAGAGTATTTCGGGTTTCGCATCAAACAGAAAAAGGATCGTAGTTAATGCGGACAATGAAAAATCGTAGCCGCCCCTGGGATTGAACATCCATTTGGATCCTGATTTCCCCCATGGTTTCAGACTCAATATTTGCTTATTGACTTCCGGGATATTCCGGTTGGCCAGCATGTGCGCAAGCAGTGTCCTCGGAAGGTCCATTTTATCCTCAAAGCTCCAGTTGCTGAAAGGCTCCGTTCCTTTGGACTGAAATAAGCTATCTGCATAAGATGAACTGCTGTTCCACGCAATGGTTCTTTGAACAGGTACACTGATCGTGCTGGCAGGCAGAATATCTTTTTCCCCCCTGGCCTCTCCAAGAAGATAGGTATCCAGCTGACTGTTGCTCAATACCAGCAGAAGAAGCGCCACGGGGATCAGGATTTTTATCACTTTTTTAGTTCTCATGGATTTTTTCATCATTGATTATGCCATTGATCAAAGGCCATTGGTCGAAATCCCTGTCAACCGGTTGGCCATCTACGGCTGTGATCACCCATTTGTCTTCTGGAGCAAGTACTTCAAATTCAATTCTGAGACCTGCCGGGAACTGGAAGGATGATCTTAGTTTACCCTGTTCAGGATTGGCTTCTGTCAGTTTTCTGACAAGCTCCGCCGGATTCTGATTCCGGAAAAGGGCCAGAATGCCAAAATCATTGGTAGAATGGACGGCGATCAGGAGACTGTCTCCGGTGGTGTAAATTTTCCAGTTTTCGTTTCCGGCGATAGCCTGAAATCCTTCCGGAACGAATACCGGGCCCGCGGCGCAGGCGAAATTTTTGTATACGCCTGTGTTGTTCCATAACCTGAAATCAGTTCCCGGACCTGACAGGTGGAAGGTGGCAGAAAGGTTTTCAGCCTGATCGTCCAAAAAAAGACTGATGGGCCGGGCCACGATAATGGAGCGCTCTCCGCGGTTGACTCCGCCGGCTGAGAGCATGAATTTCTTGCCGGCCGAGTAGATCTCGGGCGAAGATTTTGGTCCGTGTCCCAGTTGGACAAAGTACCCATCCCCTTTGTCAAAGATCGTTTCAATCACTTTGTCGGCAGGGCGGTAGGGCATAATGGAGCCCATCAGTGCATGAACCTCCCCGCTGCTGATATTTTTGTTGTAATCCGAAACCGGGGAGAAACTCAGCCAGGATTTCATGAATATGGATTGATAATCCGTCGTGATTTCAGTGATCCCGGCCTTTTCGTAACGCCTGCGCATCGGCGGATAATGTTTCAGCTGGTAACTCCCCAGGGCATAGGTCCAGTTCATGTAATCCAGTACATCCCGCGCTTTTGCACGTAATTTATCTGAGCCAAAAGCTTCGAGGTTCAGCAGAGCCGTGATGGTATATCCGATGTAGGGCAACGAATTGAATTCGTACAAACCATTGGTCCGCATCTCATCCATGAAAGCGATGAGTTTCTCCTCCATCCCATTCCGCAGATTGTCGTATCTGGGATCTTTTTCGCCGTGGTTCATCAGCCACCTGTTTTTGAGGTAGCGGGAGCCTTCCGTCATCAATACATGGTTTTCGGTTTCACCCACCAGTCCCAGCGTCCGCGGCGCAGTTGTCCTAAATTTGTTGCCTTCTTCCGTCAAAAGCACATTCAGCAAATATTTTTTCGTATCCGGATAGATCAGGGAAGGCTGATCACCGAAAAGATAAAGGATGGAAGTATAAATGGTAATTGAAAAATCGTAATCACCCTTTTTGTTCAGTACCCAGGAAGATCCGGATATACCCCATGCCGTTAATCTCAGGATGGTTTTGTTCACTTTGGGAATATCCTGTTTCATCCAAAGTTTGGCAAGCAGGATCCTTGGCGCGTTTCCTTTCCCATCGAGCGATTTGTCCGAAATGGATCTGCCTGCCCATTGATTACAAATACTGTCGGCAAAGGACGATTGTGTTTTCCAGGGCAACGTCCTGGTAACAGGTATTTCAATGTTTCCGGGGGCGAGTTTCGCTTTCCTGCTGATAGATTGGCCAAAAAGTCTGGATGCCATTTGTTCGTTGTTGAACAATAGCACCAGCAAAAGGACGCTACCGGCAATTAAACTCCACTTGGTTCTTTTTCTCATTTCGAGATCTGGTTTTATTTATTTCTTTGACTTTCGAGGCTCCACACTTTTAAATTTCGGTACCTGAAATGGGTCCATTTCATCTGTCTGAAACCGATTTTTCCGTCTTGCAGTACCGGTCCATATTTCTTTCCGTCATCTGTCCAGTCGATGATTTTGCGTTCGTCGACAAACATCACGATCCGGGCATCGTCTTTCACCAGCTTCAGGTGATGAACGGCAGTAGATTTTACCGGAATACCGGGCTCCTTCTGCTGTACCATGTTAAAACCGCTGTTTTTCCGCAAATGGGATATCTCCCTGCCGGGATCGTCTCTTCCATTGGCATAGTAGGAGATGTGGTAGCAGTTCAGAAATTTACTTTTGGTGTAATTGTCGAAGGTGCCGTCGCGCTTCGGGAAGGTGGGATCGAAAATGGATTCGCCTTTGTTCCCCTTGGCAGAGAAGAAGATGATGCACAATCCGGCATCGGTATCCAGGTCCTGCGCCTCCCATTCTGCAACAAAACTCGCCGGGAAATCTTTGGGGCACCAGAAAACGTGGTGGTATTTCTTGTCAGGAGAAAACATCTCCATCCAGCTGTCCTTGAATTCAACTGTGCCGGGGCCCTCCATGATCCAATCTGCACAATCTGCTTTTTTGGCCATCGGATTGTCATAAATCAGCCGGCCTTTTTTGAAAATTGTATCCTGTGCATTCACAACCAGGATTCCGGAGAACAATGTCACCAGGAGTATAATGAGATTAAGATTTTTGAAAAATTTCATTGCGGGACTCTTTTTTGATTAATTGTTGATCTTTCCCCCCAGCTGTTCATCTGCTCCGGACGAACCGGCAGGGCAGAAATAACCAATGATTGAGGTTGCTTACCGGAGTAAAGGACCACCTCTTCCCCCTTCTTCAGGTTGAGTTCGACCAATTCACCATGCTGAACCATTTGGACGGAACTGGAGCCAATTTGTTTGATCTCGCCCTGTAAATCCGTTCTGACCCGGCAAGGTTCTCCGGCGAGGCTTTTAATCCTGATAAATTCAGTCTTTCCTCCTTTCCGCACGGCACTTACCAGGAAGGCTCCTTCGGCCAGCAGGTTGTGAAACGAAGCATCCTTCCAGGTCGCCGGCATGGCAGGGAATACGCGGATCGTTCCACCCCAGTCTTGCATCAGCATGTCGAGCATGCTTCTGGAAGCAGAAATGGGGGATTCAAATGTCGGGTTTTCCCGTTCACTGTAAAGGGTATTGGCGGTGAGGGTTGGAATTCGCTCAGGCTGAGGCGGTGTGCCAAATCGCGGAAGCTGCTCCAGCGATCTGTTCAGCCATTTCAGGGCATTGTCGCCATCTCCGAGGGCAGCCCAGAGTGAAGAGGCCCCCGAGAATTTATAGATGCAATTGTCCCCATCCAGATCGGTATAATGCTGAACGGATTTTTTCATCAGGGGTATCCGTTGTGGCGCATTGTCGACGTTCATATCGAAGAGAGGGAATAGGGTGAAGAGGTGGCTGTAATGGCGGTGTGGTTTGGCAAAAGGCACATTTTTTCCGACCATGATACCGGTGGAGTCGATGTTGTAATCCTGCATGCCGGACAGTGTCTCTTTCCAACGCGGCAGCAGGGGATCGTCAATTTTGAGTCGTTCAGCGGTGCCAATCAGGGTCTTGAATCCCCATCTGGCCAAGGCAATATTCAGGCTGGTTTCTTTTGCATTTCCGTATTCGTCGGAGTAGGTATAGGGGATGTGGTACAAACCATCCGCCCCTTTGTGGAGAATGTGAAGGTAAACATTGAAAGCGCGTCGCATGAGCGGATAGACAGAATCCTTTAGTTGCTGATCATCCATAGCCCGCCGGTTGTGCAGGTAATACATCTGCATCAGCCAGGGAAGAACGATCAGGTTCAGTTCCTTTTCGTTGTTGGGATCATCAGACAAAAACAGGGGTGCGTTCAAATCGTCAAATTGCACAGGGTTTCTGATCCCTGAGCAGTCATTCCGGAAGGCTTCGGGCATGTTTTCAATCATCTGGTCCTTGTGCCTTTCCAGCAAATTGAAGAGGTCTGCCTCCATCTCCGTGTGGTTAGTGATTCCCAAAGTGTAGTAAGTGAGCTGTACGTTGAGGTTCATCCAGAGCAGGGGCCATGAGGTGGGTTTGAACCAGGGACCAAGCAGGTCAATGACCGGTTTCCCCGGATGGGTGGCGCTTGCCAGTTTGTACAATTGAATCCAGTAAAAGCTTTCCAGCCGTGCATCCGGAAAGGTGGCGAAACTGGCAGGATAGAATTTGTGCCACCAGTCGCGGTGGGATTTTTCCATGACTGCCAGATCCTTCTTTTGTGCGGCTTTGATGGTCGCCACTGCATCCTCTGCCGAACCTGAAGCCGGCTTGCGGTATTTTCCCCAACGGTTGGCCACTGTAACCAGGACGGTGCGTGACCCATCCGGATTTTTGGTGTTGCTCCAGGCAGTAGCGTAATCATCGCCCATTAGCAGTTGCTGGGTGGCCACTTCAACACCATCCATTTTTTCGACGAAAGGGAAAGGATTTTGCTTGTATTCCACATTTTTTTCAAGTCCCATGGCTCTTTTGGCGATGTACCTGGCACTCTGTGCCAACTGGGGACGAAGCGAAAATTGTGCATCTTTCTCTTTTCCTGTTCCTTTCATGGTCACCACAATGAGTTCCTCCCCGGAAGGAACGAAACAGCGAAAGGTAATGGTTCCGGCTTTCGTGGTAACTATTCCCCTGATTTCGGCATTCCAGAGATCAGTTCGCATAGACACCTTCGTCATTTCGCCTGCGGGCGTCAGCAGAAGCTGTCCAATCGGAAGCCTGCTGGTCTCATAGGCACTCGCCGTGGGTGTACGGTGATCGTAGACATCCGTCCTGCCAATTTCAAAACGGAGTGTATTGGGCTCATAGTCATCCTGGAAAAGAATCGTTCCCAACAGACCATTGCCCACGAAGGCCCCTGCGAAATAATCCTCAGGAAGGCGGTCCCAGACCAGGTCGTGCCTAGCCATGAATTTGGGCCAGTTCACATCCGTAGTGACCAGCGATTTTTCGATGCCGTTCTGACCTGAAACCAGCGATGAGAACAACACGAACAATATTGATATCGCTTTAATCCACTTGATCATTTACTGAAATCGTATTATTTGTTTAACCACTGGGAGTAAAAAATTAATTAATGGGAGTCACCTCCGATTTAATTGATCAATTTGTATTTTTCCAGAATCGGTTTCCCTATTTCAACCCCATTTACATTGAAAAGAAAATTATCTGGCAATGGCGTTGGGTTGTAATAATCCAGCCGTTTTTTGTTGTTCAGATCGGCTTTTACGCCAAGTTTACCGGAAGGTGTTTTTACTGTGATTTCGATGGTGTCACCCTTCTCGTCGACCGAAACCGGAGCTTTTAATACCGCATGCCTGAATTTCTGAAAGTCGGCATCACTTTTAATTCCTTCCTGCACTTTCCACCACATTGCAATACCTGCTTTCCCGTTATCAGAATGTGTGAGGGTCAGGCGAAGCGCTTTATCTTGGATCAGTTGAAAAGACTCTCGTTTGGATTCGTACTGAAAACCGTCGTTGAACAGGGTAGCCCTGACCCCTTTTCCTGCGTCATCCCAGAGCACACGGAATGCGATGGCCACATCCTCAAAACGGGCAAAAAGGGTGTTGGTATCATCCAGAGATGCTTTGCCACCGATTTCAGGTCGGTTAATTTTTTGGTTGCCCATCCAAATTTCATCAAAGGCATCCGGCAGGATGACAGTAGAGTTGAGGTAGCTGTTGATACAATTGTGATCTTTTTGTCCGGCTACCAGCATCACAAATTCTCCCTTGTTTTGGGCCGACTGCATGAAAGGCATCAGGTGCCGCGTTTTACCCCATCCCCCGTTGGAAGGATAATTGGCAGGCATCAGGTGTTTCAATTTTTCACCCTTTCCTTCATAACTCCAGGTACCGTAATGATCGTCCCTGCCTTCCATGGCGAAAGCAATATTGAGCATTTCAGGAATTTTGGGACTACTCAGATAAATAGCAAAAGGCTTGTCGTCGGGGCTGTAGGCCTGGTTGGAAGAGGCAATGGAATATTTTTCTCCGACAAAATCACAGGCATAGGTATTGGCCAGGCTGTCCCATCGCTGAACGATGAACCTGTTTTTTTCGCTCATCAGCGTTTTTTGTTGTTGGGTCAGTCCAAGCTCTTTGAGCGCTGTGAAACAAATCTGGTGAAACAGGTGATCGTTGTTGTTGGTTCGCCCCAACAATGGATTCATGTATTTTTCTTCCAGCAGATCACGGCCAAATACCCGGTTGTAGTCGCGACTGTGGGCCCCACCCAAAAAGCCACCCTGTTTGTTGTAATGGGAACACAAGTCGTTCAGGAAAAACCGGAGCGCATCATCCGCCTTCGTCCTGATATCCGGATCTGTCGCAAATTGATGGATCAGAAGAAGTGACTCGAGGTCTACACCGCAATAGGTCGGACTGTCGTACTCCCGGTTTCCGTAACGGGCGATATGATTGAGCCAGATGTCGAAATATTTTCTTCCTTCTTCCGTAATCGCAGGTGATTGATAGACTTGTCCCATGGCTACCAGATTCCAGATTCTCATCAAATAGATGTTCGTATAGCTTATCCTTACCTCCTGCTTCAACATTCCGTTATGGGCAAGTTCAAATATCTGATCCAGTGTTTTCCTTGCCTCTGCAGATAACCGGTCGTCGAAAAGGAGCTTGATCAGGATGCCGTATTGCACGCAAAACTGTACATTGTTGCCATCCCCCATGTCGCCTCCGGTTTCAGTCCAGCCCCAGTAAATATTTCCGTAAGATTTTGCATTCTGATCTGTTATCACCCTGGATTGCAGTAGTTTCAAAGTCCATTCGATCTGGGGAGCAGTCAGATAGCGGGTATCCAGCGCGTCGAGCAGGAACATAAATCCGTCACGGACCCCCAATTGCGGAGGGGATTGCTGAAGGGCTTTCCATTCACGTTCGATGTTGGCCATTCGTGTGGCAGGATTGGGCATTCCAGGTATCTGATAAATGGGTTTGGTCTGCGCATGCACCGGGAAAACCCCAAAAATAGTCAGGAGAGCAAGAAGGATAGGTATCTTCATTTGGAAGGAATTATTTCGATGAGTGAACTCTCTTTTTTCCATCCGGGAGGAATCCTGAATGTGATTTTCATGATAGCCGGATATTCTTCCGAGATGGCACATTCGTGATACATTGCGGTAGGATCAGTGATTTTTTGAAAGCTCATTTTGAGTGTGGAATGTATGGCAAGCTTCATTCCCGGGAATGTCCATAAACCCGCAGAGAAATTACTTTCCGAAATATCCTTGGCAAAGACAATGATGCTGAAATCGTTACTTTTCCCGTCGGCAAGGAAAATGTTCATGGAGGAATTGGTTACCCGGATGTTCGTTTTTCCCTCACCGGGAACCAGCAGCCATTCTGTCTCTCCATCCGGATTGTTCCAGTGGATGGTACCTGTTTTGATTTGATCCCAGACCCGTCGGTTACCCCACAAGCCACCCATCATCCAGTCTTCAAGCACCATGGCTGTAATGTGTTTAAGGGTGTCCCCGGCAATTTTACTGCTCACCTGCCTGTCGATCACCTGCCTTGATGTGAACCCTTTCAGCTCTGACAATACTGTTTTTGGAATGGTGAGACCGAGGTGTAATATTGGAGACAAATTGCTCATTTCATCCTGTTTTGCTCCTTTTGCAATGGGAAGTGGGGCCTTTTTCCCATCATCGAGCGCGACTGCAATCCAGATGCCGGTGATGGAACAGTATTTCTTCATATCCATTCCATATCCCCTGAAATAGGGACCCACCAAATTTCGGAGCCTGGGATGATAGTTGGAAGCGATTTCGTTCCATAAGGCAGTTTCAAGCTCCAGACCCATTTTCTTCAATGGATCTGATGCCAGCTCCCGCCACATCGCAAGTGCGATGAGTGTTACGCCATAATAGGTTGGAGAATTGTATTCGCTGAATGTCTGATATTTTTGCCATAGTTGATAAACCGCACGGGCTTTCTTCAGTCCGCCTGCTTTCAGTTCCTCCAGTTGAAATTCAGTTCCGGTGAAGTCCATCAGGAAAGCACTCATGATTGAAATGTTGGTATAGTCAGGTGCAACATCCCTTTTAAGGGCTCCTTTTGCTGCCCGGATCAGGCCGCTCCTGATGTCAGCCAACAGATCAGCAGGCAGTATATGCTTGTATTCCTGGTAAATGATGATCAGATCGCAACCGATAAATTCCCGCCAGTTTTGGTCGAGCCGGTCGTTCTGAACATTCGTTTTCCACATTCCATAATTTTTGCTTTTTTCGTCCGTATGCTGATTCTTCAGAATCCATTTCAGAATTTCGATGGCATTTTCCCTGTCCCCGGGGTTGTTCCTGAACAAAAGCGCTTGCGCCAAACGCGTCTCATATCTTAAACTTGACTGGCCAGTTAAAATTTGACTGACAGTTTTCCCTACCGGGAATGCGTCTGCCATAAATCCTTCAAAGAGTGAAAGCTCATAGCCGGTTAAACTGTGATAGGTGAATTTTTTGGATACTACATCCAAGCTCGCATCAGGCATTGAAACTGCCCTGAAGTTGAAAAGCAGGGTGCAAACCAATAAGAATGACCCAATGATCAGTTTTTTTTCCATTTCCGTATCTCTAATTATTCAATTGTAAATTCAAATTCACAGGGGGCATAATTGGTGAAATAGAGGCAATCTGCCTGCAATTTCGGTAGAGCGCCTCTCAGCTGCGTCCATTTGTGGGTGCAGACTCCCGGACCGATCCTGATCACATCGCTGCCTTTCTGGTAGGTGGCATATTCGCCGTTTTTCACAAGAAAGGAATTGTTGATTCCCTGTTTTGTTGTCACATTGGACAATACACCTCCGGTTCGAAATCCCAGTTCCAGGGTAACCGGAAGGTTCTTCGGACCATCTACCACAATTTTTATCCTGGCT